>OJBR01000307.1_pt1 | contig 24988 bp, 21 predicted proteins | sample 1591161 | NCBI WGS metagenome assembly OJBR01 (sample SAMN05416803, study PRJEB24817) | seawater metagenome | isolation source: Sea water | place: Canada:Atlantic | collected 2013-07
TTATGTGGAACAACCACATGACAAAGGCTCTACCTTGTATAAATACCCAACAAACCGCTGCAAAACAATCTCAAAAGGTCAAAAGCCCCTAATCGACAATACGTATTACTTAAAAATAGTCGACTTCTTTAAAGAAGGCTATTTAATCTAGCTTTATATACTCATCGATAGTTTAACGTCATTATTGTGCATCTAATTGATTCTCAGGTAATGCGCGTATAAAAGCCGGCAATTGATTACAATTTTTTACAACTTTATTAATTAAAGGATAAGCACTCATATCGACATTAAATCGATGAGCATTATACACTTGCGCTACTAAGCAAATATCCGCGACACTCACAGTATCGGCAAAACAATACTGCCCTGCACTGCTCGTCAATTGCTTTTCTATTGAAATAAAGCCAACATTCATCCAATATTCAACCCATAATTGTTTCGCTTCATCTGCAATACTTAGTGTGTTGGTTAAATACTGCTGCACCCGTAAATTATTGAGAGGGTGAATTTCGCAAGCTATATCTAATGCTAACGCATGCACTTTCGCTCTACTTTTTGCATCTGATGGATATAAAGCATTTCCGTTGGTGATTTGTTCTAAGTAATCAATAATAGCCAATGATTGGTTTAACGAAAAATCACCATCAACTAAGGTAGGCACTAAGTGGTTTGGGTTAAGCTCACTATAAGCAGTCTCGTGTTGTTCTCCACCATTTTTAACAAGATGTACTGAAATTGACTCAAAAGTAATACCTTTTAAGTGCATTGCAATGCGGACACGATACGCTGCTGTTGAGCGCCAATAGCCATATAGTTTCATAGTATTTCCTTAATTGATTTCTTATTCTTTAAAAACAAAAATGCTAATTACCTGGGCAAGTTAACTACTGTAGTTGACCTGTGTTGATAATTAGCATCATTTGATTGCTTAAGGCTGGTTTACAGCCGATTTAAAAGCTTACGTCAGCACAATACTACTGCGCTTTATACTCAACCACTTTTTGATCAATTGAACCAAAAATACTTGCACCTTCTTTATCAAACATTTCAATGCGAACCGTATCACCAAAACTCATAAAAGGAGTACTTGGCTTACCATCAGCAATGATTTCTAACATACGAATTTCAGCTAAACAGCTTGAACCTACTGAACGGTCATAGTTTGAAATGGTACCAGACCCTACAACACATCCTGTTGATAATGGACGTGTTTTTGCAGCATGAGCAACTATCGTTGGAAAATCAAACGTCATGTCTACTCCGCAGTTCGGTTGACCAAATAATGTTTCATTTAAATGTGTAGTTAATGGTAAGTGCAGTTTTTTTCCATCCCAAGCATCACCTAATTCGTCAGGTGTTACGGCGACAGGAGAAAATGCACTTGAAGGTTTTGATGCAAAAAATCCAAAACCTTTCGCTAATTCACCAGGAATAAGATTACGTAGAGAAACATCGTTGACCAACATTAATAATTTAATATGATTTGAGGCTCCTTCTACTGAAATACCCATAGGTACATCATCAGTGATCACTGCAACTTCTGATTCAAAATCAATACCATACTCTTCACTAGCGATTGAAATATCATCACGTGGACCAATAAATGCGTCTGAGCCACCTTGATACATAAGAGGATCTGTCCAGAACGTGGCAGGCATTTCAGCATTTCTTGCTTTACGCACTAATTCAACATGGTTCACATAAGCACTTCCATCAGCCCATTGATAAGCTCTAGGTAAAGGTGATTCACATGCTGATTGATCAAAAACTAGCGTATCAGTAATTTCATTATTATTTAACGATTGATAAACTTCAGCTAATTTCGGCGAAATATCACTCCAATTATCAAGAGCCGCTTGTAACGTTGCAGCAATATGACTAACTACTACCGCTTTATCAAGAGCGCGATTAACAACAACTAGTTGACCATCGCGTGTATTATTCTTAAGTGTTGCTAGTTTCATTCTTAAACCTTTTTAATTATAACTGTGTCAGTTATCGAGACATTTAAAGCATTAAAGTATGTTACGAATTTTTTCACTGACAACCAAGCAATAAGCACAGCTTAGTAAAAACAATTCGGAAAATTATCTTTACGGCTTTGATTACACTACCAATACGCAGCTATTTCACGCCTTGATACGTTGATAATACTAATTAAATTTTAACTGTCTTTTTATTGATGTCGTATTCACGTAATTTGTTTGCAATCGCAGTATGGCTAAGGCCAAGTTTTTTAGCGAGCTGCCTAGTACTTGGATAAGCAGGATACAATTTACGTAATAAGTCTGCTTCAAAACTTTTAACCGCAGCGTCTAGCGTGCCTTCGAACTCTTGCTCTAAATAACCATGTTCACGGGTGTAAGCAGGTAACTGTAAGTGAGTTGTTTCTATTTCATCGCCTTCAAGTAAAGAGGCTGCACGCGTTAGTACATTTTCTAACTGGCGAATGTTACCTGGCCATGGATAGTGCTCAATAAAATCACGACAATCATCGCTTACTTTTAAGTGAGTTCGACCAATTTGTTGTGCCGCTTTAATAATAAAGAACTCAGCGAGCGGTAAAATGTCACTACGGCGCTCTCGAAGTGCTGGTAACGTAAGGCCAAAAACGTTTAATCGATAATAAAGATCTTCTCTAAAATCACCTATTGAAACAAGATTTAGTAGATCTTTATTGGTCGAGCTTATGATGCGCACATTGACAGTAACTTCCTGTTCAGAATCAACACGTCTAAAACTGCCATGTTGGATGACTCGCAACAATTTACTTTGAAGCTTGGCAGACATTTCACCAATTTCATCAAGAAATACAGTACCGCCATCCGCAAGTTCAAAGATGCCACGTTTACTGGATTCTTGTTCTTTTTCACCAACACCAAATAGTTCAGACTCAGCAACATCATCAGGCAAAGCCGCACAATTTAACGTCATAAAAGGATGTTCTGCACGTTCACTAGCGCCATGACATGCTCTTGCTAGTAACTCTTTACCCGTACCTGTTTCACCCATAATTAAAATTGAAGAGTCGAGTGATGACATACGTTTGGCTTCACGAATAACTTTTCGCATCGCACTTGAACTAGCTTGAATACCTGAAAAAGTATTTTCATTAGGCTGCTTAAATACATTCATTTGTTGGCCAAGTCGTGCCTCAGACTTCAAAATTAGTACGGCGCCAGCAAGTACTTGCTTGTGTTCTTCATCAGCAACGTGAATTGGCATAATATCCGCAACAAAGTCATCGCCTTGGAATTTCAAACGTCGGGTTTGGGCAAGTACATCATTGGCATCTAACCAACGATTAAAATTAAAACCTTTCAGCCACAAACTGATATGTTGGCCAACTAGAGAGGCTTCTTTTTCACCAATAATACTAGAGGCAATGGTGTTAACAATACGGATATTGCCCTTTCTATCTATTGAGATAAAAGGGTCAGGAAAGGTTTTTATTAAGGTAGCAAGTTCATTTCTTTCACGCTCAGAGGGCATGTAAGGTGCAGTTTTTACATCACCTACTCCTTCAAGCAAGCGTAATTGCGGCATAAATGTTTGCAAATCAGAGAAATCTAAACTGGGAATATTGATGAAAATACGCCCTGGCTGCATTAATTCAATGCCACGTACATTAATGCCGTGTTCGACAAATATACCTAATACTTTTTCTCCCATGCCTACACGGTCATGACAAGTAATTTCCAAACGCATTCAATAGCCCTTAATCAAGAATTTAACTCAAGAATTCAACTCAAGAATATTAATTCTAGAGTGTAAAGAAAGGGCTATTGTAAACTAATTTTTACGATAATAAAGCACAACATTAACCAAGTTACATTTTGTATAATATGTTGTGGCATTTTTTAGCAAAATATTTGATTGAAATGAATTAATCACCCAATTGATCTGTTTTCGCTGCACAAATAAAATCATTCTTATGCAAACCACCAATAGAGTGTGTCCACCACGTTACAGTGACTTTACCCCATTCAAGTAATATTGATGGGTGATGGAATTCACTTTCCGCTAATTCAGAAACTTTATTGGCGAACGCCCATGCTAATTTATAGTTTTTAAATTTATACTCGCGTTCAAGCATCATGACATTATCACGTACTTGAGGCACCCAATCAGGAATTAACCCTATAAGTTCTTTAAGTTCTTCGTCACTTACTTTTGGTGCATCGACATGACAAGCTTCACAGACTTGATTTGCTAATTTATTATTTGGTTGTGCAGTCATTATTTATCCTTAATCAATTTTTTAGGTTATATACCCAAGCTACTTGAAGATGCGTGTTTCAGGACACCTGAGCGACTCATGATCAAGGCGCCTCATTTTATTAAGGGTTATTCCCTTAAAAAAATGAAGCAACGAAGAGCATGTTTTGCTCAGACATCCCCACAGGCCTGGTTTAGAAACGCTTTATGCTGCGTTATTAATTTCGACAATAGAATAACTATTCTCTTCAATCAATGCCTTGCCTAAAGACATTTATAATTCCAGCTGAAAGCTGCATCTTCATGTAATTTGGGTATAGCAATAATTATTGTTGAATCATCGCTGAACTATTACTGAGCTAATATTGTGCATTTTTTATTAAAGTATTAACTGGCTTCTTTCACTGGAAATTTAGCCTCATGTAAACCAAGCGCTTTTGCTTGAGCAACCAACGCCATGATGTCCTCAACTTCAAACTTTCGTATTTCGTCTAAATCAGAGACTTTGGTTAACATATAGTAAATTGGCTGCATAATATCGATGCGATAAGGCGTTCTTAAGACATCTAATATATCAAAAGGCTTACGGTCAACATTAGTATTATTCATGGCGTAATCGGTTTCACCAGGAGAAGAAAGTACTCCACCACCGTATATGCGTAGACCTTTTGGCGTATCAAGCAAACCAAATTCAATAGTGAACCAATATAAACGAGCTAAAAATACGCGCTGCTCTTTAGTCGCATTCAAGCCCATTTTTCCATAGGCTTCAGTGTAATTTGCAAATGATGAGTTGGTTAGTAATGGACAATGACCAAATATTTCATGAAAAATATCAGGTTCCTGTAGATAGTCCATTTCTTCTCGACTGCGAATAAAGGTAGCGACTGGGAATTTTTTTTCAGACAGTAATCTAAAAAACTCACCAAAACCTATCAAAGCAGGGACTGGATAACATTCCCACCCCGTAGAGACTTTTAATACTTTACTCACTTCATCGAGTTGGGGAATGCGGTCAGTTGGCAAGTTTAATTTTGCCAAGCCTTCATGATATTCATCACATGCTTTATCTTTAATGCATGCTATTTGACGAGTGAATAACTCTTGCCAAATTATATTTTCTTCTGTTGACCACTGTATGAAGCCATGTTCATCAGGTACCTTCGAAGCATACTTTGTTCCTTTTGCCATGATATTTACCTTTCTTCTTAAGCGACGTTGTTATCGTTTTATAATTTTTATCGTTAACGCCCTAACGTTAAGCTGTTAACGAATTAAATTTTTTATTTTGTTACTGCATTCATCTTAAGACATCTGGGGAGATAAAATAAAGCAACACGAAACGGTCAATAAATAAACAAAGGTGTTTGTTGTACATGAAAGGTTACATGATTAATTACAGCACAATAGAATTGTGCTGCTACTTTGTTGCAGGTCCGACTAAGGATTTTATTTGTTGAGCAATTTTTTTACGAACCTGTGTTAATTTTGGTTTTTCTTTAAACGGGATTGGTCGGCATAGCTCCATTGTTTTAGCGCCTAACCTTGCCGTAAGCATTCCAGCCCCTAACCCTTGCGCAAATCGAGCTGATAATTTACCTAACAATTCAGCGCCTAACATATCACTACCAAAATCAGCAACTAACTCGCTAGCGCCAGCATAAGCCATGTTAACAAAGACTTGTTTTATTAACTTAATACGACTCCAGTACCCTAATTTTAAACCATAAAGTCCCGCTATTTTATTTATCATGCGTAAATTTCGCGATAACATGATTAACATATCGATTATAGCAACAGGACTCAGCGCAATTAAAACAACCGCTTCGGTAGAAAACTTTGCAACTTCGTTCAATGCTTTTTCATCAACCTTACTTAACACCACACGTGAGTAGAGCTGAACTAATTCGCTAGAGCTGTAATCTGCCGCTAACGCATCATGCCAAACTTGCTGCTCTTTGGGACAGTCAAACACCAAGTCGCAAGGTAAGTTAGCGCTAATATTTTCACAGAACTCTTTTCCTCGTTTATTGGTATTTTCAGTTAATTGCTCTGAATCTATTAATAATAGTTCAGTTGCTTGTTGTTTCATTTTCTGGCGATATTTAAATTGTCTTAAACCGATAAACTCACGCCATAGATAATTCCCACTGACCAATGTCAATGAAGCGAGTATCAAGCCATAAAGGCTAGTGATTATTGGCGATTGTTCGAAGCCTACGATAAAGAAATCAACAGCTTCAATGGCGAGTAAAGTGACGAATAAAGTCCCAATTGTGCGCCATAACCATGATCCCTTTCCGCCCTGAACAACATCAATATCTTGATAAAGCTTCTCATCATTAAGCTCTACTTTTCTCAGCTCATCGAGTCCATCCTCATCAAGTGTTGTAGGAAGATAGGTATCATTATCAAAGACAACTTGTTCGGTAAAAGCAGTACCAACCTCTCCCTGTTTGAACTGGCCTCTATCTTGCGCTGTGACAGAGTCACTCTCGGTAAAAAGAATTTGCTGCTGTTGTGAGTTTTCATTGTTTTTAGTGGTCATATCATTTTATCTGCTAGTAAAAACTGTAACACTTGGTCCATTCGCACATGCGGTAAACATTGATGCTTATTGAGCCCACTCAAGGGTGAAAATTCTATAAAATTAAAGCTATTTGATTGCCAATAATCGTCATTGGGTAGCAGACTAGGTACAGCACCAGGAAATACGGTAATTTTCTGGCCAAATATTCCGGTCGACTCTTCCACGTTAGCATTACCTATACTTTGCCCTTGAATAACAGGAACATCGACTCCTTTATGTTTACTCATACCGGTATGAGTAGCTTTAACAGAAGCAATAGCTAGCGTTTTAACTTGCACCGACTCATAATTTAAATACTGTTTATTCTGATGAATCAATTGATTAAGTAATGCTACCATAGGCCCATGTTGCTCAGGAGTAACATGATCAGCCTTGGTTGCGCCAAAAAGTAATTTATCTATTTTGGGCGAAAATAAGCGAGAAAAAATACCTGACTTACCATAATTGTAACTTTCTAAAATCATTGACATCGCCAACTCTAAATCAGCAAAGCTATCTTTACCTTTGTTTAATGACTTTAAACAATCAGCGAGGACTATTTGTCGGTCGAAACGAAGAAAATGCTCACGATAGAATTTTCGTACTACTTGCTCTTTGTACTCCAAATATCGTGATCTAAGCATACCAATAAAACTATCATCGGGTGCATTTTGATAGTCATTTCCATCAAGTGTATCTAAACCTGGAAAAGGAAAAAACTCTAAAATAGGAGCACCAGCTAAGTCTCCAGGCAATATAAATCGACCTGGCTGGATGACGGATAAACCGAGTTGATGGCGAAAAGTGTGTAATAGCGCGGTATATTCTTGTGCTAGCTCCGATAAAAGCTCTTCACTGGCAGAAGCAAAAGGATCTATTTCATTCAGCTTAGCTAAGAAGCTATTACTATGTTCTGCCCTTGGCGAACTTGTCATTAACGAATAAGTTTGCTGTGACCATTCTTGATACGTTTGCTTAAGCATGGGTAAATCAAGTAACCACTCACCTGGATAATCGGTAATATCTAATGTCAGTGTCGCCATGTCCGTGGCATATTTGAGTATAGAGTTTTTCGGCTGGTATCGAATAGCTAAACGTAACTCGCTTATACCATGGGTTGGCTCAGGCCAAGTTGCAGGCTCAGACGTTAAAGCAGAAATAGCTGAATCATAATCAAATCTTGGTACATGGTAGTGCTTTTGTGGCACGCGCTTAGCGGCAATAAAATTACCATTATGAACAGGGTCAAAAAAACTGAGTTTAGTGCCGTTGCCTTCATTAATTAATTGGTTTACCAATGAAGTAATAAATGCCGTTTTTCCGCTACGACTTAAACCAGTTACCGCTAATGTTACATGTTGATCGATAGTACGATTAAGTAACTCATTTGCTTTTTGCTTCAGCTTATCTAAGCCGCGCTTTTTGAGAATAGATTTACTTATTAATGCCATAACAAATTGATAACTTATAAATTTTGATAGAATTTAAATGTAATTTTATAATAAGGTCTTTTAATTAAAATTACACCTGATTGATTAATTTTTATTGGAATATAGCGCTTAGCATAGGAATAACTGCTTTATACCCATGATACTTAAAGATGAGTGTGTCGGAACGCCTGTACGATTCATAATAGAGGCGCCTCTTTTTATTAAGGGGTCTTCTCTTAAAAGTAGATGCACCGAAGCGTATTATTTGCTCAGACATCCCTGTAGAGCTGGGTTAGAGAAGCTGCCAACCGACAGCTTTCATGATATTTACAGCTTATTAATTTCCCTAGAAACCGTAAACTCTGCTGACGTAACATATTGCTCCATCGCTTGAACTTTTCCTTCTAGCGAGCGAAACTTTCGACGAATGTCATAGAGTGCTTGTTTAGGAGGCTCTCCGGCTTGCCAAATTCGAGCTTTCACTTTAATCGATTCATTGCTCACATCACCTTTTTTCTTTCCGTGTTGACGATGTTTAGCATACTGACTTTCACCAGGCTCGTGATTAGCACTATTAGTACTGGTTGTTTTCTCTGGTGCTTTATCTAGAATAAACCAAGCAGCTACATATCCTAAGATAAGAAACGGCATGCCAAATAACACGCCCGATACGACTAGTATTCTAACTAACCATGTTTCCCAACCAAAGTAATCAGCTATACCAGCACAAACCCCTGCTATTTTCCCTTGCTCGGCGTTGCGATATAATTCACCTCTTTTTCGATTCATAATTTGGTTCTCCAGTTTGGGGTCTCCACATCTAAAATCGCTTCGAGGGTTTGAATCCTATCAGCCATGGTATCTGCAACTTCTGATAATTCTGATAATTGAATATACTCTTCTTGGCTTAACCCCTGGCTAACTTGCTTTTTACTGCGGTAATGCAAAACCAGCCATATTGGAGCAACAATAATCATAAAAATAATGACGGGTGCGACAATGATCTCTTCCACAATACTTCTCCTTAATTCTATTCTATCGATTGTTCTATTGATGTTTCATGATGCAGTACTATTTTGATCAAGTGATGTTATTTTTGATTGCTTTTCATCTTAGCTTTTAATTGCGCTAATTCATCATCAACTTTATCATCCGATTCAAGATCTGCTATCTCATCTGCTAGTGACTTACTGCCTAAATCGTATGATTCAATTTCTGCCTCAATATCATCAACTTTACGTTCATAGTGGTCAAAACGACTTAAAGCATCGTTAACACGCGTGCTATGAATATTCTCTTTTACTTTTAAACGAGAACTCGCAGATTTTTCACGAATAACAATAGCTTTCTGACGTACCTTGGCATCACTAAGCTTATCTTGTAATTGAGATATTTCACCCTGTAATTTACTAAGATGTTCATCGGTATGCGCTAACTCATCGACTAACGCTTGAGCACTTTCACTGCTTTTTTTCTTTTCCATTAGAGCGGAACGAGCAAGATCTTCTCGATCTTTGCTCAAAGCTAACTCAGCTTTTGCTTGCCATTGCTCAGCATCTTGCTCGAGACGGCTTACTTGACGAGCGAGTTCTTTTTTATCTGCCAGTGTTTTTGCTGAGCTAGAGCGCACTTCAACTAAGGTATCTTCCATTTCTTGGATGATCAAGCGGACCATTTTTGCTGGATCTTCGGCTTTATCTAATAAATTATTAATATTAGAATTAATTATATCGGTGAATCTTGAAAAAATACCCATAACAACTTCCTCAACTGATGGCTAAATCATGCCAAACTGTATTTACTTTGCATAAACTAAGCATTAACTTAGCGCTGAATTACTACTTCAAGACATTCATTATTCACGCCAACTTTCCAACTAAAAATAACCATCTGTTTTTAAAGACTTTATTTTTATTAAAAAAAGACTTTCAACCTATCAAGTAATAAAATACACTATTTGTTAGTGAAATAAACCAACATTTGAATTTACTATGGCGCGTTTTAACCAACAAGATAACCTCCTTGGCCAATCAAATAGCTTTTTAGAAGTACTCGAACAAATATCCCAAATTGCGGCTTTAAGTAAACCAGTCCTTATTATTGGTGAGCGCGGTACCGGTAAAGAGCTAGTTGCTGCACGTTTACACTTCCTATCAAAACGATGGGAACAGAATTATTTAAAGCTAAATTGTGCCGCATTAAATGAAAACCTACTTGAAACAGAATTATTTGGTTACGATAGTGGCGCTTTTACCGGTGCCAGTAAACGTCACGAAGGACGATTTGAACGTGCAGATAAAGGTACACTCTTTCTAGATGAAATTGCCAATACTTCAGGGCTTATTCAAGAAAAATTACTACGTGTCGTTGAGTACGGTGAATTTGAACGTGTTGGTGGCTCTAGAACAATTAATAGTGATGTGCGTTTAATTGCGGCAACCAACGAAGATTTACCTACATTAGCCGCATCAGGACAGTTTAGAGCTGATTTATTAGATCGCTTAGCTTTTGATGTTATAACCTTGCCGCCACTTAGAGAACGTTTAGATGATATCATTATGCTCGCTGAGCACTTTGCTATTAACATGGCTCGTGAGCTTGAATTTGAATTATTTAGTGGCTTTACTGAAAAAGCTAAACGTAGCCTGCTGGAATATCACTGGCCTGGTAATATTCGTGAATTGAAAAATGTTGTTGAGCGGAGTGTATATCGTTGCAACAACCCGCACTTACCTGTTCATGAATTGATTATTGATCCATTCGAGTCTCCTTTTAGACCAAACCAACGAATTAAAACTCATGATAGAGTTCATGAAGTCTCTCAAAGTAGTGTTTCAACCAGTGATAACAACGTTGACGATACCTTAGCAGTTACTTCTTCAACGATGGATAATGCTAAAGTTGCACCGAAAATTGTGGCTCAACAATTTCCTCAGTCACTAAAAACATTATCACAAGACTATGAAATAGAATTAATACAGTCGGCGTTGGCCCATTGCCAATTTAATCAAAAGAAAACCGCAGAGGCACTCGAATTAACTTATCATCAATTACGCGGTTATTTAAAAAAATATAACTTGCTTGATGGCAGTATTAACGATGAACTTTAATTCGATATTCTCGCTAGCAATAGCGGCTTTTGTTAGCTTATTAACAGGGTGTAACGAAGGTAACAAGTTGTCGTTAAGTGAACGTAGCATAATCTACTGTTCTGAAGGCTCTCCTGAAACATTCAACCCTCAGCTTAGTACATCAGGTACTACTTCTGATGCCACCGCTAAACAACTTTATAATAGCCTTATCGTGTATAAAGGCAAAAGTAATACATTAGGGCCTTCGTTAGCAAAGTCTTGGCATGTAACCCGTGATGGCAAAAAAATAACCTTCTATTTACGCCAAGATGTTAGCTTTCATCAAACGAGCTACTTTACCCCAACTAGATTATTTAATGCCGATGATGTTTTATTTAGTTTTAATCGAATTTTAGATAAAAAGCACGCTTTTCATCATGTGTCAGGTAATCAATATCCTTTTTTTCAAAGCGTTAAATTTTCAGAGCTGGTTGAGAAAGTAGAAAAAATCAATGATTTTACTATACGTTTTATATTAAAACGTAACGATAGCTCTTTCTTAGCTAATTTAGCTACCGATTACGCTGTAATTTTATCTGAAGAATATGGCCAAATACTCCAAGAAAAAAATGCAGAGCATGAAATTGATATATTCCCCATTGGTACTGGTCCTTTTAAACTTAAAGATTATCGTGTTGGCTCATTAATCCGTTTCTACCGCCATGAATCATATTGGCAAGAAAAGGCAAAAATAGAACAACTTGTTTATGACATATCACCCAGTAAAACCAGCCGCTTAACTAAATTACTGGCAAAAGAGTGTGATGTGAGTAGTTATCCAATAGCACATGCAAAAATTGCTGAACGAAGTGATTTACAATTAGAATCGATTACCTCACTAAATGTTGGGTACTTTGCTTTTAATACTAAGAAAGAGCCTTTTAATAATAAAATGGTACGTCAAGCCATCAGTTTAGCGATCAACAAACAAGCATTAATTGAAACGGTTTACCAAGGGCAAGCTGCATGGGCTAAATCTATTTTACCCGAGACATCATGGGCTTATGATAAAAACACACCAGAGCTAGGCTATGATCCGGTTCGTGCTAAGTCTTTATTAGAAGTAGCGGGTTATCCCCAAGGTTTCACAATGGATATATGGGCTATGCCTGTTCAGAGGGCATACAATCCAAATGCCGTTACGATGGCAAAGCTTATTCAAGCAGACCTAAAAAAAATTGGCGTAACAGTAAAGATTGTTAGCTATGAGTGGAGTACTTTTTTACGTCGTTTGTCACAGGGTGAACATCAAAGCTTTTTGCTCGGTTGGACAGCAGATCATCCCGATCCTGATAACTTTTTTACTCCTATATTGAGTTGCTCCGCAAGTGAACTCGGCAATAATCGTACCTTTTGGTGTAATAAAGAATATGACCAACTACTGCAAAAAGCACTTAAAACAACGAATATGAGTAAAAGAAAAGGCTATTATGCTAAGGCTATGGCAATAATAAATGAAGAAATGCCTTTATTGCCCATCGCCCATTCCAAACGTTTTCAAGCTCGCGGGACAGATGTTGAAGGTGATATACTATCAAACTTTGGCGGAATCAGTTTTTATAATGCAGCTAAAAAGACCATCACTAATGAAGCTAAAAGTATCGTTCTACCTGAGATAGCTGATAAGGCGAGTAACTAATATGCTTACCTTTACTTTACGCCGCTTAAGTTTATTCATTTTTACCATGTTGGTATTAACCCTATTATCATTTAGTTTAAGCTTTTTATTCCCAGGTGATACTGTTATTAATCACTCAGGCCAGATCAATGCGTCAGCAGCAGAATTAGCCCATCTGAATCAAGTTTACCAGATGGATAAAAGCATTTTTTATCAATATGGTGCATATTTAACCCATATCCTTAATGGTGATTTTGGTCAATCAATGGCGAGTCAATCACCAATTAGCAATGAAATAATAAAATTATTGCCTGCAACCATTGAACTCAGCTTAGTCGCTTTACTGATCGCTATGTTAGTTGGTATACCTTTAGGATTTATTGCGGCTATTAGGCATAATAAAACCAGCGACAATGTCATTTTATCACTCGCTATGCTGGGCTATTCCATTCCTGTTTTTTGGCTAGGTCTATTAGCCATTCTCGTATTTTCAATAGGGCTTGGTTGGCTGCCATCTGCCGGTCAAATCAGCCTGCTATTTGAAATAGAGTTCGTCACTGGCATTCAATTTTTTGATATTTTACTTAGCGATAGCCCCTATAAATGGCAAGCATTTAGAGATGCTAGCGCCCATATGATTTTACCTGCCTGTGTTATCGCCTTAGCACCTGCAACTATTTTCATACGCTTATCACGTGCATCAATGATTGACGTATTAGCTGCCAGTTATATCAGAGCAGCTCGTGCAAAGGGCTTAAGCTTTCAACAAATAATATTTCGACACGCTATACGTAACGCACTAATACAAATAATACGCCATGTAGGTTTACAATTTGCTAATTTAGTTACTATCGCTATGGTAACTGAGGTTATCTTTAGCTGGCCTGGCATTGGTCGTTGGCTTATAGATAGTATTTATCAACGTGATTACACCGCGATCCAAAGTGGTTTGTTAGTGCTTTCTTGTTTTATATTTATTGTTCACATCCTAACCGATTTTATTTATGCTGCTCTCAACCCATTAGCGCGAGGTAATAAGCATGGCTCGTGAAAAGATATACCTTGAAGAGGTATTCCCCTCTCCTTTCATGCAATTGTGGGGAATTTTTCGTAAAACACCAGTCGCCATGATTGGTTTTTGTTGTTTTATATTTTTAGTTTTATTAGCTATGTTCGCGCCAATATTAGCCCCTTATACCGCCGTAGATGGCAATTTGGATATGATATTATTACCACCAGCCTGGCACGCGGATGGAAATGTGAGTTATTTATTAGGTACAGATGAACTTGGCCGCGATATGCTTTCTAGGCTCATGTACGGTACTTCACTGACCTTTGGCTTAAGTTTCATTGTTGTTATTTTTTCTCTTGTTATTGGTGTCGTTATTGGCTCCTTATCGGCATTAACCCGAGGCATTAAATCGAGTTTTTTAAATCACTTCCTCGATGTCGTGTTATCCATTCCCTCATTATTACTCGCGATTATTATTGTTGCCATTCTAGGGCCGGGCATCAGTAACACGGTTTGGGCAATAGCGATTGTTTTTATCCCGCAATTTATTCACATTACCAGGTATGCAGTAAAAGAAGAGTTTAGAAAAGATTATGTGCTTGCATCTCGTCTAGATGGCGCCAGTAATTTCCGCATCCTATATTACTCTGTCTTCCCTAATATAGTAGAGCGCTTAATGAGTCAGGCAACGCTAGCACAATCTGCTGCAATATTAGATATAGCGACGTTAGGCTTTTTAGGCTTAGGTGCTCAAATTCCTTTACCTGAGTGGGGTGCTATTTTGGCCAATGGTCTAGAGCGATTCTATATCGCACCTTGGACTGTTTATTTACCTGGCTTAGCCATTCTATTCGCCGTTGTTGCCACTAATTTAGTTGGTGAAGGTATCCGCCATGCACTTAAGCTGCGAAAGGAAAATTAATGGTATTATTAACCACGACGATAATCGAAAATAATGTTGAATTACCTTCTTTGACATTAACCAGCCAATTTAAACAGAGCGCGTAAGTAGAGCTTATGAATTTACTCGACATCCGAAATTTATCCATCGAGCTTGATACCCCCAGTGGTCGTGTATTGGCAGTAGATAGGGTCAGTTTATCGATAAAAGAAGGTGAAGTACGCGGATTAGTGGGTGAATCTGGTTCTGGAAAGTCACTGCTCGCACAAGCAATCATAGGCGTCTTAGAAGATAAATGGCATGTCCATGCCGACCGATTTCATTGGCGAGGAATCGATTTATTACGCTTGAGCATTGATGAGCGTAGAGCGCTTTTATGTCGTGATATCGCGATGATATTCCAAGAACCGATGAGTTGCCTGGATCCCACGACTTTGATAGGCGAACAGCTAAGTGAAGCTATTGATACTTCACAATTAACTGGGTATTTTTGGCAACGAAAAAAACAACGTAAAGATGCAGTTATAAAATTACTTCACAAAGTTGGCATTAAGAAACATGTTCAATGCATCAATAGCTATCCCCATCAACTTACTGAAGCCATTTGTCAGCGCGTTATGATAGCGATAGCCCTTGCAGGTCGACCTATATTACTAATTGCCGATGAGCCTACCGCTGCAATGGAAAGCACAACCCAAGGGCAAATTTTTAGGTTACTCGCTAATTTAAACCAATTAAAAAACATGTCTATTTTATTGATCAGCCATGACTTAGAAAACCTGACGCATTGGACAAATACCATTACCGTTATGTATAGCGGTCAGTTTGTAGAAGCCGGTAGTACCGAGCAAATATTCAATAAACCTATGCACCCTTATACACGTGCTTTGGTTGATAGTAGTACCAAGGCTAATTTACAGTTACCTAGCAAATCAAGATTAATGACCCTACCGGGTAGTATTCCTGTTCTTCAGCATTTGCCGATAGGCTGTCGACTCGGCCCACGATGCCCAAGAGCACAACAAAGCTGTGTAGCAGCGCCAAAGGTGAGTAATTACCATGGTCACAAAGTTAGTTGTCATTTCCCGTTACTTAGGGAAACAGGAAAAAAAGAATCAGTAAGACACAAAGCGTCAAAGGGAAAAAGATAAAATGAGTGTTTTATTGGATGTTAAAGATATAGCAAAGTCATACAAACTTAAAGGTCACTGGTATCATAAACGTAAGTTTAATGCCTTATCACCATTATCCTTTGCTATTGAAGCCAAAAAGACATTAGCCATTGTTGGTGAAACCGGCTCAGGAAAATCAACCTTAGCAAAGATATTAGTTGGTGCAGAAAATCCGACTTCAGGTAAAATATACCTCAATGGTCAGTTGTTACAGAACCAGCATTTTAAGCAAAGATGTCAGCATATTAGAATGATATTCCAAGACTCTGGCACAACGTTAAATCCTAGCCTAACGATTCAAGAATTGCTCGATGAGCCACTAATACTTAATACAGCATTAAATGAAAAACAGCGTAAACAGCTTATCCGTACTACATTACAAAAAGTAGGTTTACTTGGCGATCATATGAATTTTTATCCTCATATGTTCTCAGGTGGACAAAAACAAAGAATATCGCTTGCACGAGCAATTATATTACAACCTCAAGTTATCATTCTAGATGAAGCTCTAGCAGCCCTAGACCCTTCATTACGCTCGCAAATGATTAACTTGCTACTCGATTTGCAACAACAGATGGGATTAGCGTATATTTTGATTTCTCATAACTTAGGTATTGTTCGCCATTTCAGTGACGAGGTAATGATAATGTCTCAAGGTGAAGTGGTTGAATCAGGAAAAACCATTGAAGTAATGCGAAATCCTCAACATAAAACGACACAAAAGTTAATGATGAGTCAGAACTTCCAGCTAAAATAAAACGCCAAGTAATCCTGATAGCACTATCTCCATTTACTTATTTACTTTATTTATGCACATTGATTACGTTTAATTAATAAAGCACAAAAAAAGCCAATAGCAGTTTACTGCTATTGGCTTTTTTAATCGCTAAATGCGACTAATGATCTTGGTTGTTAGTAAGCGGCTACTGGCTCGGCAACTTGTTTACGCGTAATTTCAGCTCCAACCTTTAATGAGTTAACAAAGCTTTGATAAGCTGATTGTGCTAATTGAGACGTTTGCTGTTGGGCTAAGTTAGGATTAGCAGCAACTTCATTCACGCCTATTGCTGTCACTTCAACAAGAGCAAGGTCACCATTACTCAATGCAACGCTTGACGCAGAAATAACACCACTAGCAGGGTGTGGTAAAACAAATGCTGCACGACTGATACTTTGGTCAATTTCAGGGCTATAACGAGTAACTTTCTCTTTGCTAACAAAACTTGAATTAAGCGCGGTTAATTGTGTAGAAATATCTGTTCCTGCATTAAAGTCAGCTAATAACGAGTCAACTGTCTGTTGAGCCTTTTCTGTCGCTTTTTGATTAACTAAAATATCTCTAATTTGCGCTTCAACTTCAGTTAGAGGTTTAACGTTAGCTTTTTGGAAGGTATTAAGACGTAAAACAATAGCCACGTCGTCATTAACTTCAATCAGGTCAGAGTTCATGTTATCTTGCAGAACTATGTCTGAAAAAGCAGCTTCAATTGCTTTAGCTTGGTCAAAAGGAGCTGTATTACCAGCACGTAATAACCAAGGAGAAGTTTGAATCGTAACGTTAACTTCAGCTGCAGCATCTTCTAAGCTGTCAGGGAATTCAAAGCTAATACGCGCCATCTCTTGCTGTAGGGTAAAGAATTTTTCTTGTGCTTGATCATTGCTTAACTTGATGCGTAACTCAGTCTGTATATCAGCTAAAGCTTGTACAACTTCTTCTTTATAATCAGTTAGTTTCAGCACATGATAACCAAAGCTAGTTTTGACTAATTGACTAATATCACCAACATTATTCAACGCTAACGCTGCTTCATCAAAACTATCTTCCATCACACCTGGTTCTAACCATTCTAAATCACCACCGTTTTCACCACTAAAAGTATCATTAGAGACTTCTTTGGCAAGTGCAGCGAAATCTTCACCTTGTTCAAGGCGAGTCAATACTGCTTGAGCCTGTATTTTAGCTGCTTCATCATCTGCATTTTCGTCGTTAAACTCAATCAGAATATGAGAAATACGACGTTGCGCTGCTTCAGTATAGCTAGTTGAATTTTCTTGATAATAGGTAGCTACTTCGTCATCAGTAACGTTAATATCTTTTGCAAGGTCGGCAACTTTTAAGCTGATGTAATCAACTTTAACTTGTTCTTTATTTTGAAAACGAGCTTGATTAGCTAAATAGTAACTGTTTACTTCTTCATCAGTTAACTCAATAGTTGCTTTAAACTGCTCTGCTGAAACTGTCGCAAATCGAATATCACGTGTTTGGTTTTGTAACGCAAGTTGCAATTTCTCTTGATAAGGCAAGCTAAATTCAGTAGCAATTAATGCTTGGCTTAATTGACGACGAGTCATTTCAACACGAAGGTAATCACGAAAATCAGATGATTGAAAGAAACCAGCTTGATTGATAATGGCTAAATAGCGATTATTATCAAAAGCACCATCAACTTGGAATTCAGGCATCTCACGGATAGTTTCTTTTAAGCGAAGATCTGAAACACGAATAGCAAGCGCTTCACTGTTTTGATCAATCAATTTTTCATTAATTAGGTTATCTAAAACACCTTGGCGAAAGTTAGCCATGTAACTAGCATCATTTGATAAGGTATCAAACATTTCACCAAACTGTTGCGCCATACGACCACGCTGCGCTTGATAAGCTTTGTTAAATGCTTGTTGGCTAATAGCTTCACCATTAACTGTTGCTACAGAAGTATCAACTGAGTTGGTATATGATCCAACACCTGCAACAGCGAAGGTTAGGATAATCAAACCAAGAATAATTTTGGCAGTTAATCCCTGCGATTTTTCACGAATATCTTCTAACATTTATTTCTCTTTTTTAATGCCTAAAACTTCTAGACTTAAGTGCTTTAAACTAACGTTGCTCGCGATTTTAGCAGATGATAATACCAAGTGCATTAATTTATTGACCACTTAGTGATAATTAAAGGGCTTAGATACAAGGCATTGATTGAGGAGAATGGTTATTCCATTGTCGAAGTCAATAACGCCACATGTAAGCCTTTACCTTTTACTAGGTACTCGCCCTTGGGAGTTTATTAGCAAACTAATAACAGCACAAAATAAATAAAATATAGAATAACTATGTTTAAGTAATTTTGTTTGTTCTAAGCTCGCTTATATAACTCTAAGTTGACTAATTCATTAGTGCAATTGGTATAGCATTGCTTGAAACATAACATGAGCTAAATACAAATTTATTATGATGTTTTTATTTTTACTTAGAGTCTAAAGTAAAAAACCACCTATAAAGGTGGTTTCTAATACGCGGTATAACTCAGTCCAAATTGGGACTAGTTACATGCGTCTTTTAATGCTTTACCAGCTTTGAAAGATGGAATCTTTGCAGCTGCGATTTGGATAGTAGCACCCGTTTGTGGGTTACGACCAGTACGAGCAGCACGGTCACGTACAGAGAAAGTACCAAAACCAACAAGAGCAACTTGCTCGCCATCTTTTAATTCATCAGTTACAGCGCCAATAAATGAATCTAATGCACGACCCGCAGCAGCTTTTGAAATGTCTGCACCAGCAGCAATTTTCTCGATTAGTTGAGATTTATTCACAGTGTATACCCCTTCAATTGTTATTATGCAACGCTGTCCTTTTTAATAATGTAGTCATCCAAAATTAGATTTTGTTTGATTACTTGAAGCGTTGAGTTTAGAAAATAATTTACTCTCTAGTTCCCACCAATTCATCTATATAACATAGGGAATAAGGGGTCTAGCGATGTAAGCGTAGTTAACTTACCATAGTTTCAGCGTTTGAAAAGCGAAAATTGCTTTTTTTTGCAAAATTTTTGGCTTTTTTAGCCTTTTTTGATATAAATCATCAAAATAGGCCAAGCTTTAACCAAATTATTTTTCTACTTTCCATTGTTCTACAGGCTGTTCAAGCGCTAGAGCCAATACCTCTTCAATCCATTTTACTGGATGAATAGACAATTCAGCTTTAACATTTTCAGGGATTTCTTGTAAATCACGCTCATTTTCATGCGGTATAATAACCGTTTTTATACCACCGCGATGTGCTGCGAGTAACTTCTCTTTTAAACCACCAATTGCTAATACTTCACCTCGAAGCGTTATTTCACCTGTCATCGCAACATCTGCTTTGACCGGATTACCTGTTAGGCTTGACACTAATGCGGTACACATACCTACCCCAGCACTCGGTCCATCTTTAGGTGTCGCTCCTTCAGGAACATGAACATGGATATCACGTTTTTCATAGAAATCTTCATTAATGCGAAGCTTCTCAGTACGACTACGTACAACCGTCATTGCTGCTTGAATTGACTCTTGCATAACGTCACCCAATGAACCGGTATAAGTTAGCTTACCTTTACCAGGTACAGAGGCTGTTTCTATAGTAAGTAACTCTCCGCCAACTTGAGTCCAAGCTAAACCGGTCACTAAACCAACTCGATTCCTATCATCTGCTTTTCCGTAATCAAAGCGTTGTACACCTAGAAATTCATTAAGATTTTCTTGATTAATTGTCACTTTACTTAATTTTTTATCAAGCAAGATAGACTTCACCGCTTTACGACATAATTTAGATATTTCTCGCTCTAAACTACGTACACCCGCTTCACGGGTGTAATAACGGATAATACCTACAATCGCGCTATCTTCTATTTCAATTTCTTTTGCTTTAAGGCCGTTACGCTCAATCTGTTTGTTCAGTAGATGGCTTTTCGCAATATTTAACTTTTCATCTTCGGTATATCCTGACAAACGTATAACTTCCATACGATCTAATAACGGTCCAGGAATATCCATACTGTTAGATGTGGCAACAAACATCACATCAGATAAATCATAATCAACTTCAAGGTAATGATCATTGAAAGTCGTATTTTGCTCTGGATCTAATACTTCAAGTAATGCTGAAGCTGGATCGCCACGCATATCCGAAGCCATTTTATCGATTTCATCTAATAGAAAAAGTGGATTTTTAACACCTACTTTTGATATTTTTTGAATCAACTTACCTGGCAATGAACCTATATAAGTACGTCTATGACCACGAATTTCAGCTTCATCACGAACACCACCTAAGGCCATTCGAACATACTTACGTCCAGTAGATTTAGCGATTGATTGACCCAAAGAAGTCTTACCAACACCAGGAGGCCCAACTAAACATAGAATAGGCCCTTTTAATTGGCTCACTCGTTGTTGAACGGCCAAGTACTCTAAAATGCGTTCTTTAACTTTATCTAAACCATAATGATCTTTATCAAGGACTTCCTGGGCAAGCGCAAGGTTGCGTTTTAATTTACTACGTTTTTTCCAGGGCACATTAATCATGCAATCAATATAGCTTCGCACTACTGTTGCTTCAGCTGACATAGGCGACATCATTTTTAGCTTTTGAAACTCAGCTAGTGTCTTGTCTTTTGCTTCATCAGGCATTTGCGCATCTTCAATTCGCTTCGCCATTTGCTCAAGCTCATCAGGAGTATCTTCGCCTTCATTAAGCTCTTTTTGAATGGCTTTCATTTGCTCATTCAAGTAGTAATCGCGTTGACTTTTTTCCATTTGCTTTTTAACACGTGTACGAATTTTCTTTTCAATTTGAAGTAAGTCTATCTCACCTTCCATTAATGCCATCAAATGCTCTAAACGTACATTGACATCAATGATTTCTAAAATCTTTTGCTTATCAGCTAGCTTCAATGGCATATGAGCGGCCATCGTATCTGCAAGTTGCTCTGCATCATCAATACCCGATACCGAAGTTAGCACCTCCGGTGGTATTTTTTTATTGAGTTTCACATACCCTTCGAACTGTGAGATAGCTGAACGAATTAATACTTCAATATCATCATTGATTTCAGCAGTTGGACTAACGTATTCAATTTCAGCGCTGAAATATTCTTCCGTTTCAACAAACTTATTTATCGTTGCTCGTTGCGCACCTTCCACCAATACTTTAACGGTACCATCGGGAAGTTTTAGCATTTGCAAAATGGTGGCAACAGTACCGGTACTGTATACGTCTTCAGCTGAAGGGTCATCAATAGCAGCGTCTTTTTGCGCAACAAGAAATACTTGCTTATCGTTTTCCATGGCTAAATCTAAACAACGAATTGATTTCTCACGGCCAACAAAAAGCGGAATAACCATTTGTGGGTAAACAACAACATCTCTTAAGGCTAAAACGGGGATCTCAACTACACCAGATAATTCTTTACTCATTGGCTACTCTTTATGGGAATTGTTTAAATTGATAGAAAAATAAAGCTATAGAATCTATATGGGGCTAGGCTGTTAACTTTCAACAAGAGATAACAAAAAAAGCGCTAAACTCACTCATTATTAAGTAATTATTTGTATCTAATGGATCAAAAAAGCCTCAAGCAGTAGTAATTATTTTCGCTAATAATTACTACTGCTTGAGGCTAATATACTTAGACCCAAGCTTTACATCAAAGTGATAAAATTACTCAGACGCAGCTTGTTCTTGCTTGCTATCATAAATAACAATCGGTTTACTTTCGCCTTTGATTGTATTTTCATCAACAACTATTTTACTAACATTTTCCATCGACGGTAATTCGTACATGGTATCAAGTAAAACAGCTTCAACAATAGAACGTAAACCACGAGCACCTGTTTTTCGATCCATCGCTTTACGAGCTATAGCATGCAGAGCATCAGTTCTAAACTCTAACTCAACATTCTCCATATCAAATAATGCGGTAAACTGTTTAGTCAGGGCGTTTTTAGGCTCTTGTAATATTTGAATAAGAGCTGATTCATCTAGTTCGCGTAATGTTGCTAAAACAGGTAAACGTCCGATGAACTCTGGAATTAAACCATATTTAACTAAATCTTGTGGTTCAACTTCAGCTAAACGATCAGTTAATGATACCTGTTGGTCTTTGCCACGTACTTCAGCGCCAAAACCGATACCAGTACCAGTATGATTACGCTGTTCAACAACTTTGTCTAAACCAGCAAACGCGCCACCACAGATAAAGAGTATTTTAGATGTATCTACTTGCAAAAACTCTTGTTGTGGATGCTTACGTCCACCTTGAGGTGGAACTGAGGCAACGGTACCTTCAATAAGCTTCAATAATGCTTGTTGAACACCCTCACCTGACACATCACGGGTAATAGATGGATTGTCTGATTTACGTGATATTTTATCGATTTCATCAATATAAACGATACCACGTTGAGCTTTTTCTACATCATAATCACATTTCTGTAATAATTTTTGAATGATGTTCTCAACGTCTTCACCAACATAACCAGCTTCAGTTAATGTCGTTGCATCTGCCATAGTAAATGGCACATCAAGTAGACGAGCAAGGGTTTGTGCTAATAATGTTTTACCACTACCTGTTGGCCCTATAAGTAAAATATTACTTTTACCAAGTTCAACGCCGTTATGATTGTCACCATTACGCAAGCGCTTATAATGATTATAAACAGCAACTGCTAAAACTTTTTTAGCATGATCCTGACCAATAACATAATCATCAAGACTTTCACGTATCTCGATCGGAGAAGGTAATGCTTCTTTACTTTCTTTTGGCGAAATTTCAGAAATTTCTTCGCGAATAATGTCATTACATAACTCTACACATTCATCACAAACAAAGACTGATGGGCCAGCAATTAATTTACGTACTTCATGTTGGCTTTTGCCACAAAATGAGCAGTAAAGTAATTTACCATTATCGCCACCACTTTTAATATCGGTCATGCCCTACCTCTAAACTTTTAATACCAATAAATCCATTTATTACTCAATCTACACAGCTAAGTATACACCGAAATCCTATTTATCGTTACGTTGTTCTAATATGGAGTCAACTAATCCATATTCAACCGCTGCTTCTGCACTTAAAAAATTATCTCTGTCTGTATCTTGAGAAACTTGCTCTAATGTTTGACCAGTATGTTCAGCCATTAATTTGTTAAGTTTTTCTTTGATGAATAATATTTCTTTTGCATGAATTTCAAAATCTGAAGCTTGTCCTTGGAAACCACCTAAAGGCTGATGAATCATGACGCGAGCATTAGGTAAACAATAACGTTTACCTTTTTCACCACCTGACAATAAAAAAGCACCCATGCTTGCTGCTTGGCCAATACAAACAGTGCTAATGTTAGGCTTGATAAACTTCATAGTATCGTAAATTGCCATACCTGCCGTTACTGAACCACCCGGCGAATTTATGTATAAAAATATATCTTTATCAGGGCTTTCAGATTCTAAGAATAATAACTGAGCAATGATAAGATTAGCCATATGATCTTCAACTTGACCACAAAGGAAGATTACACGCTCTTTTAACAGCCTTGAATATATATCATATGAACGCTCACCTTTAGCTGTTTGTTCAACAACCATAGGCACTAAGGCGCTTTCGATACCGCTTGCACTGCTTTGCGATGAAACTTGAGATGATCTTTGTGATGTAATTTGAGAATTAAACAAGAGTATACCTTCCCTTTATAGATAAAAATGGCCTGTATGTTGCCATACAAGCCATTAAATTTAAGCGATTGCTTAGTTAGTTGTCAATGTAAAACTAATGAAAAGTAAGCTTTACTTAGCTTCTGGGTTCATTATCTCATTGAAACTAGCTTTTTTATCAGAAACTTTAGCTTTTTCAACTAAAAGCTCAACAGCTTGCTCTTCTAAAGCAACATTTTGCATCTGTTGCATAAGCTCATTGTTGTTAGCATAGTATTCAATTACTTCTTTAGGATCTTCGTAAGCAGAAGCAGCAGAAGCAATTAGTTCATTTACTTTAGCATCGTCAACTTTTAGTTCGTTAACTTTAATCACTTCACCTAGAAGTAAGCCAATCTTAACACGACGCTCTGCTTGCTGTCTCTTATACACATCTCCGAGCCCACGAGACCGTACTAGATCTCGTAT
>OJBR01000311.1_pt1 | contig 24527 bp, 19 predicted proteins | sample 1591161 | NCBI WGS metagenome assembly OJBR01 (sample SAMN05416803, study PRJEB24817) | seawater metagenome | isolation source: Sea water | place: Canada:Atlantic | collected 2013-07
CTCGTGGGCTCGGAGATGTGTATAAGAGACAGCAATAAATGTTTCTTTAAAGGTAAGTCATATTTTTTTTTCCAACGCTCTTCAAGCACTAAGTAAGTAATAACACCAAAGATTGGAAGTAAATAATCTAATATTTCAAGCATAGAAATTTCTCATTTAAAAGTCTGCTTATATTGATAAGCAGACTTAATTACTTATTTAAAAATACTTCTTATACAGTTTTGCTCCTAAGCTACCCAAAGCAGCACCGACTAAAAATGCTCCTAGTAGACCACCATGTACTTGCTCAATTTCTCTTGTTTCTAATTCTCTCATCATAAGCTCCTAATACTCAGACAACCAGCCCAAAAGAGCCCCTAAACTTCCCGTAACAATTCTCGCACCATATTTTCGAACTACATAGCCCGCGACTAAGGCTGGTATCAGCCCACCATTTACTTGCCCAATTTCATTTACGTTTAACTCACGCATGATGCTATACTCCATTTGTCCGACAACTTTCGTCGGATTGTTAAATGCTGACTCAATCATTTGAATCAGCGGTTAATATGGTTGGCTTAGTTGTTCTCGCTAAAGTTTCACTAAAGTCAGCCACTCCATTTTACAACAAGGTGATTGCTACTAGACAAGTGCCTCATCAGAAAAATTCTCATTATTATTTATTCTCTTTATATTCAAGATTAACTTACTCGACCTTTTAAACTGTAAATAGGCTCTAACAGCCACTCAATTAACGTTCGTTGCTCTAGCATAATGTCGGCCTCAAATAGCATACCGCTTTTTAAATCAAACGCTTTACCAAAAGCCTCCATTTGTTGCTGATTTAACTTTGCACGTAACCGATAAACAGGCTCTTGTAATGAAATTGGAAGTTGAACTTCATTTGGCGATATCAATGTTTGGTCTATACGGGTAATTTCACTGTTGATAAACCCAAAACGTTGATAAGGAAAAGCATCAAAACGTAAACGGGTATTATTACCCACTTGAATAAAACCAGCAGATCGTGTTGGCAGTAACAACTCAGCGATAAGTTCAGAGCCTTCAGGTAAGATGTGCAATAGCGGTTTAGATTGTGCTTTTGATTGCGATAAGGTTTCACCTTCGACTACTTGAACACCCGTTACCACCCCACTATTACTGGCAGTAATAGTATATTTATAATTACTCGCTACTTGCGCTAATTGACGTTGAAGATCTGCTTGTTGGCGTTTAAGGCTGTTAATACGTAAAGTATATTGCTGAGGAATATTTTTAATATTAAAGGTAAGCTGATTTAATTGATTTTGATGCTGAAGTAACAGGCGGGCTATATTTTGTTTTTCTTGTTTAGCTTCAAGTAGAGCTTGCTGTTGGCGATCTTTTTCTAAGTTAGATACATAACCATTTTTGTTAAGTTGATTGAAATCTAACTGTTGCTCACTCAACAGTGTTAACTTTTCATCGGCCAATGCTAGCTGGTCTTCCAGTGCAACTTTTTCATTATCTAACGCTATATTTTGATCTTGGAGATTAGATAATTCTTGTATTTTCAAGGCTTGATGTTGCGAGACTTCATCAATTAGTAAATTTGTTTGAGCATTCAGTTGTTTGGCAAGCTACGTGCTTAAATCAACACCATTGCTATTGTTTTGTTGAACGATGATAGTCGCAAGTGATTGACCTTTAACAACCTTATCTCCTTCTTTTACCCACAATTTTTCTATGGTGCCGCCTTGATTAGCAAAACTTTTAATCACACCTTTATTTGGCATTAAAAAACCACGGACGGTTTCTTTACGAGAGTATTCGGCACTAAAAAGGAAGGTCACAATACCAATAGCAATTGAGACTAAAATTAATACAGTTAGCTTGATAGATAATGGTTGAGCTAAGGTAATAGTACCTGTTAAACGCTCATTTTGATGGGAAATAGCTTCCTTTCTAAAAAGTGACATATCAATCCTTTGAATATGTAGTCGATAAAGTTACATCTATTAAAAAACCTCGTCTAATAGTAATATTAGCTAAAAATAAATATAAATAAAGTAAGATTTATAGAAAAATAAAACTTGTAAATAAAGAGATTTAGTATCAATAACTTAAAATAATAAATATTTTTTAATATTTAAAACCGATTCCCAAGTCGATTCGAATCAGAGTTAAATCGGCTAGACACAAGACAAAAAAAAGCACTTGTTTATAAAAATAAACAAGTGCTTCGTATCAACATGGTATGTTACTGACGATATTCTACTTCAACATCGTAATCATCTTCATCCCAGTCGTCGTCATCTAAGTCATCACCTAAAGTATGAGCAGCGATGGTTTCTTCATGATAAGTATCCCATTTAAACTCAACGGTTTTACCATCAATCACTTCTTCTTCTTCAGGCGGTAATTCTTCAATAAAAGTCATCACTTTTTGTGTTAACTCTTTAGTACCTGAACGATTAAAGGCAGAGATGCTATGTACTTCACCTTTCCAATCAAGACCAGCTAGAATAGCGTCAGTAATTTCTTTCGCTTCTTCTTCAAGTACTAAATCAAGTTTATTGAAGACAACCCAACGAGGCTTTCCAGCTAGTTTTTCATTATGCTGTTCTAGCTCGCTGATAATTACTTTAGCGTTCTCTAATGGGTCTGAGCCATCAACAGGCATAATATCAATAACGTGTAGTAATATACGACAACGTTCAAGATGCTTTAAGAATTGTGTTCCTAAACCTGCACCGTCTGCTGCGCCTTCGATAATCCCAGGGATATCGGCAATAACAAAACTACGCTGTGTATCTAAACGCACTACACCTAAATTAGGTACTAAGGTAGTGAATGGGTAATCAGCTACTTTAGGTGTTGCTGCTGAAACGCTGCGTATTAAGGTAGACTTACCTGCATTTGGTAGACCTAATAGGCCAACATCAGCAAGTAACAATAACTCTAATTTAAGGCTACGAATTTCACCAGGCGTACCATCAGTTCTTTGGCGAGGTGAACGGTTAGTACTACTTTTAAAGCGTAAGTTACCTAAACCATGCCAACCACCTTTAGCAACAAGTAGCTTTTGACCTTTAAACGTTAAGTCACCAATTTGCTCACCGGTGTCTTGATCGATAGCGCGTGTTCCGACAGGTACTTTTAATACCAAGTCGTCAGAGCCTTTACCCGTACAGTTTTGTGGTTGACCATTTTGGCCACGCTTCGCACGATGGAAACGTTCAAAACGATAATCGATTAAGGTATTTAAGCCTTCGTCAGCGATTAAGTATACATCGCCGCCATCGCCGCCATCACCACCATTAGGGCCGCCATACTCAATAAATTTTTCTTTACGAAAACTGACACAGCCGTTGCCGCCATCGCCCGCTTCAACTCTGATCTCAACTTCATCAACAAATTTCATGGAATCTCAATAACCCTAATATGGTAATTCTTGTTCAATTATCGCTAGTATAAACTATTTTTGACCGACTAAAAATGAATCTCTACTCAGTCAAAAAAAAACTAAAAAAAAACCTCGCTAAGAAGCGAGGTTTTTAGGAATCTAAGTTCTTATTAGTCAGCGATGATGCTAACGAACTTACGACTCTTTGGACCTTTCACTTCAAATTGTACTTTACCGTCAGATAAAGCAAATAAAGTATGATCTTTACCGATACCCATGTTGCTACCAGCGTGGAAACGAGTACCACGTTGACGAACAATAATGTTACCAGCTAAAACAGATTCGCCACCAAAGCGTTTAACACCTAGGCGTTTCGCTTCTGAATCGCGACCATTTCGAGTACTACCCGCAGCTTTCTTATGTGCCATGTCTAAATGCTCCTATTAGCCGTTAATACCAGTAATTTTCACTTCAGTGAACCATTGACGATGGCCCGCTTGTTTACGTGAATGCTTACGACGTTTAAATTTAACGATAGTAACTTTAGGAGCACGAGCTTGTGTAACAACCTCAGCAACTACTTTACCACCAGCAACGTAAGGCGCGCCTACATTGATGTTGTCGCCATTAGCGATCATTAAAACGTTATCAAATTCTACTGTTGCGCCTACTTCAAGCTCAAGCTTTTCTAGACGAACTGTTTGTCCTTCGGTTACACGATGCTGTTTACCACCGCTTTGGAATACCGCGTACATAGCTACTCCGTACTGCGTCATTATATATGTGACGCTAATTTTAAAAAATATAGGTCGCGAATTCTACTCGAAGAAACTACCTAGGGCAAGTCTAAAAGTGATCATTTATTAACTTTATTGGCCATTTATGCTTTTTAATTACTTTTACCCTAACAAATTAGAACAAAGCCGCCAGAAAGCTACTTTTGCTCAAAATTTAGTGTAAACTTTCCGATATCAAATAATTGAATACGTTTAATTATTAACTAATCAAATAGCTAAAGAAAAAGTGGTATGAACAATAAAGAAAATATTAAAGCAATACAGGCATTAGCACAAAGCGATATGACAGCAGTAAATGATCTTATTTATGATCAATTACAATCAGATGTCGCACTCATTAATCAACTCGGTATATACATTGTTAACGGTGGCGGTAAGCGTATGCGCCCTATGTTAACAGTGCTTGCTGCTCGAGCATTCGCATACCAAGGTGAAAAACATTGGGAAATTGCGGCAATTATTGAGTTTATTCATACAGCAACTTTACTCCATGACGACGTGGTTGATGAGTCAAATATGCGTCGTGGCAGAGAAACAGCCAATGCGTTATTTGGCAATAGCGCCAGCGTATTAGTTGGTGATTTTCTTTATACTCGCTCCTTTCAAATGATGACTAAATTGGGCGATATGCGCATTATGGATATTTTATCTGAGGCGACTAATATAGTTGCTGAAGGTGAAGTATTACAGTTAATGAACTGTAATGATGCAAGCACTACCGAAGAAAGTTATATGCAGGTCATTTACTGTAAAACAGCTAAATTATTTGAAGCCGCAACTCGTCTTGCTGCCGTAATAGCTAAGCAAGATGCAAAAATAGAACAAGCGATGGCTGATTATGGCAAGTACTTAGGTACTGCATTCCAATTAGTTGATGACATTATGGACTATACCGCCGATGCTAAAGAGATGGGCAAAAATGTCGGTGATGACCTTGCAGAGGGTAAACCAACGCTACCTTTGTTATATGCTATGAAGCACGGTAATGAAGCTCAACAAAAATTAATAAAAGAAGCTATTGAACTTGGTAATGGCATGGATAACCTTGAGTTAATCCTTGAAGCGATGGAAGAAACTGGTTCTTTACGTTATACCCAAAAGCAAGCTGAAATTGAAGCTGATAAAGCCATCAAGTCACTCAGCGTCATTGCAGATAGTGAACACAAAGAAGCACTTATTTCTTTAGCACATATCGCTGCTAATCGAAGCCATTAATATTGTAATCATCATGAATTAAATATTTAATTCGCTCTCAAATTTAGCACATAAAAAAACGCTGTTATCAATCGATAACAGCGTTTTTTGTTGTCGGTTTTAAGGCTGCTTAGCTAGCCATAAAATCAACACCTTCTTGAATATCTTTTTTCAAGGTAGCAAGCATGTCTTCTTTAGCTTTTTGTTCAAAAGCACTTAACTCACCGTAAGGTAAAATTTCACTTACACCGTTAACGCCTAAACGTACAGGTTGTGCGAAAAACTGTGCATCAGCACCGTTACCTTCAACATAAGCGTAATCTACAACATCTTCACCTTGTAGGCCTTTAACTAAAGACATACAAAAACGTGCTGCTGCTGCGCCCATTGAAAGTGTAGCTGAACCGCCACCCGCTTTAGCTTCAACTACTTCAGTACCTGCATTCTGGATGCGAGGAGTAAGTGCTGCAACTTCTTCATCTGAGAAAGTAGCGCCTTCAACTTGAGATAGTAATGGTAAAATAGTTGTGCCTGAGTGACCACCAATAACTGGTACTTTAACAGTAGCAACATCTAAGCCTTTAAGTTCAGCAACAAAAGCTTCACTACGGATAACATCTAATGTAGTAACACCGAAAAGACGAGCTGCATCATAAGTGCCCGCTTTTTTGAATACTTCAGCAACAATTGGAACAGTGCCGTTAACTGGGTTAGTAATAACACCAACTAATGCTTTAGGACAGCTAGCAACAATGCCTTCAGCCAATACTTTAATAATACCAGCATTTACGTTGAATAAATCAGCACGGTCCATACCTGGCTTACGCGGCATACCAGCTGGGATTAAAACGATATCAGCACCTGTTAATGCACCGTTAAGGTCGTCACGACCAAAACCAGCAACTTTAACGTCAGTTGGGATGTGTGATAAATCTACAGCAACACCTGGAACAACAGGCGCAACATCATATAAAGATAACTCAGAACCTGCTGGTAATTGAGTTTTTAATAATAATGATAATGCTTGACCAATACCGCCTGCGGCGCCTAAAACAGCTACTTTCATTTGATTTCTCCGGAACTAAGTGGGTTTAATTGTTGTAAAATTTGTTATTAAAATATTATTCGAGTAAATACGTTAATTTTTTGCTGACCAAAAGATATAGCATAAGCGGGTAAAAAACAATTGTTATACTCTATTACTCAGATATTAACTTTCAGTATTCTGATGCGATGACGTATACTATCTTTATTTATACTGATTACAAACGCCACTTTAGTCTACTACAGGGTTGATTACGCATTATGAGCGGTTTACAAAAACAAGAAGCACTCGTACAAGAATTCAAAGATTTGCTTAAACAAGAACAATTTGGCTCTCAAGGAGAAATCGTTGATGCACTAAAAGCCAATGGTTTTGATAACATTAGTCAATCAAAAATATCTCGTATGCTCAGTAAATTTGGCGCAGTAAGAACGCGAAATGCTCGTCAAGAGATGGTCTATTGTTTACCTGCTGAATTAGGTGTACCTACTGCACAAAGCCCTCTTAAGCAGCTAGTATTAGAAATAGAACACAATGAGGTTATGATCATTATTCAAACGAGCCCGGGTGCTGCGCAGTTAATTGCCAGACTACTTGATAGTTTAAGTAAAAGTGATGGCGTACTCGGCACTATTGCTGGTGATGATACTATTTTCATTGCGCCAACTGATGTTAGTAAAATTAATGAAACTATCAAAAAATTAGAGCAACTCTTCTCTAAAAACTTAACCTAACGCTATTTAAACAGCGCTTAGGTTACTTAACACTTTCTTTATACTACTTAGCAAAGCTTGTTCTGTAACAGGCTTAGCCATATGTAGGTTCATTCCCACCGCTAAACTGTGCTCCTTATCTTCTTCGCGAGCGTGAGCTGTCATAGCAATGATAGGTAAACGTTGATACTTACTTTGCGCTCTAATATGTTTAGCTGCGGTAAGTCCATCCATAATAGGCATTTGAATATCCATTAACACAACATCAAAATCTTGTTCTGTTAAAAGGTTCAAAGCTCTTTGGCCGTTATCAGCTATCGTCACTTTCGCCTGCATGTTTAATAATAACTCTTTAGCCACTAATTGATTAACTAAGTTATCTTCAACCAGTAAAACTGACACACCTTGTAAGCTTTGCTCACTATGCGTAATAATTCGTTCCTGCAGGTTAACGGCATCTTCTTTTGTAATGAGTACATCTGGATTAGCCTGATTATTATCAACCACTAGTCTTAAGTTTTTACCTTGGTGCATCGCGTACTCAACATTATAAAATAAGGCTTGTGATATTTGGTCAAGTGCATAACGGAATAACGGCATATCAACTAATAAATAAGGTATAGATAACTGGTCCAAATAGTTGCATGTTTTATTATCTAGCTGTGTTAATGCGGGCTGACACAAACAAAGTAATCTAAATTTAGCTAAAGGGGCTCTCAACGCTTGATGGCTTTGTTGCTGAACGAAATCTGCCTCATCAATAAGCAAGATACTATTCTCTGTAATGTCCAACTGACATAACGCTTCAACACTACTAACGTTATGCAGCTGCCAATTCATTTTAGCAAGACTTAGTGTCAAGCTAGTTGAAAGCGTTTTATCAATGACATAAACAGTAATATCAGATAACAATGGCTGACTTAGTTCTGCAGGTAAATTTGGTACTAATTCTGCAGTAACTTGCTGAGTTGAATCCCCATCTATCACTGATTTTTTCTTATCCAAAACATCACGTTGAACGAGTTGAAATGGCAAGACGAAGCTAAGTTCGCTGCCTTGCCCTAATTGGCTAGTAAGTGTGATCTTCCCACCAAGTAACTTAATTATTTGTTGGCAAATAGACAAACCTAGCCCTGATCCACCATATTTTCGCGTCATAGATTCATCGGCTTGACTAAAAGCTTTAAACAAGTGGTTTTGATTATTGCTCGCGATACCTATGCCGGTATCACTTACTCGAAAGCGTAATTTCGCTACTGTTGAATCTATTGAAAGCACATCAATGGTTAACTTAATTTCTCCTTCTTCGGTAAACTTAATAGCATTATTAAATAAATTAGCTAACACTTGCACTAGACGCATTTCATCACTGATTACGTTGCTAGGAACATCGGCACTCATATCAACAATGATCTTAACGCGTTGATGGTCGACATTGGCAATATTAAGTTTTAAGGCTTTATTAATAATAACAGGCAGATTGACGGCATTTTGACTGACAACCATTTTACCTGCTTCTATTTTAGATAAATCCAACAGCTCATCAACAAGATGAAGCAAGGTTGATGAAGCACTTTGCGCGTTTAGTAAATAATGTTGCTGACGAGTATCTAAGGAAGTCTTTGTTAATAAGTCCATCATGCCCTGCATAGCATTGATAGGAGTTCTGACTTCATGGCTCATATTTGCAAGAAACTGAATCTTCACTCGGTTAGCATACTCAGCTTGATCTTTCGCTTTTTCCAGCGCTGATTGTGTCTTTTGTTGTAGCGTTACATCTTGAAAAATACTGATAGTACCGAGTATGTTGCCTTGCTCATCGGTAAATTCATTACAAAAACCTTGATAGATAAACTCCCCTGCTTTAATCAATGCTTGTTGAGGGTAAACATTTTTATTCAAAGCATTCAGGACTTTAATTTCTTCTGCCAGAGGGGTTGGCATAAAGGTAGCTGAATTAACCCCTAACATTTGTTCGACTGAATGATTAGCTAAGCGCTCAAAAGCCTTATTGCACCCCATTAATAAACCATCAGGATCATTAAAAACAATTAATTCAGGAATAGCATTCATCACCGACCGCAACAGTGCGTAATCACGTTGATGTTTAGCACTAGTTTCCTGTAGTGCTTTAGTCTTCTCAATTACACGGCTATCTAACACATCATTTTGCTCTGTGAGTTGTAGTAATAAACTACGGTTTTGAGCAAAAATATCTTCAACTACTTGAAACCAATGTAACCAATCCGCGGCAGGGGAAACCTTACCGGGATCTCCTACAGCACAGTATTCAATATGGCTTATAAATTCAGTTGTTGGTTTAATAAAAGTACGCTTTGTCATGGTATTAACCAACATCAGAAATGCTAATAAGCCAATGAATAACATAGAAAATACAAAAATAAAATCACTATATTGTGGCGCTGAAAAGTCCTCATATTTTTGATATTTCAATAAGGTCCAACCATTAGCGGTAAGTAACTGTTTTTCAATAAACCAATCACCTAAGCGCTCAGTATCACCCATTTTAGCTAAATGCTTCGCAGTAAGACCTTGAAGCGACTCAGGTAACAAATCTTGCCAAGAAGCACGATAACTTAATGACTCTTTCCCTAATCGCTTAGAAAGGAGGACATCATTATTTTCATTATATAAAACAAAACCTTGAGTATCTGACTCTAACTCAGGCAAACTGGCGTGTAATCGAGATAAATTAAGATCAATAACGACTGAACCTAGCAGCTTATCTTGGTGAAAAACTCCAGTACCTAGTGAAGCATTCATCCCACCGCCTGCCGCATCTAAATAAGGAGGAGACCAAATAACTCGATTGTCTTTTGCCGTTAAAACTCTCATCGATTTATTGTGTTGGCTATCTAGGGCTTTCTCACTGAACTGCCATATTTCACGGTCCACCCAGGGGTATATATTCACAAAATTATCCAAGGAAATATAATAAAACCATGTGGCTTCTTCGAGAATATTTTGCGCAGCAACAAATGCAGGAGTTAATGCATTAGCCATTGCTATTTCTTGTTTCTTTAACGCTCCAAACTGACTAACTTGCCCTATACCTGTGATATTGCTGCTTAAACGCTTACCTTGTTTAATGACATCATGCAGAGGTTTATTTAAATAAAACATATCTTCTTGTTGTAACAAAGAAGGCATAGGGATATTTATTTCATTAGGGTGTTTTAGAATATATTCGGCGAATTCTTGTATGCCAACTACCGCTTGCACACTTTGTTCTAACATAAGATTTAGCTGAATAGCTTCTTGCTGGAGCTCTACCAAACTTTGCTGTTTATGCTGTGAAATTTGATTGAAATAACGGAAAGAGGCTGCAGAGAAGGCGATGAGAATAATGACAATAAAGGCAACTACAACAGTGATATTATAGCGCCTAAAAACTGTATTTATACCCGCTTGGTAATACACTAAAAAGCCTTAACTGTCTGTTTACATAATGAGATGACTTGATAAGTTAAAGCAGTCGCTTGTTTTAAACAAGGAAAAGTAGCGTATTTAACTAAGCTACTTTTCCAAGTATATAAATAAACTATAGATTTTCCTCCGCAAATGAAGCCAGCCTACTACGCACAACACCATTTAAGTTTACGGTAGCTGAACCAGGGAAATTTTTAAAACGCTCTACTATATATGTCAATCCTGAAGTAACGGCTGTTAAATAGTTACTATCAATTTGTGCCAAATTTCCCGAGCAAACTAATTTAGTTCCCTCACCACACCGAGTGATAATAGTTTTTAACTGGGCCGCAGTTAAGTTTTGACATTCATCAAGCAGTACTAGCGCATTTTGAATGCTTCGCCCACGCATAAAGTTCACTGACTTAAATTGGATATTTGCTTTATCCATAATATAATTCAAGCTGCCATGCATACTTTCATCTTGCTGGTGTAATACCTCAAGAGAGTCAGTAATAGCAGCAAGCCATGGTGCCATTTTCTCTTCTTCCGTACCTGGCAAGAAACCAATAGACTCGGCAATTTCAGGGGTACTACGTGTAACAATTATTTTGTCGTAAAGCCCTCTCTCTATGACTTGTTCTAAAGCGGTCGCTAAAGCAAGTAAGGTTTTACCACTACCTGCTGGTCCAGTGAGAATAACCAAGTCAATCGTTGGGTCCAATAACGCATCCATTGCCATGCCTTGATAAATATTTTTAGCGTTAATGCCCCAGGCACTTTTTGCTAATAATCGGTCACGCCCAAGGTCTAAAATAGATACTTTATCATCATCCCAACCAGTAACCTTGCCAGCAAAGGTATCTCCATCATCGAGTAGATATTCATTTATATAAGTTAAAGGTATCATCTCTTTAGCAATATAGTGGGTAGTATTTCTCCCTTCAGTTTCACTATCGACAGATTTAATTTGTTGCCAAAAGTCACCTTCAAATTGGTGATAACCTTTAGTCAGAAACTGGATATCATCAATAAGTTGATCTGTTCTGTAATCTTCAACGTGGGCGAGCCCTGCTCCCTTGGCTTTCAGTCGCATGTTGATATCTTTAGTAACTAAAACAATTTTTTTATTCGGTGTTTTCTCTTGAATATGTAATGCAGCGTTAATGATACGATTATCATTTTCATTAAAAGATAAAGTATGAGCTTTTTTCTCAAGTGCGTAGTCATTAATAATGGCGAGACAGCCACTGGGATGCTGATCATCATTTTGAGGTAACTTTACTCCAGTAAGTACTTGTTCAGGACTAGCATCTCGCAGAGTGTCTTCAAGCGCCCTTATGGCCACTCTGGCGTCTCTACTAACATCTTTACGTCTATCTTTAATTGAATCGAGTTCTTCTAGCACTGTCATGGGAACAACGACATCGTGCTCTTTAAAAGATAGGAAAGCGAAGGGTTCGTGCAAAAGGATGTTGGTATCTAATATATAGATAATGGGTTGGTCAATTGTCTCATCGATTTGAGACGTTTGGCTTAAATTATCACTTAACATATTCTCATTAATCATATTCTCTTCAGTCATGAGCAATCTCCGTGAGTCACTGACAAAACAAATATAAAAGAACAATACTGTATTTGAAGTATAGCCTACTCACAATAATATCTTAATAATCACTAAGCAAGCATAATTTTTTAATGATTCCGTCTATGATAAGGAGTACTATAGCGCTTTTTTTTTACCCCTAGTTTTTAATGCTTAGTTTCGCTTTAAATCAAATATAAAGTAATAACTAAGCAATCGTTGGAGAAGTAAGTTTATGCCATTTCAGGTAGGTCAGCGTTGGATCAGTGACAGTGAATCAGATCAAGGATTGGGTACGGTAACAGGGGTTGAACACCGCTTTGTTAATATTGTATTTACTGCCACAGGTGAATCCCGCAAATATGCTAAAGATAATGCCCCGCTGACGCGTGTTATTTTTAATAAAGATGACTTTATTCCTAGCCACGAAGGCTGGTCGTTAAAGGTCATTTCACATAGTGAAGCCCAAGGTATCATTAGCTATGAAGGCATTCGCCAAGATACCAATGAAAAAATCATCTTAAAAGAAGTGATGATAGATCATTTTATTAAATTCAATAAACCTCACGACCGTTTACTAAATAGCCAAGTTGACCGCTTAGACTGGTTTCGTTTGCGCAAAGATTGCCTGCAACATCAATATCAGCAGCAGCAATCTGATTTAACAGGTTTAACGGGCGGCCGAGTCAGCTTAATACCTCACCAACTTTACATTGCCGATGAAGTCGGTAATCGCTTTGCCCCTAGAGTTTTACTCGCCGATGAAGTTGGTTTGGGTAAAACAATTGAAGCGGGACTAATTATTCATCAACAATTAGTCACGGGTCGTGCAAAAAGAATTCTGATCATAGTACCTGAATCATTAATGCATCAATGGTTAGTTGAAATGCTACGTCGTTTTAATCTTAATTTTAGTATCTTCGATAATGAGCGTTGTGTTGAAACAAGCCAAGATAACTATGTAGATGGTAAAAAAGCTAATCCTTTTAGTTCAGAACAATTGGTATTGGTTAATCTCGGTTTTATCACTAATAACCCAGAGTGGTATGAAGCACTAGTAAGTGAAGATTGGGACTTGATGGTTGTCGATGAAGCACACCATTTGAACTGGCAACAAGATAAACCAAGTATTGAATATCAATGTATTGAGCAACTCGCTAAAGTTATCCCAGGTGTTCTATTATTAACTGCAACGCCTGATCAATTAGGGCATGAAAGTCACTTTGCACGTTTACGCTTACTTGATGCAGACCGTTTTTATGATTATCAAAAGTTTACCGAAGAAGAGTCGCATTATAGTGAAGTTGCTGATGCCGCCAATGCGTTAGTTGAAGGTAAAAAACTTTCTAGTGAGCAAGAAGCAACGCTCACAGATTTATTGAAAGAAACGGATATCAGTACTCAACTTACTAATTTAAATCAAACAGATGATGAGCAATCAACAAAAGTACGCCGAGAGCTATTAAAACAGTTACTCGACAGACATGGCACTGGTCGTATCTTGTTTAGAAACTCTCGAAATACGATTAAAGGTTTCCCTGCTCGTCAAGTAGTGCCTGTAGCACTGGATATGCCAGAGCAATACCAAGATAACATTAATGAGTTCATGCTCAGTGATAGCCCTGAAGCTTTAGCTAAATCAAAACAAGCTAAGTATATTTTTACTCCCGAAATGCTTCACGGTTTAGATCAGAAAAATGAGACTTGGACCGACTTTGATCCTCGCGTTGATTATTTAATTGAACTGCTACAATCGCTTAAAAAAGAAAAAGTCTTAGTCATCTGTGCAAATGCCCAAACAGCTATCGATTTGGAAGCTGTGCTTCGAATTAAAGAAGGCATTCGTAGCGCCGTGTTCCATGAAGGTTTATCTATATTTGAACGCGATAAGGCTGCCGCTTATTTTGCCCAAGACGAAGATAGCGCACAACTACTACTTTGTTCGGAAATTGGTAGTGAAGGACGTAATTTCCAATTTGCTCATCATTTAGTACTGTTTGACTTACCAAGTAATCCTGACTTATTAGAGCAACGCATAGGCCGCTTAGATCGCATAGGACAAACAGAGATAATCCGTATTCATGTGCCTTACTTTGAAGATTCCGCACAGCAGTTATTATTTGATTGGTACCAACAAGGTATGCAAGCATTTGAGCATACTTGTATTACGGGTCGAGTAGTTTTTGAAACCTTCGGTGAACAATTACTTTCATTAGCATTAACCTGTCAGCAACAGTCCGTTGAGGCAGAGTCACTCATCAGTGACAGTTGGCAGAAACATTTATCAATTAAAGCTGAGTTAGAATCCGGTCGAGATAAGTTATTAGAACTGAATTCATCAGGCCAAGGTCGTGCTCATGAATTAGTTGAAAAGATTCAACAAGTTGATAATGATATAGGTTTACCTCAATTCATGTTTCAGGCACTCGATGTTTTTGGTGTGCAGCAAGATGACAAAGCTGATAATGCTATCGCTTTAAATCAAAGCGAACACATGCTTAATAGCAATTTCCCTTGTTTACCAGAAGATGGCACCACGGTGACTTTTGATAGAGAAACCGCCTTAGTTAATGAAAATTACCAACTATTAACTTGGGATCACCCTATGGTTCGTGGTGTGATGGATTTGGTTTTGAGCGATGAAATTGGTAATGCTAGTATTGGTTTATTAAAAAATGAAGCACTACCCGTAGGTACATTCTTCCTTGAGTGTTTATTTACTGTTGAAGCTACTGCTCCAGCACATTTACAACTTGGTCGTTACTTACCTACTACGCCTATTCGTATTTTAGTCGACAAAAATGGCAACAATTTAGCCGATAAAGTCAGCGAACAAGTACTTGATAAACAATTGTCACCGGTTAAAAAACAAATGGCATTACAGCTTATCAAAGCGCTCAAGTCACAAATTGCTCCTTTGGTTGCCAAAGCAGAAACACATGGCGCACAGCATATTATTGACATCCAAAAGAAATCGTTAACGGCAATGCAAAATAAACTTTCGTTAGAGCAACAAAGATTAACCGCGTTAAAAGCGATTAACCCAAGTGTACGCCAAGAAGAAATTGACTTTATTAGCCAGCAACAAGATGAATTAAGTCACTATATTGATAAAGCGCAATTGACCTTTGAAGCAATTCGCATGATAGTAGTTACTCACTAATGTCTGTAGGTAAATTGGCAATCCACTAATAAATTATAGGGCTAAGTTCATCAGATCATAGCCCTATATTTCTGAGAAAGTAATGAGCGCAAATCCTGATTTTATCTACCTCCCTCCTATGTCACCTTATCTTGATATTATTTACCAAGATGATGATATTGTTGTCTTAAATAAAGCAAGTGGTATTCTGAGCGTACCGGGTCGCTTACCTGAACATCAAGATTGTTTACAAAATCGCGTACAAAGAGTTTTACCTACTGCAACTGTCGTTCATAGATTAGATATGGCAACGTCAGGCATAATGATTATGGCATTGAACAAGCCTGCCCATGTTGCTATTAGTCGTCAATTTGAACAGAGAAAAACTCAAAAAAGCTATCTTGCCCGCGTATGGGGTCTAGTCAAACAAAGTGAAGGAAGTGTTGATTTACCTCTGATATCAGACTGGCCAAATAGACCAAAACAAAAAGTCGACCATGAAAATGGCAAAAAATCTCTGACTCATTATCGCGTGCTTAGCCATAATGATCCTACAGATGAACAAGCGAGTACTTTCCTTGAGTTGACGCCAATCACTGGACGGTCTCATCAACTTAGAGTTCATATGTTAGCGTTAGGTCATCCCATTTTAGGGGATAGACTATATGCACCTGAGGAAGCGTTAAGTATGAGAAATAGATTACAGCTGCATGCATTGAATTTGAGTTTATTTCATCCAAGTACCGAACAAGCAATTACCTTTAATGCACCGTGCCCTTTTATTTAATGCTTTTTATGTCACGCTTTTTATTCTATGGTCGATATAGAATTACTGGTAAATATCTATGAGACTTAAGGAAAAAAAGTTGCACAAAATAAGTTTACCTAACATTAGCCAAAATAAATCTAATTCAAAGTTAATAACTTTATTTATCTGCGCGCTTGCATTTGTTTGCACAACGACCTTTGCAGAAGAGAAAAAACCTGACGCTTCAATAGAGGGTAGTCAAAAGACTGCAAATAAAGCTGAACCAGTAAAAAAGCCTATCGAGTTAACCAAACAACATAAAGAAGATCTTAAGCATTACTTGGCGGATGAACAGGTAAAGCCTTTACTGGCAGGGCCTGATGACTATTTAACTTTAGTGAAAAGATATACCAGTGCGAATAGTAAAGGTGTGGTGATTTTACTACCTGAATGGCAGCAAGGCGCCACCAATCCAAAAGCCATTAATTACTTACGTAAAGCCCTTCCAGCCAAAGGCTGGAGTACTATTTCCATACAGCCAAGTAATAAACCAGAGAATTATCCCTCAACAGCAATTACCGTAGCAGAACAAAAAAAAGAAAACCAATTAACCCTCAAAGAATATAAAAGTAAACTAAATAGCATGCTCAATGCCGTCATGAATACCGCAAGGAAGTATCCGGGTATAGTATTGGTTATTGCTCAAGGAAATAATGCAGCTTTTCTAGTAGATTTATACAACCAAGACGGAAGCCAACAACCTAATGCGCTTATAATATTAAGTGGCTATAGACAGAGCAATCCTGAACTCATTAATAGTGTAAATGAAAACTTTGCACATCAATTAGCGTTAACTGAGCTGCCGGTGCTCGACCTCTACCTTAAATACGATAATCCTCTTGTGATAAGCACTTCAGCACAAAGAAAGGCCTTTTCGAAGCAAGAGATGAAAGTGTATTACCGCCAACGACAGTTAAACAATACCGTTTCTGGCTATTATCCAGAAGAAGAGTTATTGATCCAAATTAATAGTTGGCTAAAAGCCATTGGTTGGTAAAGTTCAGAGCCAATAAAAAAGCTATTCAATATTGAATAGCTTTATAAGATAAAAATGGCATTAAATACAAACCATATAAATAATGCCTTAAGCATACTTTAGGTGTTATTTATTCTGCTTCTCAATTAAATCATATGCAGCTTGAATTTCTTGTGTTTTTTGTTTGGCACTTTCCATCATTTCTGGCGGTAAGCCCTTAGCCATTAATTTATCGGGGTGATGTTGAGACATCAACTTTTTATAAGCCTTTTTAATTACTCGCATTTCTGTATTTTTATCGACCCCAAGTACTTTATAAGCATTATTTAATTGCTGACCACTCGCAGGGATATTTCCTGTTCCTTGTTGACGATAACCTCGACCACCTTGTTGTTGATGGAAATTAGCCCCCGCTATAATCATTTCTAGTAACTTATCAAGTTCACCTGACGAATAACCCAGAAGTTTTGCTATGGTGTGCAAAACGGAACGCTCTGCGTCATCGAGTTCTCCATCACTGAAAGCAACTTGAACTTGGATTTCCAAAAACATTAACAGCAAATCCTGTCTGTTACCCATCAAACGTTTAAATTTGACCAGACGATCTTTAAGTGGAAACCCTGTTGATTTTCCTTCACGAAAAGCATCTTGTGCTTGTTCGCGTAATTCGCTACTTAATCCCAGCTTGTCCATATAGGCACTAGCAAACATAATTTCATGGCTAGTCACTTGCCCTTTGGCTTTAGCAACGTGTCCCATCACTGAAAAAGTAGTATAGAAAAAAGCAGCTTGTCGAGCTATCTCATCCTCTTTTCCACCGGCTAACCCATTGAAATTAAAACCTCGCCCGCGATCAAACATATGACCAAGCCACAGACCTAATAAAGCTCCAAACAGGTTTCTACTGAGCATAAAACCAAACAAAAAACCTAAAACCTTACCCCAAATATGCATTTTTTAAGCATTCCTTACAATAATATCTAACTTACAGATGGATCTATAATATGTTGATTAAGTTCTTCCCACTCAGCGATAATTAAAGGCGCTGTGATGAAATAATGGTTGTTCCATTATAAGTCACAGCAACGATGAAGTGATGTTGCTCAAGCGCTTCTTTGATGGGTTTAAAATCACTTTATACAGCGTTAACTAATCAAACCATAGAATAACTATGCTTAAATTATTTACCTTGCCTAAAGTGGTTTTAATTCCCACTGAAATTCTGCACTTTGATTGGTAACGGGTATATAAGCCATTTAAACTCGCCTTTCAGGAACTCACTAAATACCCATTACCTTGGTTAAATTCATTAAATTTATAAGAACTAAACCTAAAAAAACTTGTCTTGTTAATGTATATTGAGCATAACTCTAAGTTGGAAAGAAATTTATTCAAATTGCTATTCGACATAAGAAGTTAGTCCAACTGAAAAAATTGCTATATCATAAAGCAATTAGCCGTTAAAATACTTGATTCATCGCTATAAAATCAATTTATAAATACTTTTACCATTTCCGGACAATAAATGCTTTTTTCCCGTACATTAAGTTTTACTCTAGTCTCACTATTAATTAGCTTATCGGCAGTAGCAGAAGCTAACGAAGAAAATACAAATCCAATGCCTGAAACTAGGGTAATGATGTGTCCACTACCAGTATTTGATGATATTGCCATAGGCATACCAGAAGTTCTTGATAGCACCATCCGTATATCCTCTTCACAAGCAAGTATCGAACAAGATCAAACCGCACTTTTTAATGGCTCTGTTATTTTAGTAGACAAAGATCAGAAAATCATTGCAGATAAACTTTCTTTTAATCGGTTAAAAATGGAAATTGAAGCCATTGGTAATATTCATTACCAAGGTAAACAAATCAATATTTTTGCCAATACGCTCAATGCAAGTAAAGCAGACAAATCAACAGAAATGACTGCTGCATCCTATCAACTTGATGGTAACCCAGGCCATGGTAAAGCAGGGGTACTATCGATCAACAGTGATGGCATGATGAGTTTAATCGACTCGACATTTACTACCTGTTTACAAGAAGTGCCTGATTGGCAGATAAAAGCTTCTGAGATTAACCTCTCTGCCAAGGGAGATTTTGGTGAGGCTTATCATGCGCAATTTAGAGTACTCGATGTACCTGTTTTTTATGTGCCCTATTTTTCTTTTCCTATATCTAAAGAACGTTTAAGTGGCTTTTTATATCCTGAACTCAGTACATCAAGCAACTCAGGTGTAGAGTTTTCAGCCCCTTTTTATTGGAATATTGCTGAAAATTATGATGCCACAATTACTCCGCGCTACATGTCTAAACGTGGTACGCAACTGCAAACTGAATTTCGTTATTTGATAGACCAGCAATCTGGCAAAATTGATATTGAATATTTACATCATGATAAAGAAATTAAAACTAATGACGATCCTAGGTACTTAGCTCGCTTTCAACATATAGGTACTTTTTCTGAGGATTTCCGCGCTTATATTGATTACACAACTATCAGTGATGATAACTATTTAGTTGATATTGGCAGTAAACAATATAACTCAAACGATGCTTATCTTTATCAAACAGGTGAGCTGGCTTACTTTGGCGAGCAGTGGCAAGCAACACTACAATTACAAGATTTTGAAGTACTCGGTGATCATCAATCTAGTTATAAAACTTTACCTCATGTTGAACTTTCTGCTCAACAACCGCTAAATTTTTTATCTGGCCAATTTGAACTTTATTCTGAGTTAACTAACTTTCAATCGTCACAAAAAGATCAAGTAGAAGCAAACCGCTACCATGTTGAAGCAGGCTTTACCTTCCCAATTACAAGACCGGCTTGGTTTTTAAATTCTGAAGTAAAGTTAATGCATACTTATTATCAACAAGACAATATTACGACAGGAAGTTCACTAGAAGAAACGGTAGAAAGAACGTTGCCCAAAGTACGCATTCATGCGGGTGTTAATTTTGATAGGCAACTGTCAGCTTTTGGACAGAACTATCGCCATACCTTAGAACCACAATTACAATACCTTTATGTGCCTGACAAAGATCAATCTAATATTGGCTTATATGACACAACTATTTTGCAAGATGATTTCCACGGAATTTTTCGAGATACTCGTTATAGCGGCATAGATAGGATTGCAGCGGCTAATCAATATACTTGGGGGATCACGAGTAGACTACTTGATGAACAGAACTTGGAAATAATTCGTGTTAGTCTTGGTCGTATTCAATATCTTGGTGACAATAATACCAACCTTGCCAATGATGCTTTGTTAACTGATAATGACGTCACTAACAATAAACAATCATCTGTAGCAGCTGATTTGTTTTACCGAGTAAATCACCAATGGCAAGTGAGTGGAGATATTCAATACAACACCCTAGAGAATTTTACTAATAAAGGGCAAGTTAATGTTGATTACCAAATTAACAAATATAATCTAATTCAATTGAACCATCGCTATACTCGTAATGTCTCAGGAGATAGCTTAGAACAAGCTTCCCTCTTAACAAGTATTGCCATTAACGAAAATTGGGCATTTGTTGGACGTTTAACGCAAGATTTACAACAAGACAGAAGTTTAGAGTCATATGCAGGCTTTCAATACGAAAGTTGCTGTTGGGCGGTACGTATAGCTTATCAGCGCCATATTAACTCAAACTTAGATGCTGTCAGCTTTGTTGAAGAAGGCCGTGAAGCATTTGATACAGGTATTAGTATCAAACTCATTATTAAAGGCTTAGACGGTAAACAGTCAGCCATAGGTACGCAAGAGATGTTTGATAAGAGCATATTTGGTTATAAACGCCCTTATTACTTACAAAATTAGCGACATACGCAATATTAAAATATAAAACAAGACATAAAAATATGAAATATAGAATTAAAGCATTACTGTTAGCCTCTAGTCTTATCATTACCACGATGACGTCTGTACAAGCTAAAGAAGAGCTACTTGATAGAGTAGCAGCCATTGTTGATAGTGGGGTCGTATTAGAGTCTGAAGTGAACGACTTACTTGTAAATATTAAACAACAATCTAAGAAAAATAATCAAAGCTTACCTTCTGATAAAGCTTTACGTATTCAAGTAATGGATAAGTTAATTAATGACAGCCTACTCAGTCAACTAGGCCAACGTATGGGTATCCAAATTAGTGATGCACAACTTGACCAAACCTTAAATAACATGGCCAAGGAAGACAAACTAACTTTAGCTCAATTTCGCCAACAGGTGATTAATGACGGGACTAGTTATGAAAAATACCGTGAAAATGTTCGCACAGAACTCGTTGCAGGTGAAGTTAGCCGTAACAGTGTGAGGCGCAGAATATTTGTGTCTCCACAAGAAGTAGCAAATTTACTTACCGTAATGAAAGAGCAAAGCACAAATAACGTTGAATACCATTTAGGTCATATCCTAATAGAATTCCCTGCTGATGCCAGCCAAGAAGAGCTAGCGGCAGCTAAAACCCGTGCAACAAAAGTAGTTGAATTACTTAATGATGGTTCTGATTTCGCAAAAATTGCAATTACCTCATCTGGTGATGCTAATGCGTTAAAAGGCGGAGATTTAGGTTGGAAAAATATCAATGAAATGCCAACACTGTTCTCAGAACTAATTAGCGATAAACCTAAAGACACAATAGTGGGTCCAATTAGAACAGGTTTAGGTTACAGCATAGTTAAAGTATTGGATATTCGCGGTAGAAAAGTCGTTGAAGTTGAAGAAGTAAAAGCTCGCCATATATTAATTAAGCCTTCTATTATTTTAAGTGATGAAAAGGCCAAAGATTTATTGCAAGGTTTTTTAAATCAAATAAACGCAGGCGAGGCGACTTTTGAAGAGTTAGCTAAAGAGCATTCTGAAGGACCAACCTCTGTTCGTGGTGGTGATTTAGGTTGGGCAGATCCTACAAAATATGATCCCGCTTTTAAAGACGCGCTAGCAACGATGAAAAAAGGTGAATATCATAAACCATTTCGTTCATCTTTTGGCTGGCACATTATCCAATTAAACGATCGACGTATGGTTGACGCTACTTCACAACTAAATGAAAACCGTGCTTATCAAATTCTATTTAACCGTAAATATGGTATGGAAAGTACCCGTTGGTTAAAAGAGACACGCGATGAAGCTTATATTGAAATATTTGAACAGGATAACAAGTAATGACACAACGTATTGCCATTACCCCCGGTGAACCTGCAGGTGTTGGTCCCGACTTAATAATTACTATTGCTCAACAAGCTTGGCCTGTTGAGATGGTAGTCATTGCTTCAAAGACATTATTACAAGAGAGAGCAAAAGAGCTTTCTTTACCGTTAACCTTAATCGATTATGATCAAGAAACACCAGCGAAACCACAACAAGCGGGCAGTTTAACTGTGCTTGATGTTGAATTAACTGAAGCTTGTGTACCCGGAACACTAAACAGTGCGAATGGCTCATATGTAGTAGAAACACTCAGAATTGCGAGTGAAAAAAACATATCAGGCGAATTTGATGCCATTGTTACTGGCCCTGTACACAAAGGATTAATAAATAAAGCGGGAATTGCTTTTAGTGGACACACTGAGTATTTTGCAACTCAAGCTAACTGTACTGACGTTGTGATGATGCTAGCGACGAAAGGTCTACGTGTCGCGTTAGTAACCACGCACATACCATTGGCCTATGTATCTAAAGCAATAACCTATGAACGTTTGCAGAAAGTCACTCGGATTTTACATAAAGACTTGCAAGAGAAATTTGGTATTAAATCGCCTAAAATTTATGCTTGTGGTATTAATCCTCATGCTGGTGAAGATGGTCACCTAGGCCGTGAAGAAATAGAAATAATGGAACCTGCTTTTACTGAGCTCCGCGCTGAAGGCATAGATATAATTGGTCCCTTACCTGCCGATACCATTTTTCAAGAAAAGTACTTGGCTGAAGCTGATGCGATTTTAGCTATGTACCACGATCAAGGTCTTCCTGTACTCAAATATAAAGGGTTTGGTTCCTCAGTAAATATAACACTAGGGTTACCTTTTATTCGTACTTCTGTCGATCACGGGACAGCACTTGAGCTTGCCGGTAAAGGTACCGCAGATTCTGGCAGCTTTATTGAAGCAATGAGCAATGCCATCAACTTAGCTAGTAATAAATAGTTTAATAAAGAAGTAGTTATGAACGACAAAAAACATTTAGGTCATCAAGCCAAAAAGCGCTTTGGACAAAACTTTCTCCATAATGATGCAGTGATCAGCGACATTGTCGATGTCATTAATCCTGAACCTGGTGAAAATTTAATAGAAATTGGTCCCGGTTTAGGTGCCTTGACGGAACCTGTGATCGAGCGCGCAGGTAAATTATCAGTCGTTGAATTAGACAGAGATCTTGCCCATAGACTTCGTCATCATCCATTTTTAGCTAAAGATTTAACTATCTATGAGACCGATGCACTGAAATTTGATTTTTCTCAATTAGCGAACGAAGAAAAACCACTGCGTATTTTTGGTAACCTACCTTATAACATTTCTACACCGCTTATTTTTCATCTTTTGACATTCAAAGATAAAGTAAAAGATATGCATTTTATGCTTCAAAAAGAAGTTGTAGAACGAATGGCTGCAGGACCACATTGTAAAGCTTATGGTCGTTTATCAATAATGACTCAATATCAATGCCAAGTGTTTCCTGTCATGGAAATAGGGCCTGAGGCCTTTAAACCTGCCCCTAAAGTTGATTCAGCGATAGTGCGTTTAATTCCTCATACACATATTGAAAACCCTGTTAAGGATATCAATGCACTGAATACTGTTTGTTTAGCTGCCTTTAACCAACGCAGAAAAACTATCCGAAATACCTTTAAGAAATTAATTTCTGAAGCACAATTAGCAGAATTAAATATCGATGCTAATTTACGTCCAGAAAACCTATCGCTTGATGAATATAAAAAACTTGCCGACTTTATTGTTGATAACCCGCCAGAAGTTGCTCCGGTGAAGGAAAAAAGACGTATGGCGAAAAGTAAAAAAAATGATAATTCAGATAATAAGTTGAACGAGAATTTTTCCCAAAAAGCTGAATAATTTATGGCCCTTTATCTGGTAGGCGATATTCAGGGTTGCTTTAACGAGTTGACCTCCTTGTTATCACAAGTCAACTTCGACCGTAATAATGATGTCCTTTACCTTGCGGGTGACTTAGTCGCTCGCGGTCCAAACTCTCTTGAAACTTTGCGTTTTGTTAAATCTCTTGGTGAAAGCGCAAAAGTTGTTTTAGGTAATCACGACTTACATTTACTTGCTGTTCACGCCGGTATTAAGAAAGCTAAAAAATCAGATTATCTATCAGCACTATTGGCTGCCCCTGATATTAAAGAGCTTATGGATTGGTTAGCCGCCCAACCGTTAATCCAGAAAATACCGAAAATCAGCTCGGGCTCAGGCGATATTTTCCCTAAAAATCAGGTTAAAAA
>OJBR01000312.1_pt1 | contig 24382 bp, 22 predicted proteins | sample 1591161 | NCBI WGS metagenome assembly OJBR01 (sample SAMN05416803, study PRJEB24817) | seawater metagenome | isolation source: Sea water | place: Canada:Atlantic | collected 2013-07
TCATCACAGCGCCTTGAATTGAAATTGCTCAAGCACTCTGAAACCTGCATCTTGAATGGTAACGGGTATAAACTAACTGTTTTAATTGGTTGGTTAGGGTATATAATCGCTATATTCCAAATGTTTATTATAAAGAAATGTGACAAGGTTATGAGTATGAAATTAAACTGCGATTTAGGTGAAAGTTTTGGCGCTTGGACTATGGGACTTGATAAAGAAGTCATGCCTCATATTGACCAAGCAAATATTGCCTGTGGTTTTCATGCCGGTGATCCTTTAGTGATGCAAAAAACACTCGCATTAGCTAAAAAATTTCAAGTCAGTGTAGGCGCACATCCAAGTTATCCTGATTTGGTTGGTTTTGGCCGCCGCTCACTAGCTTGCTCGTCAGAAGAAATAATAGCGTTAATTCACTATCAAGTAGCAGCCTTAGATGGCATGGCAACCGCACAAGAGGTATCTATTGACTATGTAAAACCTCATGGCGCTCTTTATAACGATATGATGAGGGAGCCTAAGGTATTTGAAGCTATTTTAACTGCGCTTGCTCAATACCCAAAAAAACTTGCGTTGATGTTACAAGCAACAACTGATATCGAGGCGTATAAAAAGCAGGCAAATAAATTTGGTCTCGTTATTTACAGTGAAGCGTTTGCGGATCGCTGTTATGACGATGAAGGCCGCTTATTAGCACGCAGTCAATCGGGTGCTGTGCTAAATAAGGAGGATATGCTTAACCAAGTTAAGCAATTATCAGAACAAGGCACAGTCACCACCATTTCAGGCAAAGTGCTCAAGCTTAGTGTCGATAGCATATGTGTTCATGGTGATAATATCGCAGGTGTTCAGGCTATTCGTGAAATCAAAGAGTTACTGAGCTAATGTCAACCTTGATAAATGAGTGTATTCGCCTTGAAATTGCAGGTGAAAATTCCTTGATGCTTTACTTTTCAGATAAAGGCCAAGAATCGTCAGTTATCACGCCAAATATCAGCAGTCATGTTCAGCAAGCAGATCAGCTTATCCGTGAGCATTTCAAAACTGAAATTGTTGATCTCATTCCGTCATACGCCTCAATATTAGTGGTGTTTAATTTAGGTGAAATAGATCACCACAATTTGCGCAATAAACTAAAAAGACTATTGAAGCAATGCAACAGTGTAAGCAATACACAGGGGCGACTAGTTGAGCTACCCGCTTATTACTCGCTCGAATCAGGCATGGATTTACCGCGCATTGCCAAGCACGCCAAATTGACCATTGAGCAAGTGATTACCTTGCATCAAACGCAGGAATATCGAGTGTATGCCATAGGTTTTGCTCCAGGTTTTGCTTATTTAGGGGAAGTTGACGATCGCATTGCGATGCCTAGGTTAACTACGCCTAGACTAAAAGTGCCGAAAGGCGCCATTGCGATTGCTGATAGACAAACTGCTGTTTATCCAGCGCAGTCTCCTGGTGGTTGGAATCTCATTGGTTTATGCCCAGTTGATATGTTTAACGCACAAGCAAAGCCTACTATGCCTGTTGAAGTCGGTGATAGGGTAAAATTCATTGCGATAGATAAACAGCAGTATCTTGAATTAGGTGGTAATTTACCCAATCAAGTGAGTTCACATGACTATAAGTAAGAATGCTTTAGGGTTTATCGTTACCAATGCCGGTGTATTAAGCCTGATTCAAGATGCGGGTCGTTTTGGTGCCTTTAATTTAGGACTCACTAATGGTGGACCTGCAGACTCTTTAGCTTTTTATTGGGCCAATAGATTATGTGGAAATGAGCTAGGAGCTACTGCCATTGAAATTAGTTTGGGTGGACTAGAGCTTATTGCGCAAGTTAATTGTGTTATCGCGGTTACCGGTGCCCCGATGCCCTTGAGTATTAATGGGCTACCACAGACATGTTGGCAAAGCTTTTTGGTAAAAGCAGGGGATACTATTCAGTTAGGTTTTACGCCGCTTGGCGTACGCTGTTATTTGGCCGTTGCAGGTGGCTTTACTATAAAACCAAGTTTTGGCAGCACAGCGACAGTTTGCAGAGAGTCGGTGGGTGGCCTTAATGGCGGAAAACTGGTTAAGCATGATGTATTAGCTTGCCGAGCGATGTCTAAATCTGACAGCAGTATAAAACAACTGATGTTAGCCGAAAATGATCAACCACAGTATGGGGATGAAGTGCAGTTACATACGGTCTTAGGGTATCAGCAAGCTAATTTTTCAAGTATTGAGAAAAGGTTGTTTTTCTCAAATGAATATCAAATTAGTCAACATTGGGATCGTATGGGATATCGTTTACAAGGTCGTGCGGTAAAGTCAGACATTGACGGTATTTTATCGGAAGGGATTTGTTACGGTGCGGTGCAAATACCAGCGAATGGTCAACCAATAGTTTTACTTAATGATAGACAAACGATTGGTGGCTACCCCAAAATTGGCTCTGTGATTTCACAAGATTGCGCGAAAATATCACAATTACGCCAAGGTGATAAAGTGTGTTTTGAGCCTATTTCTATGTCACAAGCAGATAATATGTTTCATCTTAATTTGAGACGATTTACACAAACAAAGCTCATTAATTACTCCTAGCCTCAACTTTACAATTTGAGTTGAGGTTAGGTAAATTGCTACTGAACATCAAGTGGCGATATATATCCGTCAGGTTTTAACGCTAATACATCACAATCTAATTGGTCAATAACATGTTCAGCAGTATTACCAATAAGCGCAGCGGAAATACCAGTGCGACCAATAGTACCCAAAATAACTAATTCAGCATCAATCTTTAAGGCTGCCTGTTCAATAACGGCTTCTGGTAAACCCTCTTCAACGTAAGTATTACTTAACGGGATATCAAAGCTATTAGCATGCTTATTCATTGCTTCTTTATGATGGGCTTGCATGGCGCTATTATACTCGCTAGCGTCAAACTCAGGGATTTCTATGGCAATATTAACTGGTGTTCCAGGGAAAGAATTCACTAAATGCACATTGGCCGTGATTAGTTGTGCAATATTTTTTGCTTGCTTAGTTATCGCTTCATTTAAAGAAAGATGTTCAGCTTCATCACTTCCGACATTGACAGCGGCTAAAATATTGCCTTGTTGCGGCCATTCATGTTCCTTAACTAGTAATACTGGGCAAGGACACTTTCTTAAAATATGCCAATCAGTTGGTGTAAAGACCACTGATTTAAATTTGTCATGTTGGTGCGTGCCTTTGACCACTAGATCATACTGATGCTCAATGACTTGCTCAATTATGGCTTCAAAAGGACGGTTATGCCAAACCACTTTACTGGTGATCTCTATTGGACTATTGGTAACTGAAATGATGTCATCTAACCATTGCTGTTTTTCTGTAATAACCATTTGACGCATGGTATCGCGCTCACCACTAGATAAAATAGTGGTCATCTCATAAGAAAAATCAAAAATACTAAAAAAAGCAGTGATCTTTATTTGCTGATCTGGGGTGGCAGTACTAATTCTCGATGCAAGATCAATAGCTCTTTTAAGGGCTTTTTGTTCATCTGTTGTTGGATCTATCACAACAAGGATATTTTGATACATGTCCATGGCAACCTCTGCAAATATAAATTATAGCGTTAGCTTATTTATAGCAAAGTTGACAAATTAATGCTTGTTTTAAATCAAGTTTATTTTGTTATAGGTTTATAATCTTTTAACGATAATAAACCTATATCAGGAAGGCAGAAGGTACTAGAGGGCAGCTGTATCGCAAAGACTGTCGATATCAATAATCGAAATTAATTTTCCATCAACTTTGATCAAGCCACTTTTATGAAAGCGATTCAATAAACGGCTAATCGTTTCAACAGTTAAACCAATATAATTACCTATATCACTGCGTGTCATGGTTAAGCGAAACTCTGTCGATGATAAACCACGTGCATGGTATCGTTCACTTAGGCTCACCAAGAAAGTCGCAACACGTTGCTCAGCATTCTTTCTGTTTAGCAGCGTTAACATCTCTTGATCAGTTTTAATTTCATGACTCATTAAACGCAATACCTGTTTTTTGAGCTTAGGCATAGTGTTAGATAACTCATCTAAATTTGTATAAGGAATTTCACACACCATTGAAGTTTCAAGTGCTTGGGCAAAACTAGGATGTTGACTTTCAGCAATAGCATCAAAGCCAAGTAAATCACCCGCTAAATGAAACCCAGTGATTTGTTCTTCGCCTTGTTCATTAACGGTAAACGTTTTAAATGTACCTGAGCGAATAGCATATAATGCTTGCATTTCTTGACCATCATGAAAGATTTTATCGCCTTTATGTATAGGACGTTTTCGGTCAATAATATTGTCAAGAGAATCAAGTTCTTTATCATTTAAAGAGAAAGGTAAACATAGCTCACTAATGCTACAGTTCTGACACTTTATATGCTGTATCGTAGGACAACTTTTATTTTGCATGATATTACTCTGTGACGTAGCTAGTTAGGCTAACTTTAAGACAAGTATATGTTATTAGAACATTACTTGATATGCAACAATAAAACTGTAGATACCGTAGGTAATAAGAGAAATAGCCATGATTTTTCGAAAGGCCGTATTGACTAGTAGATTTTTTATGCTACCAATTCCAAGTGATAAGGCAACTAAGGCAGGTAAAGTACCTAATCCGAAGAAAAGCATAATTACGGCACCTGCTAAACTATTACCACTTGCAAGCGCCCAAGTTAGGGTGGAATAAACCAAACCACAAGGTAACCAACCCCATAAAGCGCCTAAACCTAATGCTTTCTTAGATGTATCCACAGGAATAACATGTTTAGCCAGAGGTGATAAAAAACGCCATAAACCTTTGCCCAATGATTCAATTCTATTTAACCATAAAAGCCATTGACCAATATATAAACCTAAGAGAATAACAAAAACTGCTGCAACTAGGCGTAAACCAGCAATAGGTAAACCAATATTCTTAGCTGCAATAGAGCCGGTGAAACCGACAATGGCACCTATAAAGCAATAAGTAGCAATACGACCAAAATGGTATAATAACACGAGATTTAAACGAGATGTTTGGGGGGAACAGCTTGATGGTTTAGAGACTACGTTTACAGGAATGTCGCCTTGCTCGCTGGCTTGAATGATCGGCTCGGCTGATGGTTTATCAATAGCAGAAGTCAGGATGGTAGTGATGCCACCGCACATAGCTAAGCAATGCCCAGAGCCAAGTAAACCAATAATAAAAGCAGAAAATACATCTAAGCTCATGGTTTATCAGAGCTTTGCTTAGTGTTATCAGTTTCTTCTTTCTGATTTTCTTCGATGATTTTACTTTGTGGATTATCATCAAAAAGAATACTCATGCCCTGTTTTTCTAGGTCTTCAAATTGTTCAGTTTTTACTGCCCAGAAAAATAGATAAATGCCCAAAATAGTAAGCAATATTGCTATAGGGATTAAGATATAAATAATACTCATATTGTTCTCATTACGTTGTTTATTCGATGGCTCAGGTTATCCGTCAGCAGCACTTTATTTTGTAACTCATAATCAAACTTACTTTTTAAGTAAGCGTAATGAATTGGTAATAACTAAAATGGAGCTAGCCGACATGCCAATAACTGCCATGTAGGGTGTTATATAACCAGCTACAGCCAAAGGTAATACGATAGCATTATAACCAAAAGCCCATAAGTAATTCTGGAAAACTATTCGACGAGTTTTGTGAGCTACTTTTATCAATGTCTCGATACTACTCATTTTGTTATTGAGCAAGATAACATCTGCGCCACTTTTAGTGATGTCTGCGCCGCAACCCATAGCAATAGAAATATGCGCAGCACCAAAAACTGGTGAGTCGTTCACGCCATCGCCGGTCATTGCTACTTTATACCCTTGTTTTTGAGCTTGCTTAAGTTGCTCCATTTTATCTTGAGCGCTGAGGCCACCTAGGACAGTATTAACAGGTAATTGTTGAGAAATGGTGTCACATGCCATTTGACTATCGCCGGATAATAATAACGTTCGATTGCTTTTATTAAGGTTTGATATTGTGTCAAAAGCATCATCTCTAATCTTATCAATGAGGTAAAATGCGGCAATAACTTGTTTATTGGCTATTAAAATACAGCTAGCATCACGAAATGCTCCTACTTGGCTTTCATCCAAAGACGCCATATTTTCTAACCAGGTGTATTTACCAATGGCATATTCTATATTATTTAAAGTGCCTGTGACACCTTGTCCAGAATGCACTTTAACGTGTTCAGCCGATAGGCTGTAATCTCGATATTCAGCAAATGGCTTGGCAATCGGATGCTCTGAATAGGTTTCTAACGCTGCTGCGATGGCAAGTGTTTTCTCTTGATTAAATTTTGATTCACTATTAACTAACTCAACCCTGCTAATGGTAAATTCACCGGTCGTTAAGGTACCTGTTTTGTCAAAAGCAAAGCAGTTTATTTTTGGCATGGTCTCCATAACGTGACCACTCTTGATCATGATGCCTGCTCGATTTAAATGGGTGGTTGCACAGGTCAAAGCGGTAGGAGTGGCTAGTGAAAGTGCGCAAGGGCAGGTCGCTACAAGTACAGAAAGGGTGATCCAGAAAGCTTCTTCTGGCAAGTGTTGCTGCCAATAAATAGCGGTAGCTATTGAAGTTAATAAAATAAGAGCTACAAAATACTGTGCAATTTTATCAGACAGTTTTGCTATTTTAGGTTTATGCGCTTGGGCTTCTTCGCTTAATCGAATGAGCTGGCTTAGGAATGATTGGTTTGTTGCTTGCTTAACTTGCACGGTAATATTACCGTCACCATTAATCGTTCCAGCGAAAACATTATCATTGATTGTTTTATTAATGGGTAATTGCTCGCCAGAGAGCATAGCTTCATTTAGCTGACTTAGCCCTGAGATTATAACACCGTCAGCAGGTACAACTTCACCAGGTTTAATAATAACCTGGTCTCCCTTAATAAGTTGTTTAGCGGCAATTAATACCTCTTTAGACTGTGATTCTTCGCTAATACCATCGCCCGAAAGTACGATTTTAGTTGCCGTCATTGGCATTAACTTTAATAAATTAGCAGATACCTGCGAGGCATGTGAACGGGCTCTAAATTCTAAAAACTTACCAATGAGTAATAAAAAGGTGAACATAGAAACTGATTCAAAATATACCTCTCCTTGCTGAGTAATTGTCGCCCAAGCACTCGCGCTAAAAGCTAAAATAATAGCAATAGAGACAGGGACATCCATGGACAGCCGCTTTGCTTTTAGCGCTTTTATTGCGCCGGTATAAAATGGAAATGCACCATAGAAAATAATAGGAATTGCTAAAATGAAACTAACCCAGCGTAGATAAACTTTATTGTGCTCAGCCATTTCAGAGAAGGCGCCAAAATAGAGGCCAAACGCTATCATCATTATTTGCATCATTAAGATGCCACTTATACCTAGGCGCTTGATAAAGGCTTTGCTTTGTTTCTTGTTTCTTAACTCAGCTTCGTTGGCCTTAAAAGGCAGAGCTTGATAACCAATATGTTCAATAGCGTGTAATATATCACTGAGTTTTAGCGCATCATCTTGCCATTTAACCGTTGCTCTTTGACTAGTCGCATTAACGTTGATCTTGACTAAACCTTCCAGCTTCTCTAATTGCATTTCGATAAGCCAAGCACAAGCAGCACAACTGATACCATCAATGGTTAGTATTGCTTCTTTATAATCATTCTCTTGATAAATGAATTCAGATTGCAAGACGGCTTCATCGAGTAATTTGTTTTTTTGCAATTGTTCAGGAACAAGGGATTGACCTTTTTGAGCAGGCTCTGTTCTTACGGCATAATATTGAGTTAGGCCGTTATCGACGATAGTTTGAGCGACTGCTTGGCAACCAATACAACACATAGGCTGCTGGATTTGGCTGATTTCAACCGAGAGGTTAATGCCACGAGGAACGGCTTCATTGCAGTGAAAACATTTGCTAGTCATGGTTACTTTCTTAAGACTTGGAGTCACTATGATGAATTGCTGAATTCATCATAGTGATGAGGATGGTATTATTTTATTGGGCTTTTATCGGGTTTGGAATTAAATCAATAAAATCACTTTGTGGTAAAGTAATCGTATCTTGTATCTTCCAGTGACCTTCAAAAGGGGATAAGGTCAGTTTCCATTTGCCACTAATATCATGATCAAATTGATGTCTAAAATAGCCGTTACCATCAGGCGTTAACGCGAGATAAAAATCTTTGTCTTCTAAGGTTGGGTGAAAAAAATTAATATTGAGTAGTGGAAAGACTTTTTCAATGCCAGTTGGTTTAATGATTAATTCATTACCCTTTAATTGAAGAGCGAAGCGCATACCTAGTTTCTGAGCGGTTTTTACTTTACCAACTTCTAAATTTATCGTTTTTCCTGTTTTATAATAATCTCCAACAACTAACGTATCAGGATTAGTGTTGGCAATAATATAAGTCGTAATACCGGCTACAACAGCAGTAAAAGGAAGGATAAAAACTAACCAAGCCCAAGGCTCACGGTACCAAGAAGATTTCATAAATGTACTTACATTAACAAGTGAATATGGAGCAAGATTATACCCTTATTATTACCTTGCAGCTAGTTTTGTACCATTTAAAAGACATAAAAAAACCCTTGATTACAAACTGTAACAAGGGCTTTTATATTTAGGATGAACGGTAGCTCACGGTGCCATAGATGGCAAGGAGTGAGCCAGTACATTCAACACATATTTCATTATCAATGTTTTGCTAATTAATCTTGAGAAAGACTATAAACATAAGCACTAATCAAGTGAACTTTTTCTTCACCTAGAATATCTTTCCATGGTGGCATAACACCAGCGCGACCATTGCGGATAGATGATTCAATTGCACGTTGTGAACCGCCGTATAACCAAATATTATCTGTTAAGTTAGGCGCGCCCATAGGCATACCTAATGCTAAGCTACCTTGGCCATCGGGACCATGACAACCAGCACAGAGTGCAAATTTAGCTTTACCAGCTTTCGCTAATTCTGGGTCAACAGAGCGTCCACTTAAGCTTATAACATAAGCTGCAACTTCTTTAACACCTTGGTCGCCGCCTAAAGCGCCTTCCCAAGCCATCATGCCAGATGCAATACGACCATTCATAATAGTCTCTTTGATCACTTCAGGTGTACCGCCATATAACCAGTCTTTATCAGTTAGGTTAGGGAAGCCAGTAGTACCATGTGCATCAGAGCCATGACATTGTGCGCAGTTTTGAATGAACAAACGCTGACCCACTTTTAAAGCTTCGCCATCAGTGGCTAAATCTTCAATGCTACGCGCAGCGTAAGCTTCAAAGATTGGGCCAAATTTAGCATCAGCAGCAGCAACTTCACGGTCATACTGAACTAATACACCAGAGTCTTTTTGTAAATTCTCTAATGTTTTAGCTTTTGATTCAGCAAGGTTTAAAATGCCTTGGTTCGAGCTCTTCCAGCCTAAAAGGCCAGTCCAGTTACCTAAACCATAAAGCGCAATATAACCAAATGCCCAAATGATAGTTAATAAGAAAAACGTACTCCACCATTTAGGTAAAGGGTTGTTTAACTCTTCAATGCCGTCAAATGTATGACCCATTGATTCGCCTTCTTCAACGCCTGCAAAGTTCTTTAAGCACATACGTAGTAGTAAAAAACACCCTACTAACGAGCCAAGGGTAAGAACCCAAACCCATATATTCCAGAAGCTAGACATTATTATTCGTCTCCTGTTTGCTTTCTTTATCGAGATGACGCTTTTTATCTGCTGAATTTAACTTGTCTTCTTCAAAAATAGAGTTTGCGACATCATCAAATGAGTCTTTACGCTTTTTTGAATAGGACCATACAACGATGATAATAAACAACGCCAATATAAGGAGGGCAAAAAACCCTCTGAGTGTTCCGTAATCCATGATGCTCAGCTTACTTCAATGCGTGGCCAAGTGATTGCAAGTAAGCAATCAAGGCACTCATTTCAGTTTTACCTTTTACAGCATCTTTAGCACCGTCAATTTCTGCTTGAGTATAAAGCGGAATTGCATTGCCATTTTCATCTTTATGACTACGGTTACGGGTTAGGAAGTTAAATGTTGATAACTTTCTAGCGATTAATTCACCATCAAGGGTATTGGTGTTCAACCAGCTATAAGCAGGCATGTTTGACTCAGGAACCACTGAACGAGGGTCCGTTAAATGAGCAATATGCCAATCATCACTATAACGACCACCAACACGTGCTAAATCTGGACCAGTACGCTTAGAACCCCATAAGAATGGATGTTCCCACACACTTTCACCAGCAACACTGTAATGACCATAGCGCTCTGTTTCTGCGCGGAAAGGACGAATCATTTGACTATGACAGTTACTACAACCTTCACGGATATAAATATCGCGACCTTCCATTTGCAGGGCAGTGTAAGGTTTTAAGTTATCAACTGGCGTCGTTGTTTCTTTCTGGAAGAACAATGGCGTAATTTCTACTAAACCACCAATGCTGATCGCAAAGACAGTAAATAGGAAGAACAAGCCAACGTTCTTTTCAACTTTTTCATGTGAATTTTTCATATGGCTCTCCTTAAGCTACTTCAAGAGGCTTAAGACTTCCGTCTTTAGCACCAATTGTTTTAAACATGTTGTAAGCCATTAATAAGAAACCAGTTACCACTAATACACCACCTAAGAAGCGGATGAAGTAGAATGGATAAGAAGCGGTTAAACTTTCAACAAAGCTATACGTTAATGTACCGTCGCTATTTACAGCTCTCCACATTAACCCTTGCATAACACCTGAGATCCACATTGCTACGATATAAAGAACAATACCGGCTGTGTGTACCCAGAAGTGAATGTTAATTAGCTTGATGCTGTACATACGACCTTGGTTAAATAAGATTGGAATTAAGTGGTACATAGCACCAATTGAAACCATAGCTACCCAACCTAGCGCACCAGAATGAACGTGACCAACAGTCCAATCAGTATAATGAGATAATGCATTAACTGATTTTATTGCCATCATCGGGCCTTCAAAGGTAGACATACCGTAGAAAGATAATGAAACAATTAAGAAACGTAAAATAGGATCGCTGCGAAGCTTATGCCATGCGCCAGAAAGCGTCATGATACCGTTGATCATACCACCCCATGAAGGAAGGAATAATACGATAGACATTACCATACCAACTGACTGAGCCCAATCAGGAAGAGCAGTGTAATGTAAGTGATGAGGACCAGCCCAAATGTATAAAGAAACTAATGCCCAAAAATGAACAATAGATAAACGGTAAGAATATACAGGACGTTCTGCTTGTTTTGGTACGAAGTAATACATCATACCTAGGAAACCAGCAGTTAATAAGAAACCAACGGCATTATGTCCATACCACCACTGCATCATGGCATCAATTGCGCCAGAATAGAGTGAGTATGATTTCATTGCAGAAACAGGTATAACCATTGAGTTACCGATATGCAATACAGCAACAGTAACGATAAAGCCACCAAAGAACCAGTTAGCTACGTAAATATGCGAGGTTTTACGTTTAACTAAGGTACCAAAGAAGACGATGGCGTACGAAACCCAGACAACAGCAATAAGAATGTCAATTGGCCATTCTAGCTCTGCGTATTCTTTAGTAGAGGTATAACCTAAAGGTAACGAGATAGCCGCTGCAACGATAACAGCTTGCCAACCCCAAAAGGTAAAGGCTGCTAACTTACCGCCAAATAATCGCGTTTGACAGGTACGTTGCACAACGTAATAAGACGTGGCAAATAAAGCACTTGTACCAAAAGCAAAAATTACAGCATTGGTATGAAGTGGACGAAGACGGGAGTAGGTTAACCAAGGTGTATCAAAGTTTAACGCAGGCCAAATTAATTGTGCCGCGATAAGTACACCTACTAGTGTACCCACGATTCCCCAGATTACAGTCATTACAGTAAACTGACGTACAACATCGAAGTTGTAGTCTACTGCTGACGTATTACTTGTGGTCATGTTAAGGATTCCGCAGTGTTATTATTAATCAGAAAGTATTTCTTGCTGTAATACCTAAACATGAAAGCCTTAGATATAGGACACAATTCATACTAACTCTGTGTGTTTGCTCTATGAGCTGTGAGATATGTCACATCCGTGTAAGTAAATGTGTCTAAATCCCAGCAATTTTACCCCTTGGCAAGGATATAAATCAACAACTATGCGCGTTTAAATTTGATGTAGATCAATAAAAGAGAATTGCCCTTAAATTGCGTGTGGATATTAATTGAACAATAAAAAGATAAAAGTAACTCAATGAGTTAGCAAAGATTTATCAATTTTTGATTTTTTACTAACGATAAATATTAGCAGACCTAGCAGCCGCCTTACTTAGGGGCTTTTTGGGATGATTTATTAGTAAGGTAATTTTACGATTTTCTTGATGAATATTATAGATTTGCAAGTTTCTTTAATTGGTTTAGAGATAATAACGTTAATTGCTTTCCATTAAGGTTAATTAACTGTTCATGTTGAAATTTTGACAAAAGTCGACTTAAGGTTTCACGACGTATACCTAAAAAGCAAGCAATATCCTGACGGCTAATTGTTAATTCAAAGACTGATTCACTGCCTGAATGTTTAGCATTGCGTTGACAAATGTTGAGCAAAAATGCTGCTAGTAAACAATCAGCCGATTTTTTACCGGTAATCGCATGAGCATTGCGTTGCTGCTCGTAGCTTTGTTTAGTGAGTAATTGAATTAGGTTTTGCTGTAATTCAGGCGCTAATTGTGAACAGGCAGACAGTGGCTCGACAAAAACTTCACAAACTGAGTTATCACCTAAGGCGACTGCGCTGTAGTTATACCTTTCTAAAAATAACGCATCTTCTCCCATTAATTCCCCTGGAAATCTAAAGCCAACTATTTTTTCAATACCAGCATCATTTTTCTGACATAATTTAAAGGTGCCTGAGCAAACTGCGAATATCGCGGTTAGCGGACTAGCTTGGTCAAACAATGTCGGGCAAGTCGATGGAGTTTTCGGCAGAAGCGAGCTTTGTTCAGCACTGACTTCGACGCGTCTAGTTAGATAATTATTGGTTAAATCAATAGCTTGATTGTCAGAGCCAATTGGCTGGCAAATCGCTTGCATCGAACAATTGTCGCAATCAACGTAATGTGGATGCTTTTGCTGTGTTGTATTTTTCTTTGTCGATTTATTGGATAGGGTCATTTACTTACAACGAGTGTTTTATGCCAATTAAAGTTAAGTAAAAATTCTAAAGTTAATAGGCATAAACTTGCAATAACAAGACGGTTGGCTGGTACTATTCAGCCAATACTTAAGGTAGCTAGTTTACTGGCGTTAGTGGATAATAACAACTTTATACCAAGTTGATTAAATTTATTCCCAACTCAGAGCTACATTAGCGAACTTAGAACAAGAAAAATTTATTAAACATAGTTAGTCTATATTCAATTAATTTTACGCTGTTATCAGTTTGCGAATTAGCTTCCAAAGGACGAGTTTGAAAGGCTTATATGTTACGTTATTGATTTTGACAAGGAAATAACCATTCTCTTCAATCAATGCCTTACCTTTAAGCCTTTTAATTCTCGCTGAGTGGGAAATAACTTAATCAAATTGGTATTACAACAAAAGGTAGATTTTTCAGTGTGTCATAACAAGTTTCTAATTGTGTTAAAAAAGCTCAGTGTGATCGGATTTTTATTTCTTATTAGCGCCTGTAAACCGGTCAGTGATCAGGACGCTACAAAGCGTGCAAGTGCATTAGTTGCACAATGTATTGAGAGCCAGAATCAATGTGAAATAAGCACTGAACTTGGCAACTTTAGTATCAAGTTCTCTCAACATCAGTTATCAGAGAAGGTTAAGACTGAGCTACCCTTTTTTATTGAATTAACACAGCTACCTCAGCAAGAGACTATGCAAAGTATTACTAAAGCGACTGCTTACCTTGAAGGTAGAGATATGTTTATGGGTAAGGTACCTATCTTTTTTGAACCAGTGAGCACAAATAATGTTTATTTAGCTGAAAGCTTATTGGCTAACTGTAGTGAAGAACAAATGGTATGGCGTTTGTGGATAACTGTGGCATTGGAAGACAAAAGCAAAACATTTTTTGTCGACTTTACTAGCCAACGTTTATAGTCTGCGTCCTATTTAGTACAAAAAAGACAATAAAAAGCGAGTATCAAGCTCGCTTTTTTTAAATGTCTCTACTGACTAAACTTAGCTCAATGAAAATAAGCCGCTGCCGTTAAATATTATTAGTAACATCAACAGAAAGCTTTAATCGCTGACCGGGCTGTAAGTATTTCTTTCTATCAAGATTGTTCCAACGTTCAATATCGCTAATACGCACATTAAACTTATCAGCTATGCGAGCAAAAGAATCTCCACGGCGTACTTTATAAGTAATATTTCGCATTATGGCGTTTTCGACACTATTACCTGTTTTGTTGTTAGCAAAGCTCGACTTGTTTTTCTTTGAGTTGCTTTTTTGCCAAATCACTAACTTTTGGCCAAGTTTTAACGTGTCTCTTGGAGCAAATCCATTCCATTTAGCAATACTCTTGCTATTTACGCCATATTTACGACCAATGTCCCATAAATTATCACCAGATTTAACGGTGTGAACAAGCTTACGACCTTGTTGAGGGCGGCTTTGTTTTTTAGCGATACGTTGCTCTTGTGAGAAAACATAACTATCTAATGACTTAGCCGCGACAGGAATAAGTAAATGCTTTCCTGCTCTAATCTGATTGCCTTTAATGTTATTTACTTGTTGTATCAAATCAACGCGGGTATTAAATTTCTTGGCAATTACCCCTAAGTTATCACCGCTTTTAATTTTATAGCGCTGCCATGCGAGTCGATCTTTCTTGCTTAGTTTATTCAGACCCAGTTCAAATTTCTCTACACTATGTGATGGTAGTAATAGGCGGTGGGGGCCATCAGGATCGGTAGCCCAACGATTAAAACCTGGGTTTAAACGTTGTAACTCAGCTAAGGACAAACCTGCTAACGTTGCTGCTTTCGCTAAATCGAGCTGTGATTTAATATCTACTTGGCTCAATACGCTTTTATTATCGATGGAATAAAGTGATAAATTAAAGTCTTCAGGGCGTTTTACAATATCCGCTAAGGCTAATAATTTAGGGACATAAGCACGAGTTTCCTTTGGTAAATCAAGGGACCAAAAATCGGTCGGCTTACCTAGACGTTTGTTCTTTCTAACGGCATTTCTAACGCGACCTTCACCAGAATTATATGCCGCTAATGCAAGCATCCAATCACCATCGAAAAACTTATGAAGATATTTTAGGTATTTGATGGCACCTTCGGTTGAAGCAACGACATCACGTCTGCCGTCATACCACCAGTTCTGTTTCATACCAAAGCGTTCACCAGTGCCCGGTACAAACTGCCACATACCTGAGGCGCGACCATGAGAATAAGCAAAGGGGTCAAAAGCACTTTCTACAATAGGTAAGAAGGCCAGTTCGATTGGCATGTTGTTCTTTTCTAACTCTTGAACTATATAGTAAAGAAATGGCTCAGCACGCTTGGCAACACGGTTAAGATAACTCGGATGTTTTACATACCAATTTCTTTGTGAAATAAGGCGTTTTTGATTGGGAATATCAAAGGTTAATTGCTTACGAATACGTGGCCAAATATTGTTTTCAGCAATAGCTTTCTGATCTTTTAACGTGTTATTTAAAGAAAAGTCAACATCGGCAACCGGATGGATAACATCGATGCTTTCATCAGCCAAGAGCGCTTGATTAATTTCAACGGGATGTGCTGTGTCAACTTGCAACTCTGAATTGTTAGTAACGGCATTACCATCACTTTGGGATAGGCTTTGACAGCCAGCTAAAAGAACTACAACGGGTAATAATAAATACTTCATGAATAACCAGTTAAAATCAGCGGGAATTAAAAATAGTTGGGAAGATTAGCATGTTTAACACCAATCGGACTAATTAATTGGCGACTTAGCTCTAATTTACTGGCTTAGACAGCAGGTGCTAATGCAAGTGAATAGTTACTTAGGGAGTATGCTCAGCATAAAATTGACTGTCTTTATAATAAGCTAGAGCCTTTGACTAGCGCTAATTAAATGAAAGAACAGTCATTCATGACTATTTTCATATGATTTAAAAATTATCTTTCCAAGCTCTAATCGCGGCAAAAACATCGCTATTACTAGGCTGGTTTTCGTTACTATAGCTTTGTGCTGCAAGTTTAATAGAATGTTCATGGCAGCGAAGAAAAGGGTTTATTTGTAGCTCAAGTGCGATATTACTTGGAATAGTTGCATGGTTTTGTTGACGCTTTACCTTAACTTGTTCTGCATAGTTATGCAGGTCTGTATTATCAGGTTCTACTGCTAAAGCAAAAGATAAGTTTGCTTGAGTGTATTCATGAGCACAATAAATTAGCGTATCAGTTGCTAAATTCGCGAGTTTAGTTAGCGAGTGGTGCATTTGCTGAGGAGTTCCTTCAAACAAACGACCACAGCCACCAGAGAAAAGAGTGTCCCCACAAAATACCTTGTTTTCGTCATAATAAGCAATATGACCCTTGGTGTGACCTGGTAAGTCGAGTACAGTAAAGTGACAATTTAGCTCAGGTAAACTCACAGTGTCATTTTCTTTAAGAGTAATATCAAGCTGAGCTATATTTTCAGTCGCTGGGCCATAAACGGTTACCGACCAAGCGTTATCTTTGGCATATTCAAGGAGTTTTGCAATACCGCCAACGTGATCATTGTGGTGATGGGTGATCAAAATAGCAGATAAAATCAAATTATTTGTTTGTAAGTATTCTAGACATACTAAGGCATCACCTGGATCAACAAGTGCAATTTTATCATTGCTTTCGCTAGATATAGCCCAAATGTAATTATCATTAAACGCTTTAATTGCAGTAACAGTTTGGTGTGAGTTAGTCATATGAGATTTTACCTGTAGTTCGTTATATACTTGAGTAAGAATATACTCAACACCATTATACGCTTAAAAGAAGACTCTATGAAACCTGCGTTAGCTTTCCGACAACCACATTATCCTAGCTCGTGGCAGGCACTGCCAAATGGAGAGGTAATTAAAAAGGCAATAGAGCAAGAACTGGCACCTTGGTGGCAAAAGTTTTTTGGTTATCATTTAATTAAGCTTGGTGCATTAAGTAGTGAAATTGAAATACCCGACTGCACCATTAATCATCAAGTAAGTCTTAGCAGTAAAAATAGTGTGGCTAATGTAGTCGGAGATATTGATGATTTACCCTTGCAAGAGCATAGTGTTGATGTTTGTTTATTAAGTCATGCATTGGAATTCTCTCTTGACCCTCACCACGTAGTCCGCGAAGCCAATAGAGTCTTGATCCCTAATGGTTACTTAGTTTTGACCGGCTTTAACCCGCTAAGCCTTGTTGGCTTAAATCGATTGTTACCTTATAGACGAAGTAAAACACCTTGGAATGAACATTTTTTCTCGCCGATGCGGATAAAAGATTGGCTACATTTGATGGGATTTGAAATTTTAGCAGATCAACGATGTTTACATAGTAGTTTAACAGGAAAGCTTAGCACTAATAGCTTAGAGCAAAGATGGCACAAGTTAGCGAAAAATTACCTACCTGCCTTAGGATCTGTTTATGTTATCGTCGCAAAAAAGAGAGTTTTACCCTTAACACCAATAAAACCGAAGTGGCAGATTCGATCTGGATTTCGACCTGTAAAAGTTCCCAGCTTGAGTACTCCTAGAGAGTTAGCTGATAATAAAAAAAGTATCAGAAGAAATAATTATCCACAAGGACAATAGCTTTTGTAGCCTGAATACGTAACCTTTATCTTACCCTTATTGAAAAGTAACCCAACTATGCAAACTAATGAACTAGAACGTTATTTAACTGACTTATTAAAACCACAACAAATCAAAGATTTCACTCCTAACGGTCTACAAATTCAGGGCAGTAAAAGTATTAACAAAGTGATTACAGGCGTTACTGCTTCTAAAGCGCTCATTGATAAAGCTGTTGCAGAACAAGCGGACGCCATACTAGTACATCACGGTTATTTTTGGAAAAATGAATCTTACGTTATTCGTGGCATGAAACATGACCGTATCAAAGCTCTTTTGGTTAATGATATTAATCTATTTGCTTATCACTTACCCTTAGATATACATCCAACGCTGGGTAATAACGCACAGTTAGCTAAGTTATTTGGCATTGAAGATGTAGAGCCACTAGAAATTGGTAATCCATTGAGTGTTGCCATGCAGGGACGTATGGAACAATCGTATAGTGGTGAAGAGTTTACCCAGTTAATTAACAGCACACTTGAGCGAGATTGTTTGCATATCCCGGCACCAAGTAATAAACCAATAAAAACTATTGCATGGTGCTCTGGCGGTGGACAAGGTTATATTGAACTTGCCGCAGAGCAGGGCATAGATGCCTTTTTAACGGGTGAAGTATCAGAGCAAACGACTCACATCGCCCATGAAATGGATATACATTTCTTTGCTGCAGGCCATCATGCTACTGAACGTTATGGTGTAAAAGCCTTAGGGGAACATTTGGCTGAAAAACACGGATTAGAAGTCATCTTTATTGATATTGATAACCCCGTTTAAAATTCAATACTGAGGTAGTGCCAAGTACCACGCTAATAACTTTTAGTGAGCCTAAATAAATCAATAGATAAAAAATAAAATCAGTTAAATACCGATTTAAACCATTGCACTAACAGACCTAAACTCTCGTACCAGGCAATAGTGCTTTGTTCTAATTTCTTACTACTGGGCATATAATGAGCCCAGTTTTTTTCACTTTCTGGGTTTTTTACCCAATAACCAGTCGGTGCCGCAATAGGATATATTCCTTCTGCTTGAAAATAATTAATTGAGCGAGGCATATGATCAGCATTTGTCACAAGTATTACTCTGCTGCCTTGTACTCGTGGGGCAATGAGTTGTGCTTCTTCTTCAGTATCCTTTGGAAAATTCTCAGTTATAATTTTTTGTGCCGGAATACCTAAAAGTACCAATGATTGTTTTACCGTTTCCGCATTAGATACAGGATTATGTCCGCCGTAACCTGAAGTAATAATTCTCGCTTCGGGATGAAGTTGATAAATACGTACCGCTTCAACCATTCGTTGTAATGAGCAATTAGCTAGTTGGCTGGTAACTGGTAACTCTGCATTGGTATTATGTCGACAACCTAAAACTATTATGTAATCAACAGACACATTTGTTTGCACATAGGGTGGGTAGTCATTTTCAATGGCGGTCATAACCGTATCTGAAAAAGGTGCAAAAGCGCTAATAAGCAAAATGACTAGCGCTGCCGATAAGCTCTTAATACTTTGTTTAGGTTTTTTACGGTGAACAATGAGGGAAAAAATAAGTAATAACAGCACGATATTGATGGGCATGATCAGTACTGTGATGATCTTTTTAAGAAGAAATAAATCCATATGATTCAGCTAAGTTACCTAGAGCATTGATATTTATTTACTATATCAAGAATTGCTCTAGGCTGCTTAGCTAAATTAAATTTTGTCGGGAGAAAACTAAATTGTCCTAACTTAGTTTTTTATACTCTCTTTTTAATCCCAAGAATAAACCGAAACACATAACAATTAATAGTATGGTAAAAGGTAGCCCTACTGTTATGGCTGCAGCTTGCAAAGCACCTAATGCATCTTTGCCACCACCAAATAATAATGCAGCAGCAATAACACCTTCGATAGCTGCCCAGAATATTCTTTGTGGTACAGGCACATCTACTTTACCACCAGCGGTAATACTATCTATGACTAAAGAGCCTGAATCTGATGAAGTGACAAAGAAAATCAATACCAAGACAATCGCCAAGAAAGAAGTAACATTGCTTAAAGGCAAGTTCTCTAACATTTGAAAGAGTGCTAACGAGCTATCACCAATGCCTTGAGCTAATTGACCTACACCATTTTGTACTTGCTCAAGACCCATGCCGCCAAAGGTCGCCATCCATACTGATGTAAGTAGAGTAGGAACAAATAATACTGCCAGTATAAATTCACGAACCGTTCTGCCGCGAGAAATTCTTGCGATGAACATACCTACAAACGGTGACCAAGAAACCCACCAAGCCCAATAAAATACAGTCCATCCATGGTAGAATGTTTCATCTTCACGACCAATCCAGTTACTTAACGGAATAATATTTTCGGCATAGGCAAGTAACGTTGTGCCAACACCATTAATAATCACTACAGTAGAGCCCGTAATAATAACAAATAACATTAATACAACCGCCAGTGACATATTAATATTACTTAATAGTTTAACCCCACCATCTAAGCCTCGAGTCACTGAGAATATAGCGACCATGGTAACGCCAAATATAATGGCAATCTGAGTGTTTATGGTATTAGGTATATCGAATAAGAAGCTTAAACCTCCTGCCGCTTGTTGTGCCCCGAAACCTAAAGAAGTAGCGAGACCAAAAATAGTAGCTAAAACAGCGGTAATATCAATGATATTACCCGGCCAACCCCAAACTCGCTCGCCTAACAATGGGTAAAAAGAAGAGCGGATGGTTAATGGCATGTTGCAGTTAAAAGTGAAGAAAGCTAAAGACAAACCTACAACTGCATAGATGGCCCATGGGTGTAATCCCCAGTGATACATCGTTGCCGCCATCGCCATTTTAGCTGCCTCGGGAGTACCTGCAACCGTATTTAGCGGCGTTCCATACCAATTAGTGAAATAACCAACAGGCTCTGCAACACTCCAAAACATTAACCCTATGCCCATTCCGGCAGAAAATAGCATAGAAAACCAAGACAATTTACTAAAGTCTGGTTTTGCTTCAGTACCACCGAGTCGGATTTTACCAAAAGGTGAAACAACCAATGCTAAACAAAAAAGGACAAAAAGGTTACCACTGACAATAAATAGCCAGTCAAAATGGTCGATAGACCAGCTTTTTGATGCATCGAATGACTGTTTGGCTAATTCAGGGAATAGTAGGGTTAATAGAACAAATACAACAATAAGAGTGGATGAAAAAAAGAACACAGGATTATGTAAATCCATGCCCATTATTTCTACGTTATTCTCACCAACTACGTGGTCCGATTGGTAAACGGACTTTTCAACAACAAGCTCTTCGTCTGTATCATCTTTACCTTCTTTATTTTCGCTCATTATTGTTACCTGTCTCTTGTTTTGAATAAAATGGATTTTGTATACACATTGTATAGTGTTCACCTAATAAATTCCCCCTTTGTAGAATTTAATAGGTAAATAAACCAACGTTCTAAGTGATTGAAATACAGTCAAAGCGTTTGTTTATGCCTTTAATAGGTAAACCTCTATCAGGCCTACTTAGGTTTGCTTGATAATAAAACCGTGATGGACTACCTAAAAATATACACAGTAAATGAATAATAATGGCAAAAAACTTATGAAAAGTGACTAATAGCCTGTTGCAATATCAGGTTAAATCGGGTCTAATGATTTCGCATTGTGGTTTAGGGTGAATGCTCTAAATTACTATGTACCAGAAGAGGTGCGAAACTGAGGTAGAAAACGAGAGGAACCACATTCCGAATACCGTTTTTGAGGGAAGTTATCGCCGAGAGTATTTAACGGTGGATTTAAATACTCGGTCACTAAGGTTGAATCCTTATGGCTGTCACCTGACGTATTTGTTAACAATTACTTAATAATATTAGGTATCAAACAAAAGGTGGAGAGCTTCTGGCTGAAAAAGTTTCGTTTTTTTTGTTGTTTATATATGCCCCTTTAAACATACAAAATACAACACTCGCTACCTACTCAGTCATGCTCTTCCAATAGTTAATATACTCAGCAAAGAGCTCAGTATGTAACTAGTATTTTTATGGGAGAAATTTGTGAATCCAGTTCAATCTACATCATCTTTAACTGTAGCCAAGTTTGGCGGTACTAGCGTTGCCGATTACCAAGCCATGCTTCGTTGCGCTAATATTATTAAAAGTGATAACAGCAATCGTCTAGTGGTTGTTTCAGCCAGCTCAGGTGTAACAAACCTGCTAGTTCGCTTAAGCCAGAAAAATGTCTCTGTCATTGAGCAAAAAGAGATTGTTGAAAATATCCGTGCAATTCAAGTCAATATTACTCAGCACTTATCAAGTGATGTTGAAGCACAGCTTAATCAAGAAATTGATAACTTACTTGATGAACTCACTCAGCATGCGTTAACGCAATTATTACAATACTCGACTAGAACAGGTGATGCTATTCTTGCTTTTGGTGAGCAATTTAGTTCACGTATTTTTGCTCAAGTTTTGCAGTCAGTAGATATTCCTGGTGAGTATTTCAATGTACAGCAAGTGATGAAAACCAATAGTTTATATGGTAAAGCGGTAGTAGACCTTAATTTATTGAGTGAGCAAAGCACACAACTGCTCGCTCCTAAACTGATTAATAAAGTCATTGTTACCCAGGGATTTATTGGCCAAGATAGCCAAGGTCACACTACTACGTTAGGGCGAGGTGGATCTGATTATTCCGCAGCACTACTTGCTGAAGCATTAAATGGCAATAACTTATCTATTTGGACGGATGTTGTCGGTATATTTACTACTGACCCGCGAATTACTGACCAAGCGCGTGCAATTAAAGAAATCAGCTTTGGCGAAGCGGCAGAAATGGCCACATTCGGTGCTAAAATATTACACCCAGCAACACTTATTCCTGCGATGCGCCGGAATATTCCTGTTTTTGTGGGTTCAAGTAAAGAGCCTGAAAAGGGCGGCACACAAATTAAACAAAAAGTTGATTCAAACCCTACTTATCGCTCAATTGCCTTAAGACGTGAGCAAACGTTAGTGACGGTGAAAAGCCCTGCTATGCTGCATGCTAGCGGTTTCTTAGCGAAAGTATTTGGTGTATTAGCCAAACATGAACTAAGTATTGATTTGATCACTACCAGTGAAATTAGCGTCGCGTTAACCTTTGATAATCCAAGTGGTTCAACGCAATCATTAATTACTAATACCGTAGTCGCAGAGTTAGAGCAGTTATGTGAAGTTAGCGTTGAGCATGGTTTATCGCTAGTAGCTGTTATCGGAAATGGTTTAACGTGCGCTAAAGGTATTGGGCAAAGTATTTTTGAAACGATTAATGATGTGAATATCCGTTTAATTTGTCATGGTGCAAGTGCCAACAATCTATGTTTTTTAGTGAATGAAGACGATGCAAACTTTGTCGTTGAGAAGTTACATAATACCTTATTCGCTTAAATATGGTTTTTTTAATTTATTGCACCGAGCATATTGCACTGAATATGTTGCTTGATGCGTTCTAGTTGACGGTAATGTACTGTTAACGCATTTATTAAATAAATAACTAAGAAAAGAAAGAATGGTTCACGTCTCATTTTTTCTTTTCTTCCTTAAAGGTATATGCAGCTCAATCGCTGATATTAGCAATAAGCTGATCAAGTTCTTGATTTAAGCTAAGCAGCCTATCCGGTGTTAAACCTGTTACAGCAAACATTTTCGCAGGAATATGCTCTGCACTTTGTTGTAATGCTATGCCTTCTTTAGTTAACTTGATGATAACTACCCGCTCATCGATAGCTTGTCGAACTCGAGTAAGTAACCCTTGTGCTTCCATTCTTTTAAGTAAAGGAGAGAGAGTGCCTGAGTCTAAATCAAGTTGATTACCTAAGTCTTTAACCGAAATACCTTTGGGGCTTTGCCATAAAACAAGCATGGCCAAGTATTGTGGATAGGTTAATGCCAGCTCTTTTAAAACGGGCGCGTAAAGTCGACACATTAATTTATTCAAACTATAGAGTCGGAAACAGAGCTGTTTTTCGAGAAGTAAATTATCACTCATCAGTTATTTTAGTAACTTTTCAATATCAGCAGTAATTGCTTCTGGTTTTGTCGTCGGAGCATAACGTTTGACTACTTCACCTTGACGATTCACTAAGAACTTTGTGAAATTCCATTTAATCGATTTAGAACCAAGAATACCAGGGGCTTGTTGTTTTAAAAAACTAAAAAGCGGGTGAGCGTTACTTCCGTTGACGTCGATTTTATCAAATAAAGGAAATTTTATATTGAAGTGTAAATCGCAAAACTGTTTAATTTCTTCATTATTACCACTCTCTTGTTGCTTAAATTGATTACATGGAAAGGCTAATACTTCAAAACCTTTAGCTTGAAACGAATCATGTAGTGATTGCAAACCTTGATATTGCGGAGTGAAACCGCAGTTACTCGCTGTATTAACAATAAGTAATACTTTATCGGAAAACTGATTTAATTCGATCATTTCCTGTCTCTTATACACATCTGACGCTG
>OJBR01000317.1_pt1 | contig 24127 bp, 17 predicted proteins | sample 1591161 | NCBI WGS metagenome assembly OJBR01 (sample SAMN05416803, study PRJEB24817) | seawater metagenome | isolation source: Sea water | place: Canada:Atlantic | collected 2013-07
TACACTATCCTCTTCGTCGGCAGCGTCAGATGTGTATAAGAGACAGCACTAATGCTGACTGATGGTCACTAGCTGCATCCATAACCACTAAAATATTGGTAATTCTTTTCATAATATTCCCTTAAGTATCAATATTCTAATTAACGATGACTAAAACAGTGTTTTATTAATTTTTAAATTAGATTAATAACTCACCTTACCTAAAAACTTAGTCGAATGAACCATTTATAACAATATATTTTTCTAATTTTGCACACAAGTTGATCTAAATTATATGTTACGTATGTGACGAGGTAAGCTGAAAGGTTTCGATAAAAAATGGCGCGAATTTTGACTTATAATTATTGCTAATAATTTATCGTGCAATAAACATGATTAGCAGTCTAAATGGTTACAACTAGGAGGTAGATTAACTTCTCCTAGTTACCCATCAACATCGCCTAAGCGGAAACTAACACCGCTTATAAGAGTGCTTTAATACCTTGTGTTAGTCCTTCAACCGTTAAAGGATACATTTTATTAGCAACAATATTTTTCATAATATCGATTGAGCTATAGTATGACCACTGCCTTTCTTCTTGTGGGTTTAACCAAATACTCTTATCAAAATGAGTCAATAGTCTTTTCATCCACACACTGCCTGGCTCTTCATTCCAGTGTTCTACACTACCGCCAGGATAAGTGATCTCATAAGGTCCCATAGTCGCATCACCAATAAAGATCACTTTGTAGTCACTACCATAGGTATGAATGACTTTATGAATGTCTACGGGCTCGCTAGTGCGACGGTTATTGTCTCGCCATACATGTTCATAAACACAATTATGAAAGTAAAAGAATTCTAAATGCTTAAACTCAGTATGTACTGCTGAAAATAGCTGTTCACATGCTTTGATGTGATCATCCATTGAGCCACCAACATCAAAAAACATCAATAATTTAATTGCATTGTGACGTTCAGGTTTCATCTTAATATCAAGATATCCCGCATTACGCGCAGTAGCCGATATCGTATCATCAAGCGCTAAAACATCACTGGCGCCAGTACGTGCAAACTTTCGAAGCTTTCTTAGAGCCACTTTAATGTTTCGTGTACCAATTTCAACGTTATCATCCAAATTGCGAAATTGGCGTTTGTCCCAGACTTTCACTGCTTGGCGGTGACGTGAGTTTTCTTGACCAATTCTTATACCTTCAGGGTTATAACCATTAGCGCCAAAAGGTGATGTTCCACCCGTACCAATCCACTTATTGCCCCCTTCATGGCGTTTCTCCTGATCCTTTAATCGTTCAGCTAGGGTTTCCATCAACTTATCTAAGCCACCCAAAGCTGCGATCTTTTCTTTCTCTTCATCTGAAAGCATTTTTTCAAAGTGCTTCTTTAGCCACTCTTCAGGTATTGCCGACAAATCAAGTTCAATGGTTGATACACCTTTAAAATAGTCAGCAAAAGCCCGGTCAAATTTATCAAAATAACTTTCGTCTTTGACCAATACCGCGCGGCTAACAACATAAAAATCATCAATATCAGCAAAAACGACATGCTGCTCTAATACCCGAATTAAATCTAATAATTCACGTATCGTACAAGGCACTTTGTAGTCTCGTAATTTACAGAAAAAATCAATTAACATATGCTTTATGACCTTTAGTGATTTTACTTATCGAACAGAGCGGTGCATGAAAGCGAGCTTTTCAAACAAGTGAACATCTTGCTCATTTTTCAATAAAGCGCCATGTAAAGGCGGAATAACTTTTTTAGTGCGAGTTTCTTGTAAAACCCCAATATCAATATCTTCAGCTAACAGTAGCTTTAACCAATCAATCAATTCTGAAGTAGACGGTTTCTTTTTAAGTCCGGGTATCTCACGTAAGTCAAAGAATAAACCTAATGCTTCATCGAGCAATTTTTGCTTAATGTTAGGGAAATGCACATCAACAATCGCTTTCATCTCTTCTGCTTCGGGGAAACTAATGTAATGAAAGAAACAACGACGTAAAAAAGCGTCAGGTAATTCTTTTTCATTATTTGAAGTAATGATGATGATAGGTCTTTGCTTAGCAACGACTTTCTCTTGGGTCTCATATACAAAGAACTCCATTTTGTCGAGTTCTAATAAAAGATCGTTAGGGAATTCAATGTCGGCTTTATCAATTTCATCAATTAATAAAACAGGTCTTTTATCCGCCGTAAATGCATGCCAAAGTTTTCCTTTCACTATGTAATTACTAATATCATGGACTTTTTCATCGCCGAGCTGACTATCTCTAAGACGAGATACCGCATCGTATTCGTATAACCCTTGCTGGGCTTTAGTTGTTGACTTGATATGCCAAGGAATTAACTCAGTGCCTAAACTCAAGGCAAGCTCTTCGGCAAGCATTGTTTTCCCTGTTCCAGGCTCACCTTTAATTAGCAAAGGTCGTTCGAGTGTAATTGCCGCATTTACAGCAAGTTGTAGTGCTTTAGAGGCAATATAGTTACCCGTGCCATTAAATGATTTCATATTTTTCCTATTTGTTGCTTACAAATTAAACTAAGGTATTGTTTATATGCCATTTTATTCAATAAAATATAAAAATGGCACTCAATATCTTTATATGAGGCTAACTTTAACCTGTTAACGAAAATTTTCCATAGAATTTCACGAATAGTTAAAATAACTCAGGTATATGAATCCCCCCATTAGGTTTTGTTGTAATCATAACAAGAGGCTTCTGTATTAAGATGATTGCTTCGCATAATGAACAAATAATAATGAATACTGAAAGTTAGATTGCTAGCAAACATAAAAATAAACTATTAATAATTACACAGACTAGATCAAGAAATCTGTAACTAATGGTTATATTTATAGTTTAAGCTATATACAATCGAGAAAGATTAGAACTTGCTCAGGATGAGCAGTGTTCAATAAATGGAATTATTTATTATAATAATAGGATCAGTCAATATGTTAAAAAACCTGTCACTGGCTAAAAAAATTCACTTAGCATTAACCTTGATTGGCGCCATATTTTTAAGTACAACGATTTTCTTTTTTCATCATGATGAAAAGGAGTTAGCAGAGCACTTTGTTGAACGAAACCTAGAAAGTCTTGCGCTTAATTATTTTGATTCGGTCAATACTATGATGTTGACAGGTACTATCGCTAATCGACAACTTATTCAAAACAAGATTCTTAGCCAAGACGATATAGTAGAAGCAAGAATTCTGCGTACTGAAGCAGTTAATAAAGTATTTGGTGAAGGCTTCTCTGATCAAAGTGCAAAAAGTGCATTTGAAAAGGAAGGTCTGGAAGGTACAAGAGCCTTTAAAAAGTTTGAGCAAGATGGGAAACGTATGATGAGTTTTATTATACCTGTCAAAGCGAGCTCAGATTATCGTGGTACTAATTGCTTAACTTGCCATCAAGTGAGTGAAAATGAAATATTAGGTGCCGTAAAACTTACCTACGACTTATCAACCGTAGATAAAGAAATTACCAGCTCGATTACCCAAGCTGCAATTTTACAATTGGTCATTACCTTAATTTGTTTTACCTTGTTAAGCCTGACGTTAAGAAAACTAATATTCTTCCGATTAAAACGTCTAAGCAACTCAATTAAAACCGCTGCTGAAGAGCTAGATTTAAATAAAGAACTTAAAGTTAATTATCAAGATGAACTCGGCTCAGTCAGCATAGCGCTTAATGACATGATGAGTAAGTTTAAAACTAGCTTTATGTCAATTGCGCAAGCAAGTGAACAATTAACTGAATCAGCTCAAGAAGTTGATAAAATATCGTCGTTAACACTTGAAGCAGTTCTAGAGCAAAAAAATGGTACCGATTCTGTCGCTGCCGCAATCAATGAATTAGATAGTTCAGCCAATGAAGTACAGCATAATACGCAAAGTGCCGCTGATAAATCCGTTTCTGCAAATGAAAGAACCTCGCAAGGGTTAATACTTGTTGAGCAAGCAAGAGTTGGCATTAATGACCTCAGAGATAAGGTTGTTGAAAACACCGCGATGATCACTGACTTAAGTAATAAAACCAATGAAGTGGGTAGTGTTTTAGAAGTGATTACTGCTATTGCTGAACAAACAAATCTATTGGCGTTAAATGCTGCGATAGAAGCAGCAAGAGCCGGAGAGCAAGGTAGAGGTTTTGCCGTGGTGGCCGATGAAGTGCGTTCATTAGCAACACGTACTCGTGAATCCATTGAGCAAATACACGTGACAATGAGTCGATTACAAGTTGGCGCAAAAGGTGCTGTTGATTCAATGAATGTGGTGAGTCAGCAAGCCAGCGAGAAAGCTGAAGATGTCGCCGATGTTGCTAATTTATTAACAAGTATTAGTGCTGAAATTCAAGAGTTAGATGATCTTAACTGTCAAATTTCAGATGCTGCAACCCAGCAGAATTTAGCTGCTGATGAAATTAATATTAATGTTGTTAATATCAGTAATGTTGCTGAGAAATCGAGTGATGATGCTATTCGTGGTAAAGAGATTAGTGAGCATTTATTATCACTAGCTTATGAATTAAACACCCAATTAACAAAGTTTAAATTATAAGAAACGAGAGTTAAGCTAAATAGTGAGCAGCCTATATTGCTCACTATTTAGTTTCCACTACAATGAGCCGACCTCAGTGTACCCTAAGTTAATGCCATAACAGCTAAACATTTGCTTATAAACTAACTTGCGTTAACTTCCATTTGCACATTTCTTCCTCAATTGATCCATAGTGCTTACACTTTTCATTGTTAATATTTAACTAACTCCATTTTATAGCGAAGTTAGCCATGCTTATTGACACAATAACTCTTGACCCAAAAAAATCAATAAAGACAACGATACTTTCTGTAGCGGTACTCACTCTATCAATACTGAGCTTGTCTGGTTGTGGTTCAGATGATTCAACAACTGAAAGTGTTGCACAAGAAATACCTGTGGAGACTCAAAGTACTCAACCAACAGCCACAAGTATCAACCAAGCTCCTATCGCTTTTGATAATGTGGTAACACTACAGAGTAATGAGACCATTACTATTACATTGGTGGCGACAGACAATGAAAGTTCACCGCTTACCTACACGATTGAAAATGCCCCTGAAAATGGTGTTATTAGCCAAAATGATAACAGCATCATTTACACCACCAACAACAATTTTATCGGCAGTGACAGTTTCACTTTCATAGCGAATGACGGTGAGGATAATTCAAATAGTGCAACAATATCAATTGAAGTGTTAGCCCCAAGCCTAACAACGACACTGCTTGATGGCAGCATTGTTGATACCACCATGTTAGTCAATTTAGGCAATCTACTTTATCACGATGCTAACTTATCCAATCCTATAGGACAGTCTTGTGCAAGTTGTCATGACTTAAATACCGGGTTTGATGATCCTAACACTGCTAATCCAACATCAGTTGGTGCCGATGGCAGCAGTTTTGGTACCCGTAACTCCCCCACAGCAAGTTACAGTGCCCATATTCCCGCTCCGCAAAACCCAGTTGCTGGTGGCGCACAAGGATTAATTGGCGGTTTATTTTTAGATGGAAGAGCAGCTTCATTAGAAGATCAGGCAAAAGGACCGTTTCTTAATCCTGTAGAAATGGGTAATGCAAGTGCAAGTGAAGTGATTAATAAAGTCGCACAAAGTACCTACGCCTCAGAATTTGAATTACTCTTTGGTGATGGCATTTTGCTCGACACTGACCGTGCATATGATTACGTTGCCGATGCAATTGCTGCCTTTGAAAGAACATCGATTTTCTCCCCTTTTTCTTCAAAGTTCGATCAAGTGCAAGCTGGTACAGCAACTTTCACCAACGCTGAACGCCTAGGGCAAGACATTTTTAATAACAAAGGTGATTGTCAACGTTGCCACGGAACCAATGGTGCTGGCGCTAATACCAATACTGACACCCCTGAAATATTCTCAGATTTCAGCTATAAAAATATTGGAGTACCGAGCAACACTTTATTGCCGGCGTTTATTGAGGACCCGCTATTTATTGATTTAGGCTTAGGGGCACAATCGGGTAATACTCGTAACAATGGTCAATTTAGAGTATCGACCTTGCGTAATATCGCTAATACCGCACCTTACATGCACAACGGCGTATTCACCACACTCAGGGAGGTGATCAATTTTTATAATACTCGAGACACAACATTTACCGAGATACCAGAAATCAACCAAAATGTTGATCAAGGTGGACGGATTGGTGAACTTAATTTAACAGAAAATGAAATTGATAATTTAATAGCCTTCTTGGAAACATTATCTGATGAATAGCGGCTAAGCCGTGTCATATTTCCAATCTCATGACTTTTCTTAAAGTACTCAATTAAAGGGCTAACTCAGGGGATGAACAAGATGAGTTTACGAAAAATAATACGGTTTAACTACTTAATGGAAAGAGTACTGGCCAAGCAATTAAAAATGATGATTTGGAGTACTTAGCACTCAAGCAACAATGGAGTAATGAATTCAAAGATGAATCACTTAAGGATTTATCCTACCGGTGTAAGGAGGAAGATCCTTTATTCTGTAGGATTTACAGTAAATAAAGCGTATAACAACACTATATCCTTACCCTTCATACAGAATTCAACGTGCAGTTTGATTGAAAACGGATGGATAACATCATCAATGATAACCAAACCTAAATTAATAATTTGAGCTATGAAAATATTTACGAAATTAATACTGACACTGTTATTTATTAGCTTATTATTACTAAGTATTATTTATATTGCGGTGCAATGGAGTTTCGACCGTGGCATGTTGGATTACATCAATAAAAAAGAGCTGGCAAGTTTACAGCTGTTATCAGATAACTTAGCCACTTTTTATCAGCAAGAGCAACGTTGGACAACCTTAGTGGCGGCAAGTAATAACAACAGACGCCCTCCTCCAAGAAAGCATGAACGTTTTTCACCTCCTCCTGCACAAAACGATCAATTCAGACCGAACCAAACCTGGCGAAAACTATTAAAACTTTCACATGATGGCGTTAAAATTCCAACAGATGTCAGGCAATATTTAGCAGCCAACGATGAGTTTATGCCTAATCATAATAGACCACCGCCACGTTCAAGGCCAGAAGACCGTCAACCAAGGCCTCCTCAAAATCAAGGCACGTTACACCCAAGTCTGCTCGATGCAGATAAACAATTAATATTGGGCAGAATAAACCAGAAATTTAGCTTACAGGCCATTCACTTGAAAGGAGAGCTTATTGGCTATTTAGCCTTACCACCTAAAACAAAACTAACTGATGAGTTTGATTTAGCATTTCTAGCACAAATTAAAGCTAACTTGCTTTATATTGTTCTCGGACTTTTCCTAATCATTATCGTTGTTGCTGTCCCCTTATCTCGGCACTTTGTTAGACCCATTAAACGTTTAGAACATGCTATGCGTTCACTAAACAACGGTGACTTTAAAGTAAAAACAGATGTGGTCGGTAATGATGAATTAGCCTCACTGTCGCTGCATTTTAATGATTTAGCTAAAACCCTAGAACAAAATGAAAGTTCTCGAAATACCTGGTTAGCGAATATATCTCATGAGTTACGTACGCCTATTGCTATTATTAAAGGGGAGATTGAAGCGATTGAAGATGGCATAAGACCCTTAGATTTAAAAAGTTTATCTTCACTAAATGATGAAGTTAACCACTTACATAAACTCGTGAATGATTTATCTGCCTTATCCAACGCCGAAATTGGTGCTATGCGTTATCAAAAAGAACAGTTAAATTTAGCTGAAATTGTTAGACATAATTTATTACGCCATCAGCAGCAAGCCAACGAACTAAGTATCACTATCAATCAACAACTCATAAAAAGTGATGTAATCATATGGGCTGATGAAACCCGCATTAACCAATTGATAGACAATTTAATAAATAATAGCTTTAAGTACACACAAACACCGGGCACTATTCACTTGTCACTCATTAAAGAAGCTTCTCAAGCGGTACTAACAATTAGTGATAGTTTTCCTAGTGTGCCAGATAACTCACTACCAAAATTATTTGACCATTTATATCGCGTTGAAAGCTCTAGAAATAGAAAAACGGGCGGCTCAGGGTTAGGCTTGGCATTATGTAAAAACATAATGTCTGCTCACCAAGGAACCATTAAAGCATCTCACGCTAAGCAAGGAGGCCTTAAAATCAGCTGTACATTTCCACTAATAACGTAACCAGCAAAAATATTATCAGGATTGAAAATTAGCATGTCACATATATTAATTGTTGAAGATGAAGAAAAAATAGCATCTTTATTAGCAGATTACTTAGCTAAAGCCGGCTACCAAACGACCATAATGCATGAAGGAACAGAGGTCGTTTCCACCGTTAAAAACAATCATTTTGACTTAATATTATTGGACTTAATGCTGCCCGGTAAGGACGGGTTAACGATATGTCGTGAAATTCAAGAATTTAGCAACATAGCGATTATCATGGTAACCGCCCGCGTTGACGAAATTGATCGATTATTGGGGTTAGAATTAGGTGCTGACGATTATATTTGCAAACCTTTTTCACCTAGAGAAGTGGTTGCGCGAGTAAAAACAATACTCAGACGTATAAACCCTACCCTCCCCCTAAGTAATAATGCTGATATTACTGAAAAGATACCGACAGCTACCTTAGAGTTAAACACCGAAAACTACCAAGCAACAATCAATCAACATCCGGTAGAGCTCACCGCGATAGAATTCAATTTACTTAATATTCTGGCTAGTGCTCCTGGTCGTATTTATTCTAGATCTCAATTAATTGATATGGTCTATCAAGACAACCGTGTGGTGAGTGAGCGTACTATAGATAGCCACATAAAAAAATTACGTAAAAAGCTCAATGCGATTGAATCAGACAACGAATTAGTACAATCAGTATATAGCGTAGGGTATAAATTGGTGCTGACTTAAGCTGAACTCAGGAAAAGCAGCACTTGCTCAATATTTCCTTATACCATAATTTATTATATGGAGACGAAGAAGCTACTTTACCGCTAAAATCTCAATCAAACTGATGCGTTTATCATCAAGATTACGACGCATATTATAAGCTTTAGTCTTAATGTCATTACCAATGAGCATATGCAACCCCAGTTCTGGCAATGCCGACTCACCTTTAGGTTCTTTCATGCGTGCAAAAGCCTTTTGTGCTAAATCAGACTTGTCATTCCACACTTCTACCTTAAAACCAGTAGATGCGATCATTTCACTCAAAGATTCTTTTGGTATCAGAAAACTCATGGAGCTATCTTGAGCCCACGGTACAGGAAAATAAATAGGCTTTTCTTCATGACCGCACACCTCATACAATACAGCTCGTGCACCTGGTTTAAGTACGCGGTACATTTCCTTAAGCCAACTCTGTTTGTCTTCAACATTCATATTCATCTGGATTGACCAAGCCCCATCGAAAGTGTCATCAGCGTAGGGTAATTCAAGCGCACTACCAACAGTAAACTTAACACGATCTTGCATCTTCAATAACTGTGTCAGTCTTTCTGCGGCATCAATATACTCATCACTTAAATCGATACCGGTTACATGACAACCTGTTTCATGTGACAAACGACGCGTTGAACCACCAACACCACAGCCCACATCAAGTATGTGCATTTCAGGTGTGAAACTGCCCAATTCAATCAATTCTTTAGTGGCGATATCACCACGAATATGGAATTCATCAACTGGCTGAAGATCATCAGGGGTAATATTCGCTAAATCTTTACCAAGGTTATTGAGACCCTTAATTATTTTGTTATACAAATCGTTCGGTGAGTAATAGCTGTGAATATGCTTCATGTAAGTAATCTTGACTCAAAATAATGTGGAAAATCTGTCTACAAACTATACATGATAATGTCAGGTAGTTAAGAAAAATTATAAACTTATCCAAGTCCGTTATTGAGGTATATCAATAACATGGAAAGTTTAGTTAATATTAACATCTAGCGTATAAATTAATGTTTTCGTGGTTAACTTACTTTTTATTAATTATACTGATTACAGTCAAACTTACTTTGTGAAACAGCTAATCAGATGTTAATTAAACGAATATTTCATTTTAAAATACTGTTTCCCTTAATAACATTTATATTAAGTCATCAAGCCAGCGCTTATAATACAACCCATTTCGAAGAGATTTTTTCCACTACAGTCGTGTTGACTGATTCAGAAACAATAAGCTTAGGGATTGGTAACTTCGATCCGGACAAGTTATTAAAACCCCACGAACAAAGTTTTTCCCAAAGCGACTCCATCAAACTTAGAAACGAATTAACCGTTTACAGCATCCCTTATACTTGGCGCTTAAGTGACGATAAACCTAAAGAAAAAGATAAAACTAATAAAGAAAAGTCCGACTACTTTTATCTTGATGAATTAACCGCATCACTTTCTTATCTTAAGCAAGAAAATACCAATGACTTATTATCTAATTCAGCCATAGAAGATGAAAATAAAGATGAAGTTTTCTCAGCCTACCTCGCCTATAGTCGGCATAGACAACTGACTGAAAATTGGAATTTAAGACTGAGAGTTGGCTCATATCTGATGCACCATAAAAATAATTATAAATATAATAGCGATGAGTCTGCACAATATCGACCTGAATTAGATGGTATTTTTTTGAACCTGTCAGCTAATGCGTTCATTATTGAGCCCAATATGAAGTTAAGCTACAGCCAAAAGAAGGACTGGGGCAAGTGGGAGCTTAACAACGATTTAAACGTATTCACTGGCGTAACCTTTAATGGAGCTAAGTCTAGTCAGGATGCTAAACCTAGGGGCTGGCGCTTAAATAATGGTTTTAAATTTCACTTTAACGTTAATCAATCAAAATTCCATGCTGAATCTATTTATGTAAAAATTCAGCGTTCCGATATTGGCGGAGACATGGTTAATAGCTTAGGTACAGATCATTTCTATGAGTTTGGAGTCGGTTTATTACTCGACACGCGTAAGTTCACTAAGTTAGCTGACAACATAGGGATAGGCATAAATATTCATAAAGGCAGCGCACTGAGTGGCGGCAGTATTGTTTTTTACTTTAATGAGCTTTAATTAGCTTGAAAGTTACTCTTTCGTTTTCCGATAACAACATAATAACCTAGCAAGATCAGAAACCCTACTTAATTAAGTCGTTGATTTAATAGTTATTTAACTTTACTTCAACCTCAACACCTTTGATTTTCTTCAATTAACTAACCATTTTGAATTTGCACAACTAGGTAATAAAAACCTAAAGCAAATATAACAAGCCCAGTCGGTAATTTTATCCTAAAATCATAGGAAACAATTAAATAATATTATCCTGATGAAACAAAACAGGCCTAAACAATGTCTATTCCACTATCACTATCACTATCACTATCAACATCACTTTGATTAATGCACAGTTATAAACTAAGTCCATTAATTGAAATATTGAAAAGTCGACCACACTTACGGAGCAAAATATGTCTGAATCTACCTATGTACCACCTAAAATATGGCAATGGAAAACCGAAAATGGTGGCCAATTCGCCAGCATCAACCGACCTATTGCCGGAGCAACACATCAAGCAGAATTACCCGTAGGTAAGCATCCGCTTCAGTTGTACTCGTTAGCGACACCTAATGGTGTGAAAATTACGATTCTATTAGAAGAATTATTAGCGTTAGGCATAAAAGAAGCCGAATACGATGCACATTTAATTGAAATCATGGAAGGAGATCAATTTGGCTCCGGGTTTGTCGAAGTAAACCCCAATTCTAAAATCCCCGCTTTGGTAGATACTTGCCCCGCGGCTGGTAGTGAGAATAGTGGCAAAAAGAGTAAAAATAATAACTTACCTATTTTCGAGTCTGGCGCGATACTACTGTATTTGGCAGAAAAGTTTGATACTTTTATACCTAAAGATCCCTTACTAAAATCACAATGTTTGGCTTGGCTATTTTGGCAAGTCGGTAGTGGGCCCTATTTAGGTGGCGGTTTTGGTCATTTCTATGCTTACGCACCCGAAAAATTTGAATACCCGATAGAGCGTTTTACCATGGAAGTAAAACGACAACTTGACGTACTCGATCGACATTTAGCGAATAATAAATACATGTGCGGCGATCAATACACTATAGCCGATATCGCTATATGGCCTTGGTATGGTGCCCTAATGCAAAATAAAGTTTATGAAGCGGCAGAATTTCTACAAACCCAAGAGTATAAACATCTAGCACGATGGACTGAAGAAATTAGCCAACGAGCAGCAGTTAAGCGTGGCATCATGGTCAATCGTACTTGGGGTGAGTTAAACGAGCAATTACATGAGCGCCATGATGCCAGTGACTTTGATTTAAAGACGCAAGATAAAATAATCATCACTTAATTAACTCGACTAACGTTTAGATAGATGGCTAGATAATCAACTAGCCATCGGAGATAGCTAGACAGGAATTGACGGACCTACCATAAAAAATAGCACACTCATTGCCTCTACGATGTAAATTTAAAATTACCCTAAAATTAAATCAATCTAGCGAATAGACAGCTTACATGTATTTATACTGTCATGTATTTTATCAATTTTTAAGCTCTTATAGTGACTTAATTAATGTTATTCCCTCGTCGTTATGAAGAGTGTTTGTCACAAAAACACGTGGCAAACACTGGAATCCTCTGGTTCTACTTAAATTCTTCACTGAAAATTAAGTTGCAATATCATACTCATGCACTATAATACGAATCAATCTCATTTAGTTTCGCATTATTTAAAATGTATACAAAAAGTCACCTTTCTACCCTGATATTAGCTTTAGCTATTTTTACCTCAACAAAAGTCTCATCGGATCCAACAGATAAAGAACACATAGTTGTTACCGGAACTCGTACCGCAAAATTATTAAGTGACTCTCCGGTATTAGTGGATGTTATTGACGGTGAAACGATTGCCAAAATTAGTCAAGGCACCTTAGCCCAAGCGCTAAACTATATTCCCGGCATTGTGGTAAAACGCAGTGTTAAAGATGGTTACAACATTCAAATGCAAGGATTTGATGGCGATCACGTGTTAATACTCATTGATGGTCAGCCAATTATCAGCCCCACTGGATCATCAGCAGATTTAGACCAAATACCGGCCAATAATATTGCCCAAATAGAAGTTATCCGTGGTGCAGCATCAGTCATGTATGGAAGTTCAGCTATGGGCGGTGTTATTAATATCATTACCCAAAAAACGGACGGATCCGCGCTTAAGCTTGATTACGATATTAGCCAGTATCAAGGGAACACTATTAATGATGGTGACCTTAATCACACCATTAAAATACACGCAGTTGAAAGCTTTTTAGATTGGCGCACTCAGCTAAACGCACTGCTTATCGATGATCAAGGTTATGATTATGATAGTACTACTGTCAGTCAAGACGCCTCCAGTGTTGAAAAGAAATTCATTACGCTAAGTACCAGTAAAGAGCATGAAAGCCTTGAAACCAATATAAAATATCAATGGCTAAGTGATAAAAAGCTTCGTGACAGCTCCGCAATTCCGGGACAAAGCGAAGTTATCTATTATCAAACCGACGTTGACCAACAACAAATAGATTTGGGCTTAAAGAGCACTGATAACCCCAAAGCTCCATGGCAACTTAATGCCAGATACATTAATCATCAAGAAACCAGCGGTCAATCCAATAGCTTACGAGATACCAACATTATCCTATCGGAAATTAATGGCCAAAAAATTTTTCAATTGGACAATATCGAATTAGTTACTGGCGGGGTTATTCACGCTGATAAGCTTAATCAAGATAAGCCTGGATCAAATGTTATTGAAATCAATAATGAAAGCCGTGAAAGCATTGAAGCTTTTATCCAAGGTAATTGGATAAAGTCCGATTATCAAGTGCTAGCAGGTATGCGCAGTCAATACGATTCAGACTTCGGCTGGCATAACGCATTACGCCTTAGCGGCATGAAAAATTATACGCTGGGTAAAAGTAAATTACAGTGGCGTGCAGGTATTGGTCAAAGCTATCGAGTACCCAATTTAAAAGAACGCTTTTATGTTTTTGACCACAGCGCACTCGGGTATATGGTTTTAGGTAATAAAGACCTTAAGCCTGAAACCGCAAATTCATTTAATTCGAGCTTAACCTTTGATACCACTCTTGCTGATAATTCTGTCGACATGCGCAGCGATATCAGTGTGCATTATTCAAAAACTAAAGACTTAATTGATTCAGTCATTGATCCAGAGAAATCAGCTGAAACGGGCTTATCCATTTATCAATATCAAAACATTAGTGAAGCAACAATATACGGTGTTGATATCAGTACTGAATTAACCTTCAAGCATTGGAAAACACAATTAAATTATAGCTACTTAACCAGTGAAGATGAAAATAATGATCGCTTACTTTCACGTCCACGCCATCAAGTAAAATTCAACATCACTTACGACATTGATATTTATGATATTCAACTGATTGCCTATGCGGTTTATCAAGCTGGAGAAGCGGTACCTGATAATTATCAAGGTATTGAAAACAACGCTTACACCACAGTTAATGCGGTATTAAACCAAGTATTAACTGAAAACCTATCGTGGCGTATGAGTGTTGACAATATTTTTGACGAGCATAAAAGCCCTTCCGCAAACAGCGAAAATTTATTTGATGCAAGACCTGTTAGTAGCCGCACTATCAGTGCCGGCATTAGTTACCAATTTTAAGATAATCTCGGAGAACAACATGAAAGTAAATACAAGTTTTTATAATAATTTTAAATTAAGCAGCTTAGCACTTTGCGTTTTATTAACCGCCTGTGGTGGTAGTAGCTCAAGTGATGAGACCGCACCTGAACCAGAACCAAAACCAGCCCCTGCAGCACCTGTGCAAGGGGTTATCAGCGGACCACATAGTACCGGCAGTGTTAGCGAGCCTGTATTTGTTTATTATGATTTAGATAATAAAACGGTTGTTGAATTAACAACAGAGCAAGCCGAAACAGATACTGTCTGGGATATTGCCTTTAAACGCAGCGGTGTTTACTTAAATCAACATAGCGACAATGCCATTAAAGCATACGCTACGGCTAATAATAGTGACTTTTTCGATGCTGACAAGAAGCCAATTGCAGCAAGCTTTATTGCCGCCAATGCTGAAACTGAATTGGATGATTATTTAGCGATAAAAACCAGTGATATTCCTACTGATGAAACCAAGTTTGTCGGCGATGTTACTTCAAATATTATTGAAGGATTTTACGATTATAACTCAACGACTCATGTTGTTACCGCAGCAGAGGCTAAATACTTTATCGCCAATTCAGATGATGCGTTTACTAAATTTAGAGCAACAAACATCATTACTGCCGGTAGAGGTATTGGTCAAATAACCTTAAAAACGGCTTATCAAGGTAGCTCTGATATAGCGTTTGCCGCAGAACAAGAGCTTGTAATCGATGCAGCATTAACCTGTTCAGGTGATGTAACGCACGTTTACATTGATTTTGATACTAATCAAGAAGTAACTATGTCTGATGCTTGGGATATTAACTTCCCGTGTGCAGCGGATAAAACGGGGGCTGACTTTACTATCAACATCGCTGACGACACCCAAGCTATGCATGACTTTGACAACAGCTACGACGCTATCGATCCAACCGCTGTCGCCTACTATGGTTTACAAGAAAATATCTACAGTGTTAAAGCCTTCGATAGCACACCTTGGTACCAATACGGTTTAAATGGTGGACATTTATTATGGTCTCAATTTGATGTTTACTTAATCAAAACGCCAACAAAAACGCATAAATTGCAACTCACTAGTTATTACAACGCTGACGGTGATTCTGGGTATATGAGCTTCAGAGCAGACGAAGTAAATGAGCTTGCTGGTATCACAGGTAATTAGTCAAAAATATAATATCGATTGCTATAAGCTTCATACTCAAGGTGCCCTTCCCTTGCACCTTGAGTCCCTGTTTCATCCCTCTTCATTTATAAGTAGAACCTTCTAGGAAAATATTATGATCGCCCAGATCGAACAAATCATGTACCAGATGTCAGACCTTTTTATGGCCCCTGTACTCTGTCTAATAGCGTTACTCTTTATTTACTCTCTATTTGCTACTGGACAATTTTTTACACAAACAATGCAGCGTCGCCGTCACTATAGATCCTTTATACAATTACTGAATGGCAAGTTAGGTAGTAACAGTGAATTACCATTGAACGGTTATCCAATGGCGAGCCTAGCAAATGAAATGCCTAATATAACTCAAGATCAGCTTGATGTAGCTGCATTAAAAGAGCTTGAAGGTGTTCGTAATGTTAGTCGACTTGCACCTATGTTAGGCCTTATCGCTACCATGATCCCTATGGGTCCGGCACTCAAAAGCTTAGCCGACGGGAATATACAAGGTATCAGTGAAAATCTTATCGTCGCATTCTCAGCGGTTATCTTTGGTTTAGTTATCGCCTCAATCACTTTTTGGATTGCATCAGTTAAAAAGCGTTGGATGGTTGAAGAACTCGTAGCACTGATGCCATTAATCACCAATAAGCCTCACTTAATTTCAAGTCAAGAATCAACCTTACCTTTACAGGCAGTGGAGAAAGATTATGAGGCTGCTTGATGAAGATGAAGGCATTAATCCAGCATTGTCTGTCGTCAACTTAGTTGATGTATTTTTAGTTCTTATTGCTGCTTTATTAATTGCCATAGCACAAAACCCTTTAAACCCCTTCCTTGCCGAAGATGTCACTGTCATTAAAAACGCTGGTAAAAATAATATGGAAATTATTGTTAAAAAAGGCAATACCATCGAAAGCTTTAAAAGTGACGGAAAAACAGGGGCAGGTACAGGGAAAAAAGCAGGTACTGCCTATGAAATGGCAGACGGCAGCATGATTTACGTAAAAGAGTAGCGATATTAACCACATGAAAAATCCTTTAATGAAAATTTCCATATTATTATTCAGTATCATTGCTTTTATTAGCAATGTTTTTGCTGCATCGACAACTGCCGAAGTAGTATCTACACCAACAAAAAACACACAAAATATACTCTTTGTCAGTACCGCGCATACCAATACGGCTAAAATCACTCTATTAAAAAAAGTTGCCGATGAAAAAACAAATACAAGCTGGCACATAGCCCAAAAGTCATCAAAATCCTTATTAGAAAAAACGAATCAAACCGGCGCACTCACCGCGCTTTTTGATCAATATGACTTAGTCATACTTGATGCAGTATCCGTAAGAGAAGCCAGTGCGGCGTTTGATAATTACGCCAGCGAAATAACAAAAGTAAATACGGCTGTCGTAGCCTTCAATTACTTGAGCAATGAAAAACTCAATAAAGGTTTAAGTACCGAGACTGCAAATAGTTTACAAGATTATTGGCTAAATGCCGGACGTCGAAACCTCGATAATATGTTGTCCTATATCTCGGTGAACATTGTTAAAACCAAGCTTAAAAACTCAGAAGCACAAGCTATAACCCAAGTACCTGCACCAATTATTTTTCCTCAACAAGGTATTTATCACCCTAGCCTAACAAACTTAATAGTTAACGGCTTAGCCGAATATAAGAAGCTACGCCAGGTAAAACCTCAGCAAGCTAAAATTGCAGTATTGCTGCAACGAGCACTAATTGAGTCTGAACAAACGCAGTTAATTGATGCGACGATTGCACAACTGGAAGCAAAAGGCGTCTACGTTGTGCCGTTCTTTTTTGAGCTAAGTCCCGTCAGTGGTGATTATAGTCACCTACTGCAGTTGCCCATCGCTGGTGAGAAAAACAATGAAAATAACCAAGATAAATTAACTGCAATGCAAACAGATGTTGACCTAATTATCAGCTTTCGCAATATTCATTGGGCTAACCAACGTAAAGTTGAATTTGAAAAGTTTAATGTACCGGTAATGCATGCCATGACTTATTACTCCGGCGATAAAAAAGCCTGGGAAAATGACATGCAAGGTATCAGTGCGAATATGATGTCTTTCACTTTAGTCTTGCCAGAAAACGCTGGTGTCACTGATCCTATGATTGTCGCTGCGATGAATATGAGTGACCAAAATGTTGAAGTTATCGACTACCAACTAACGCATTTAATAAATAAAGCGATTAATGTTGTTAACTTAAAATACAAAGCTAACCAAGATAAAAAGTTAACAGTATTTGTTTGGGGTGACAAAGATGTTGGTGCTTCGTTTATGAATATCCCTGAAAGCATAGAAGCCATTAGCCAACGTCTAGCCAATGAAGGCTATAATACCGCAGAGCGAGACGCTGAATACCTTATTGCAAACGCAAAAAAGATCTTAGACCCTTTCTATCGTGATTTTCAATTAACCGAATTGTTAGACAATGACTTAGCAGAACTGATGCCTATTGATGAGTATCTGACTTGGTTTAATACTTTACCCGCTGAGCTAACGCAAAAAATAAATGATCATTGGGGCGAACCTCAAGATAACTTTATGGCTGTAGAAAAAGACGGTAAGCACTTTTTTATTCTACCCCGTATCCGTAATGGCAATATGTTAATTATGCGTCAACCGCCTCGTTCTGATAGTAAAAATGACGAAAACATGATTTATCATCAAGGCCTAGTTCCCATTAACCATTTCTACCTTGCTGCATACTTTTACGCGCGTGAATACTGGAAATCTGACGCCATTGTTCACCTAGGCACACATGGCTCTCAAGAGTATTTAGGCGGAAAAGAACGCGGTTTATCAATTTACGACCAAGGTAACTTAGCGGTTTGGGATACCCCTGTCGTTTATCCTTTTATTGTCGATGATGTTGGAGAAGCAATGCAAACCAAACGACGCGGTCGTGCGACAGTTATATCTCATATGACCCCGCCTTTTGCTGCTGCAGGTTTAGAAGGTGAAATACGCAATTTACACGAATTGATGCATCAATATAAACAGCTTGATCAAGGTGGCGTAAAGCAAAAAACAGCTACACAGCTTGCTAAGTTATGTTTCGATACCAATATCTGTAAAGATCTTGGCTGGGAGCAGGTACGCATTGACCAAGAGTTCGATAAATTTATTGATGCGCTTCATATTCATTTGGAAGCATTAGCAACAGCAAATCAGCCTCTGGGGTTACATACGTTTGGTCACATTCCTGAGCAAGCACTCACCATTTCAACCTTAGTACAAATGTTAGGCAATGACTTTACTCAACGTGCAAGTGAATTCGAGCACGAGCATTACTCAGATAGTTTATTGGGTGAAAAACAAGACGATGATGAAGAGGGTGATGAAAGTATTGCTCATAGCCATACATACCATGAAAAGAACAATGAACAGGGCCATGAAAATGGTCTAGAAAAAGATGAAACTACTGGCTCTGAAAAATCACAAGAAAATGATATTACGCGTTTATCGGGTTATTTAACGGTTAACAACTATATCATTGACGCTGCAGATCAATCAGCCAAACGTCCTGTGCCATTCGCTGAACTCTCTGAATCGTTACAAGCCGATATCGAACGCGGTAAAAAACTCTATAAGAGCATGGCTAACATCCATGAACTCGATGCTATGGTAGACTTTCTAAGCGCTAAGTATATCCCGGTTAAATCTGGTGGAGACCCTATACGCCACCCCGAATCATTATCAACTGGCTATAACTTATTCGGTTTTAATCCCTCTCGTGTTCCTACTAAAGCAGCCTATGAACAAGGTAAAGAACTTACCCAAGAAATGATTGCAAACTATTACCAAAAACATCAAAGCTACCCTGACAAAATGGCTTTTTCATTGTGGTCAATTGAAACTATGCGTCATTACGGGGTACTTGAATCACAAGTATTATACGCCATGGGCGTTAAACCTAAATGGAGCAAAAGTGGTCGTGTTATTGGCACCGAAATTATTCCATACAGTGAATTAAAACGTCCACGGGTTGATGTCGTTATATCAGCAACCGGTTTGTATCGCGATGCATTTCCTAATGTTATGCAGATGTTGGCCAAGGCAGTCAATCAAGTCGCCACGTTAAAAGAAGACAACAACTCAATTTGGAAAAATAGCCAAAAAGTTAAAGCTGATCTAGTAGCTGATGGTGTCGAAGAGAAGGAAGCAGAATATCTATCGACTATTCGTCTTTTTTCAAATCAATCAGGCGATTATGGTACCGGGGTTGATGACGCTGCATGGGCTAGTGATACTTGGGAAACGGATAAAAAAATATCGGATACTTACCTAGGTAAAATGGGCTATTTCTTTGGTGCTGACAATAAACGTTGGGGACAAAAAGCAGCGAATAGCCAAGGCAAAGAAGTACAACTTTATGCTAAACAGTTGTCAGGTACAGATATTGCTATGTTTGCGCGTTCTTCAAATCTTTTTGGTATGTTAAGTTCAGACGATCCTTTCGAATATTTTGGCTCATTAAGTTTAGCCGTGCGCAATATTGACGGCAAAAGCCCTGATATGGTGGTTGCTAATTTGCGTGATGCTAAAAACGCTAAAGCCGAAGACGCGGGTTTATTTCTTGCTAAAGAATTACGCACCCGCATGTTTCATCCTCGCTGGATAAAAGAGTTACAAAAAGAAGGTTACTCTGGTGCGGTATCATTAGCGTCGAAAATGGATAACTTTTTCGGTTGGCAGGTTGTTGACCCTAATTTGATCAGGAACGATCAATGGGACGAGTACATGGATATTTATGTTAATGACAAATTAGCGCTAGCACTTGATGAATGGTTTAAAAATATTAACCCCGCCGCCTTTGCTCGTATGATGGAGAGGATGATAGAAGCTGAACGTAAAGATTATTGGCAAGCTGACCCTGAGCGTTTAAAACAACTTGTTGAGCAATATATTGATGTTGTGAATAACAATGACTTAGTCATTTTAAATGATGCAGTAAAAGCCCATGTTAATGAACTTGCCCAAGGCTTTGGTTTAGCACCACTGCTGGCAAAAACCATGGAAGCCATGGCAGCAAATGCTAAAGTACAACAAGAAATGAATAATCAACAACTTGCTGAGCAACAAAGTCAATCTGCTGCTCCTGCAGAAAACGCTGAACAAAAAGTTGAAGGGCAAAAATTAGAAAAGCAAACTATACAAGAAATGGAGTTTGATAATGCTATTTACTACAGCTTAGCTGGTATCTTGTTACTCATAATATGTGGCGCTTTTTGGCAAACACGGAGCAAAAAGTTAAAAACCCAGCAAATATATTTACTGGAGTTGAACCACTCAAAGCCACAAGATTTAGCGGCTTAATTAAAGACTTAACCATGAAGATAATAAAATAGATTACTTTTTAAGTAATCTATTTTTAACAAGAAGTTGCAAGCCCTAGTTTGCATGTATTTACCTCAAGCTTAAAGGCGATTACTAATCAGTAACTGCGCAGTATTATATCTTTCAATAAAAAGCAGTTTACATAAAAAGTGTGGCAACCTACTTATGAGGTTGCCACACTGTTTTCGGTTTAATTATATTTTAGTAGTATAACGGGGATATATCATTAAAACTTAGCGTTTAACCATAGCCATATTTTATCTGTATCAACCTTACCTGCTGTAACATCACCTGCCGAATAAGCAGCTAACTTGATGCCTGCGGTATAATTTTTGGTGAAGCTTTTTGAATAGACTGCATTAATTTCAGAGCCTAAATCATCAACGGTTGCAGAAGCTTCATCGGCATCAAATTTATGATAGATAACGGCCCATTTTCCGCCTGCAACTTTACCGCCAACACTAGCATATAAATCCGTTAGACCTTCTTTGGGCGTATTTAAGAATTGATCTGACCAACCATTAAATTTATGCAATGTCGCTAAAGGCGTCGAAAAACCATAATTACCATCATCTGAGCCAAGTAATTCGTAACCAACTTTCATCCCAATTCCTGAAAATGAGCTACTTAGCTCAGCTAAGAGGTAATCTGCTGCATAGGACATGACCGCATTGTCAGCGTCTTGTTGTGCATATTCTAACTGATAAGATATTTTCTGTTCACCAATTGACGTGCCGCCATTAAAACGAATACCAAAGGTATCTAAGCCATTGTCGGTATCATTATCAACTTCTAATAAATATCCGTAAGCGGTAATTTTACCTAATGTGGTTTGATAAGCAGCATTAAGCAGATGATCGTTAGAATCTATATCTTTAGCTTCTGCAAAAATTCTATTACGCTTTGAGATATAACCATAATCTAACGTTAAATCTTCAATGGGTTGAAACGCAAAAGTTACCCCATCGAAGGTTTGCCTATCTTGGCGCCAGCCAACATGACCGACAAATCTATGGTTATCCATAGTAATCAACTGACGACCTACTTTGACGGCCAGTGATTTTTGTTTGTATTGCAGCAAAAATTGGTCAAGCTCTGTTGTTTCAGGATCCGCTATCACTGAATAATCGGTATTTTTACCTAAAGTATTATTGTAATCATCAATACCAAGCACGGTGCGAGAATCTTCAAATTCAATTAAAGAAGAAAAACCTGCGACATCGCCCGTTGCGTAAGTTAAGCGCGTACGTAACGTAAGGGCATCAGCATCTTTTAGCGCGCTGTCTTGATCTACGGTTTCATAACGTAGGTTTAAATTAATACTAGCTTTACCATTACTGATAGCCTCAGTTATTGAATTTAAATTAGCTGAACTTGACTGAGCTGAATTTGACGTAGCTTCTTTGGCAAAAGCCATAGATGAACAACTACCTGCTAAGGCTATAGATAGACATAAAGCGATTTTATTCAATGTCATGTGTTAATTTTCCTTTAATATTTTATTTTAAGTTTGTTTTATTTTTAGTTAGCACGTTTTCTTGGGATTACCTTTGCCGACAAAGTTTTACTACTTATGTTTTCTACCTTTCTTTGTTTCTCATAGAGGAAGGTTAATACTTCAGAGCGAAGTCGGTTATATTCAATATCTTTGGCAAGGGATAATCGACTGCGTGGTCGCTCGAGTTTAACATCGAGAATTTCGCCCACGGTTGCTTCTGGTCCATTGGTCATCATCACGATGCGATCAGAAAGTAAGACTGCTTCATCAACATCATGGGTGATCATTATTACTGTATTATTTAGCTCATTCTGAATTTCCATGAGTGAATCTTGCATATGTGCTCGGGTTAACGCATCAAGCGCGCCAAACGGTTCATCCATTAATAAAACCTCTGGTTGCATTGCCAAAGCGCGGGCAATACCAACCCGCTGTTTCATTCCTCCCGATATTTCATCTGGCCGTTTATGCATGGCGTGGTCCATATGCACAAGTTTTAAGTTGTATTCAATCCACTCTTTCATCTCTCCCTTTGACATAGTTTTTTTGAAAACTTGTCTTACCGCTAACTCAACATTTTGATAGGACGTTAACCAAGGCAATAATGAGTGGTTTTGAAACACCACCGCGCGCTCAGGACCCGGTTCATTCACTTCTTTATTTTGCAGTAACACACCACCCTTTGTTGCTTGGTATAGTCCCGCTACAATATTCAGTACCGTTGATTTACCGCAGCCAGAGTGACCAATTAGTGAGATAAACTCACCTTTATCAATTTTTAGGTCAACACCTTTTAACGCGGTAAAGCCGCCAGTATCTGTAGGGAAAACCATGTCTATTTGGCTGATATTTAAAAAGGCTGGTGGCTTGTTTTTTTCTAAAGCTGATGAATTCATAATTTTTCCTTAAACGCTTGCGCTTGATTTGTCCCAAGAGACTTTTCGTTGTAGTTCCAGCATGGCTCGGTCTAATAAAAAGCCGATGAAACCAATCACAATGACTGCAGCCATGATACGAGCCAAAGAATCTGAACTACCATTTTGGAACTCATCCCAAACAAACTTACCTAATCCGGGGTTTTGCGCCAGCATTTCAGCAGCTATCAGTACCATCCAAGCGACACCAAATGACAAACGCATCCCCGTGAAAATCATTGGGATTGACGCAGGTATTACAATTTTTTTAATATGCGTTAATGTGGGTAAACGCAGTACTTTACTCACATTGAGTAAGTCGCTATCTATAGAAGAAACACCAATGGAGGTATTGATCACCATAGGCCATAAACCTGTCTCTTATACACATCTGACGCTGCCGACGAAGAGGATAGTGTA
>OJBR01000334.1_pt1 | contig 23461 bp, 20 predicted proteins | sample 1591161 | NCBI WGS metagenome assembly OJBR01 (sample SAMN05416803, study PRJEB24817) | seawater metagenome | isolation source: Sea water | place: Canada:Atlantic | collected 2013-07
CGTGGGCTCGGAGATGTGTATAAGAGACAGCAATATTTCCTATTTTTTCTATCGAGGTTGTGATGTTTTGGGAATTAGTTTTGTTAATCAGCTTATCTACTATTTTGTAGGACAAAGGTTTTCCGTTAACCTTAATAACTTCATTATTCATTTCAACGACATCGCCAGGTAAACCAATGACACGTTTAACTAATCTTAACTCTGCAGCTTTAGATTCAAACACAACAATCTCACCGCGTTTAGGCGTAGTAATTGATAGTAGTGATACATCGGTAAAAGGTAAGCGAACGTCATAGGCTATTTTATTAACAATAATACGGTCGCCTTCCTGAATAGTCGGTTTCATTGAACCTGTGGGCACAGAGTACCAGTCGGCAACCGCGCTTCGAAAAACGGACATCAACAAGATGAAAATAAGGAATTTTTTGTTACTATGTAAAAAAGAAAGGAATTTTTTATTATTAAAGTTGGTCATCATATATTGCTCCATGTGTAATAACTGTCACTAAGGGTTCATTATATGGCAATACAATAATGTGAAAGTTCCACGGAGAAATAATTGCTTACACTTATCAATTCTTTTTAATAACGTATAAAAAAGGTAGTGTATCTGTTTGCTTAGCCAATAGTTCATGCTCCATAAAGCGACAAAAACTTGGGATGTCTCTAGCAGTAGAGGGATCATCACATTTTATTAGTAATGTTTCACCACTAGCCATTTTTCTAATATTCATGCGAACCATCATCACAGGTTCAGGACAACGTAGGCCAATGGCATCTAAGGTATGATCAGTTTGTTGAAAAATAGTAATAGTCATTAGGTGTACAGTAGCAAAATTAGTTTATAAATAATTATACCTCGTTTATACCCGTGATACCTCAAAATGCGTGTCTAATTCCAGCTGAATCCTGTATTTTGAAGTAACATGGGTATAGGTATTTCAACAGAAGAAATAAAGCGAGATCAACGTATAAAAAAATGGCTTCAGCTATACTCAAGTATGCTCAATTTATCGAAATAACTTAGTACGTTATCTCCCAAGAATTTTTATTACCGACTCCAGAGGTACCAGTGAAAAGTATTCTAAAAGTTATATTACTGTCTGTTTGCACGCTTTCATCAACTTCTATTGTGCAAGCCAATGATAGTCTGCAAATATTGACGGATGTTGGACAACAAAAAATATTCTTGAAAGCTGAAAAATTATTAACAAAAAGTAATTCTCAACAGTACCAAAGTTTATATAACCAGTTGTATTACTATCCACTACAGCCTTACTTAGATCAAAGTCGTTTGATGGAAAACATGCAGTTATCTTCAGCAGGGGAAATTGCCACGTTTTTAGAAAAACATAAGCATTCGCCATTAGACTGGCCATTACGAAAAGCGTGGTTAACGTTTTTAGCCAAAAAAGATAAAGGCGCACTTTTCCTCGAATTTTATCAAAGTACTCGTAATGAGGTGCTTACTTGCCACAAGCTCAACTTTTCTTTAGAAGCAGGCTTACCCTCAAGCGTTGTACTACCTCAAGTAACAAAACTATGGTTAGTAGGTAAATCGTTAGATAAAGTTTGTGACCCAATAATTAAGCAATGGCAACAAGCGGGTTATAGAACCGATGAAATTGTATGGCAACGTATAGGATTAGCGGCAGATGGCGGAAAACATACCTTAATTCCTTATTTAACAAACTTACTGCCAAAGAAGCAGCAATATTTAGGACGACTCTGGCATCAAGTAAGACGTGATCCGGCAACCGTAACGAGACAATATAAGTTTATTAAAAAATCGGCAAAAGAAAGCCAAATATATACTTACGGTATCAAACGCTTAATCTGGCGTGATCCAGATAAAGCATTAGCCAGTTTTAAAAAGGCACAGCAAGAATTTACTTTTTCAACAAAACAATATCAGCAAATAGTTGCAAAATTTGCCGTGGCTTTAGCAAGTAAAAATCATCCGCAAGCGAGAGCTTGGTTAGAAAAGTTAGACCCGTTGAATATTGATAGTAATATTATGCAGTGGCAATTAACTGAAGTATTAAAACAGCAAAATTGGCAATTAGTTTTGCAAGAATTAGCAACAATGCCAGAAAAGTATAAAGCGAAATTACAATGGCGCTACTGGTATGCAAGAGCATTGATCGCTACCGATGATTTAGAACATGGCCAAGATGTAATGAACGAATTATCAAGTAAACGTCACTATTATGGTTTTTTGGCTGCGAGTTATTTAGAAACCCCCGTCAGTTTACAAGATAGTCCACTAGCGATCACTAGCCAGGAGAAAAACGCTATATTGTTGTATCCTTCAGCTAAGCGAGCCTTCGAATTTTATTATTTAGGTCGCTATGTCAAAGCACGTAGAGAGTGGCGTTATTGGCTTACACAGTTGAATAAACGTGAAAAACTCGTTGCAGCGAAACTCGCTAACGAAAATGGTTGGTTTGACCGAGCAATATTCACCTTGTCAAAAGTTGGTTATATGGATGATGTTGAGTTGAGATTCCCAAAAGCATTTGATAAGAAGATTAACCAGCATGCTAAGAAGCAAGCAATTAACCCTGCTTGGGCTTTTGCTATCGCCAGACGAGAAAGTTCGTTTATGACAGATGCTCGTTCACCGGTTGGAGCCAAGGGCTTAATGCAGCTTATGCCAAATACAGCAAAACAATTAAAACGCGGTAGTGTTAGTCGGCAGTATTTGTACAATGCGGATAATAATATCAAATTAGGAACAAAGTACTTACGTAAGCTTCTGGATAAAAATAAAGGAAATCAGGTTCTTGCTACCGCTTCTTACAATGCAGGACCTCATAGAGTAAAGGGATGGTTAAAGAATAGTCATGCGATGCCAGCAGATATTTGGATAGAAACCATTCCCTTTAAAGAGACTCGTAATTACGTAAAAAGTGTTTTAGCGTATCAAGAAATTTATCAGCATAAACCAGGGCAGGTCAGTCAGGTTTTTGAGCAAGTCATTAACATGAGCATTGGTGATTGATAGACTAAAAGTTAGTTATACCCAAGCAACTTCAAGATGCTCGTTTCAGGACGGCTGAGCGATTCATATTCAAGACGCGTATTTTATTAATGGTCATTCCCTTAATGACCTACGCAACAATGAATATGATTTGCTCAGTCGTCCCCGTAGGGCTGGTTTAGAAACGTTTTATCCATCGTTATTGATTTCGCAAGGACGCTACATGGATGCAGCTTATTAGAGAATGCAGGAGCATATTCTCCTGAGTAACCATTCTCTTCAATCAATACCTTGTCTAAAGACGTTTCTAATTCCTGCTGAATCCTGCATCTTGAGGTTGTTTGGGTATATAAATGGTAAAAGAATTCTAATCTCAAGGTTTTGCAAAGTTATATGCACAAATTTAGCACATTTAAAATGGACCTTTCCTTTGCTAATGGTATGGCTTTTCAGGGATATGCTATCATGAGTGAAATTTTTTGATGGCCGTTTTTCGGAGACAGAATACATGACAACACTTAATGCTAAGTTGGCTAGCGAATATCCAGCTCATATTGCCCAATTGCAACAGATGACTAAATCGGTACTTTCACGTGAAAATCTAGAAGGTTTAGTGATTCATTCTGGACAAGAAATTAAGGCTTTTCTTGATGATAACTGTTATCCCTTTAAAGTAAATCCTCACTTTAAATATTGGCTACCATTAATTGATATTCCAAATTCTTGGTTGGTGGTTAATGGTGAAGATAAGCCAACACTTATTTATTATCAACCGGTTGATTTTTGGCATAAAGTAACACCTTTAGCTGAAAGCTATTGGGGTGAATTTTTTACTATTAAAATATTAACCCAAGCAAGTGAAGTTGATAAATTATTACCTTATGATAAAAAAGGCTTTGCTTATATTGGTAGTCATATCGAAGTTGCTACGGCACTAGGATTTGATGCCATTAATCCAGAGCCTCTACTTAATTACATCCATTATCATCGTGGTTATAAAAGTAAATATGAACACGAGTGTCTTCGCCAATCCAATACTTTGGCAGTAAAAGCGCATCAAGCAGCTCGTAATGCCTTTTTGCAAGGTGATAGTGAGTATGATATTCAACAATCGTATCTGAAGTCTATTGGTTATGGCACTAACGACACGCCATACGGTAATATTGTTGCCCTCAATAAAAATTGCTCAATCCTACATTACATGTCTTTGGATAAAACGACGCCACAAGTGCATCAATCATTTTTAATTGATGCAGGTGCTAACTTCAATGGTTATTCTGCAGATATCACCCGTACCTATTCATATAAAAATGATAAGTTTGCTGAGTTGATTGCTCGTATGGATCAGTTGATGCTTAATGCTGTTGCAGGATTAAAGCCGGGAGTGAGTTATGTTGATCTTCATATAGAAACACATAGAGCCATAGGGCAGGTATTGCGTGATTTTAATTTTATCAATGTTGATGCAGATACTGCTGTCGAGTCTGGCATTATATCTACGTTTTTCCCTCATGGTTTAGGTCATCACTTAGGTTTACAAGTACATGATGTTGGTGGTTTTATGGCTGATGAGCGTGGAACCCATGTTAATACACCAGCAGAACATCCATTTTTACGTACTTCACGTATGATCGAAGCAAATCAAGTATTTACTATTGAGCCGGGTTTATATTTCATTGATTCATTATTAGCAGACTTAAAAGCGTCAGCTAATGCGGATCAAGTGAACTGGCAAAATGTAGATGAAATGCGTTGCTTTGGTGGTATACGTATTGAAGATAATATTATTGTGCATCAATCACATAATGAAAATATGACTAGAGATTTAGGCTTAAGCTAGGGTCTGTTGACCTTTTTTAGCCATAGCGCTTCGAGTTGCCTTGAAAAAGCGTCATTCTTTGTTGCTTCATTCGCATTTGGAACAAGCAAATATTGAATGAAGCGCCTCAATTGTCATCTTCTTTGAGTGCAACAGAGTTACAAACTGAAAGATCAACAAACCCTATTTCAGAGAAGTAAAATTTATTGTGACTAAATCTTATCCTATTGCGGTTAACGATGTTGAAGATGAAAGCATTGTTAATCGTAGTCGATTTATCTGCTACCTTCGGCCTTGTGACGATATTGCACAAGCTAAAGCTATGCTAAAAGAGTTACAACAACTTCACCCTCAAGCGAGCCATCATTGTTCTGCTTTTCTAACGAAAGCGGCCGAGGATAGTCAAGGTTATGGTTTTTCTGATGATGGCGAGCCAACAGGCACTGCGGGAAAACCAATGTTATTGGCATTACAAGGCGGTGGCATAGGTCATGTTTGTGCAATTGTCGTTAGGTATTTTGGTGGTACTAAATTAGGTACTGGTGGTTTACAAAGAGCATATGGTGGCAGTGTTCGCCAAGCATTAACATTTTTACAGTCAAAAATTAAAATAGCTATGGTGCATAAAACCTTAGCATGTCAATATAGCCAAATAGATGATGTTTTGCATTTGCTTAGGCAAATTGAAGGTCAAGTTATCACTCAGGACTATCAACAAACAGTCATTTTTCGACTCGCCATTCCAATAGAAAAATTGGGTTTAATGCAAGATAAGTTACACACATTGTCATCGGGACAATTACAGTTAACTGCTCTCGAATAATAAATCAATAAGAAAAATAAAACGTGCAATATAAAAATATTATCCGAATTTTAGGCTTATTGGTTGGGTTACTTAGTGTGACCATGCTGCCTCCTGCATTAATCTCACTAGTCTACCGCGATGGTGGCGGTTTACCTTTTATTCTGGCTTTTTTATGGTGTATCTGCACAGGATTTTTGGCTTGGTATCCTAACCGCTTCGAAAAAACAGATCTTAAAGCCAGAGAAGGTTTCTTAATTGTTGTGCTCTTCTGGTTAGTATTAGCCAGTTTTTCCGCTATTCCTTTAATGTTATTAGAACAACCCAATCTCTCTACCGCGGATGCTTTCTTTGAATCCTTCTCAGGGTTAACGACAACAGGGGCAACCATTTTAAATCATATTGATGATTTACCTCACGCAGTATTATGGTACCGCCAGCAATTACAGTGGTTAGGTGGCATGGGGATAATCGTTTTAGCCGTTGCCGTTTTACCTATGCTTGGTATTGGTGGTATGCAGCTATATCGTGCGGAAACTCCAGGCCCAGTTAAAGACTCAAAGATGACTCCCCGTATTGCCGATACCGCAAAACACCTATGGTACATATACTTAGGATTAACCATTGCTTGTGCTTTAGCATATTGGCTTGCAGGTATGTCGGGGTTCGATGCTATTTGTCATGCCTTTTCAACCATTGCGATTGGTGGCTTCTCTACCCATGATGCCAGTATGGGCTATTTTAATAGTCCAACCATTAACTTAGTTTGTGTAACATTTCTGCTGATTGCTGGGGTAAACTTTGCTTTGCACTATGCCGCAGTGCAAAGTAGATCGTTAAAAAGTTATTTCTTTGACCCAGAGTTTAAAGTATTTATTGGTATTCAAATTGTACTGACTTCAATTTGTTTTATCGTGCTCTTAACTACAGGTACCTACCAAGATGCTGACCAAGCATTAGACCAAGCGTTATTCCAATCGGTTTCTATTAGTACGACAGCGGGATTTGCAACAACGTCTTTTGCTGACTGGCCAACGTTACTGCCAATGCTGCTAATTTTTTCAAGTTTCATTGGTGGTTGTGCTGGTAGCACAGGCGGCGGTATGAAGGTAGTGCGGGTAGTATTACTTTATTTACAAGGTCTACGTGAATTAAACAAGCTCGTACATCCCAAAGCTATATTTAGTATTAAGTTAGGACGAAAAGTTTTACCTGATCGTGTTGTTGAGGCTGTATGGGGCTTCTTTTCTGCTTACGCTGCGGTGTTTGTTATTTGTATGTTATTGCTATTGGCGGCTGGTATGGATGACATTACTGCCTTTACAGCCGTAGCTGCTTGTATCAATAACCTTGGTCCTGGGTTAGGGGAGGTTGCGGCAAACTTTTCTTCTATTAATGATATGAGTAAGTGGGTATTAATCATGGCTATGCTGTTTGGTCGTTTAGAGATATTTACGCTGCTTGTTCTATTTACTCCCGCCTTCTGGCGTTCGTAAATCATTAAGTTGTATATATTGGGTTTACTCTATATATACAACTTAATTAAATCACAATTATTTCGAAGTTTTAATTACCATTTATAACTCAACGCTACCCAGCCTTGGGTATCTGAACTTTCATTCTCTGGATTCACTTGTGCGAGACCATAATTAATGGCTATGTTGGTTATCCCAGTGAAACCAAAGTCATTATTAAGTGATCCTTTAACACCATAGCTATCAATAATATCTCGTTCAGTCATTTCATGACGAGTATAAAAGGCCTCTATAAACCCTAATGGTATATAGGCTTGATAAGCTTGATAGTCATTCCCTATTTGACGATAAAACGCTAATTCAGGTGCTAGTTGTTTATTAATGTGCGCTTTTTCTTGAATTAGTGTTGAAGAATAACCACCCAGACTGAGAATATCGCCAGCGTCTTCTGAACGCTGTGCCCATAGATAATTAAAACCTAAGGTAAAACCCTGTATATGAGCATTCAAGTTCGCTAGACCATTACTACCAGTATAATTACCATCATTACCATCATTACCATCATTACCATTAATTTCTGCTTGATCATCTTGAGCTGAAATCAGTTGGGCATTTATTGCTTGTGAAATCCCCCAGCTTTGTTGGTCGTGTGACCAGCTTTGTTCAATACCGAGAGAAAAAGAGTGGCTAGAAAAATCAATATGCTGGCTGTTCTCATATTGTGATGCTTGCACTCGTGCAAATACATCGATAGCGAGTGTTTCTATGCTATAGGGATAACGAGCTTCAAGTAATAGCCCTTTTTCTGTTGTGTTACCTAAATTTAATGCATCACTATCTTGTTTATCTGTTTTCAAGTCAAAGACATAACCGTGAGCTAGTAATTTTACCGGCCAACCTTGCCAGCGAATTACCCCTGATGCACCAGAGATAATGTTACTGAAAATATCTTGGCTAGCATTGACTTGCCAATCAAAACGAGAAAGCACATCACCTGATTTATAACCAACTTCGAGCATACTACTACTGGCAGAATAAATACTTTCAGCAATCGTTACTGTTCCTTGTTGAGGACCAATGCCATAGGCTGATTGCTCACCAATACTTTCATCGACAGCGATAGTTGCTTTGGAAAGTCTTAACTTGTCAGCCAAATTAACAGTCATTGCTGAGGATATAGTCGTGTTTGTTATTACCTGTTTATTCGCTTTATTTAAATCAAGTTGATAAACATCAGGTCCTTGAGCATTAATCGCCATATGAAGCAGTTTGTTATCTGCTTTTGCCATAGGCCAAGTAACGACTTGTTCTCCAGAAGTTACAGCCGATAAGACTTTATCTGAAAAGTCATATTTATATAAGCGGGTTGCACTATCTAAACCAGCAACAAAATACAATGATTGTCCATCCTTAGACCATTCAGGGAATGAAAGGAATTGATACTTGTCAGGCAAAGGGATTATTTGTTCTTGTTCATTATCAAGTTGGCGAACTTTTAATTGCCATTTTTTATTTAAGCTTGAACTAACATAAGCAAAACTACTCGACGGAGAGCCATCAAGGGTTGGGCGAAGTCGCGGGAAATCGTAAACTTGCTTAAGGCTTGGTGGTGTCAGTTCTGCGGTTATTTCACCTAAAGACTCAGCAGCTAAACTGACTTTAACTAATTGGGAGTTACCAACACGGCTACGCTCAGCAATAATAAATTGTCCATCGCTACTAATATCAAAGCGACGAATATTTGCACTGCTTGTCAGTTGTTTTATTGTGTTTGTTGGTAAGTGCCAAGAAAAGAGATCTTGATGGTAACTGTTTTTCTTCACTAAGCTGCTGGCGCCATAGATAATGGTATCTTTATCAAGCCAACGAGGATTTTTTATACCGCGCTTATTTCTTTGATCTAAGGTATAAGCGACTTCACGTTTGAAAACACTGGGCACTTTATCAACAATGTCTTGCGGATCATCTGCTAATAACGCTTTGGACTTTTTGGCAAACTCTTCGATGCTTTTTGCATTTTTACCTGTTTTGTAGATATTTAACTTGGTAGTACTACCTTCCTCTGTGCGTTGGGTTTCTACCATAGCAAGGTAATCACCTTTTGGACTTAAACTCGGATCACTAGTATAACCCGTTAAATCTAACCATAACTTTGAACTATTCTCCTCATTACTTTGCGTTGTTAACTGAGCTTCATGTTGCATTGCTTTATAGGTGTACTCAGCAATAAAGCGTTGATATAGATTTTTAGCTGTATCAGGGAATACACCTTTGAATGCCTTTTCAAAGTCACGTTGTTCAACGGCAGACCAACGAGTCCAAACCGCATCGAGGGTCTCTTCACCATAGTTTTCTTCTAACCATTTTAAATAGCGTACACCGACAAGGTAAGCCATAGAGCCAGACATAAAGCTATCATCGCCAGCATTTAGTTGTTCATAACTCGGTAAAGCACCTTGTCGAGCAAATTGCTGAATGATTGCTTCTACTTGATTGTTAAATAGTCGACCTCGACCGGTCAGTTTAGATTCAAGTAACGTGGCATAACCTTCACTTACCCAACGCTCTTCGTTAATTTGTGAAGCATCATAAAAATCATACCAGTTAGCTAAAGTATTACGCCATGTACTTCTGTTCTTCTGCCCTAAATGAACAAGATGAACATATTCATGCAACACTAAAAGTTGTTGCCACCCCGTAGAGTTTGCAATAATCGTGTCTGATTGTGGAGGCGTAGCAAAGAAAGCCATATAAGGCCTGTGACTTAGTGGAAAGGCAAAGCCATTGGCAGCATTGAACGGGTCAACGATATATGCATCGACTTTTTCTGTGATAATTCGACCCTGTTGCTCTTTTATTAGTTGGCGAACAACTTCCATTTCTTTTGCACTTGATAAAGCCCACTGACGGTATTCAGGGGTGAAATGGACACGGAAGTTTTCAGTTTCAAAAGTTTGCCAATTTTGAGCATTATCAACGAGTTCGGCTTGGCTATTAAAAGCTATGCTGCTTAATGCTAGCGTGATGGCAGTGAGTACCTTAGATACTTTCATAAAAATCCTTGTAAATTGTGGGCTTAATCTAATCTGTTTCAATGAGTGAAAAAGTGAATGATTTTAGTATGTGAACAAGGAGGATTATTACAGCTAATCCATTGCAGGATAAGTGATTAGCTGTAAATATTTATGTCAAAGGGAGGAAGTGAAGCCATTAACATGAAAAGCGTATTAGGTGAGTCGCCTTTAAAAGTGCTTTTAGAAGTAAATTGCGCTGACTTGAAACAGTTTTTCTATGTCACAAATATAGCGCTTATTAACTAAAAATAAAATGACGTGGTCTTCTTCGTTAATTAAGGTGTTTGAGTGAGCGATCAATACTTCATTACCACGAACAACAGCGCCAATAGTGGCACCGGGCGGTAGTTTAATGTTTTTTATTGCTCGGCCAACGACTTTTGATGATTTTTCATCCCCTTTAGCCACTATTTCAATGGCTTCAGCCGCGCCGCCACGCAAACTATAAACATTATCGATAGCACCGCGTCTAACATGTGTTAATAGCGCAGAGATAGTGGCTTGCTGTGGCGATATGGCAATATCAATAGTACTGCCATGTACTAAATCAATATAGGCATCTCGTTGGATAAGTACCATAGTTTTACGAACACCAAGCTTTTTAGCGAGCAACGACGACATGATATTCGCTTCATCATCATTAGTTACCGCGATAAAAATATCAAATTGGTCAATATTTTCTTCAGTAAGTAACTCTTGATCGGAGGAGTCTCCAGCGAATACTAAGGTATCATTGAGTTCTGACGTTAATTGCTCAGCACGTTTTGGTGAACGTTCAATGAGTTTTACCTGATGATTTTTTTCTAAAATTTGGGCTAAACCAGCACCAATATTACCACCACCGGCAATCATTATACGTTTATATGCGGATTCGAGTTTTTGTAACTCATTCATTACTGCTCGAATATGTATACTGGCAGCGATGAAAAATACTTCATCGTCAGCTTCAATTACCGTCGTACCTAGAGGACGTATTGGTTTACCGTTTCGGTATATAGCAGCGACACGCGTATCAACATTAGGAATGTGATCTCTTAATGTTGAAAGCGCATGGCCTACAAGTAAACCACCATAGTATGCTTTAACCGCAACTAGGCTTACTTTTCCATGCGCAAACTCTAATACTTGCAATGCACCCGGGTAGTCAATTAGGCGCGCAATATCCCGTGTTACTAATTCTTCAGGGGCAATAATATGATCAACAGGAATATGCTTTTTATGAAAAAGTTGCTCGGAATATTTCAAAATTTGATTTGAACGGATACGAGCAATTTTTTTCGGCGTATTAAAGAGTGAAGAGCATATTTGACAGGTGATCATATTGGTGGCGTCATCACTGGTAACTGCAATAACCATGTCAGCATCTTCAGCGCCAGCACTTTTTAAAACATCAGGATGGCCCCCTTGGCCAGTAACGACTTGTAAATCCATTTTATCTTGCAGTTCACGTAGCTTTTCACCATCTACGTCTACTACCGAAATATCGTTATTTTCACCAACAAGGTTTTCAGCTAATGTACCGCCAACTTGTCCTGCACCCACTATGATTATTTTCATGCGCTACTTTTCTGCTTCTATTATTTTAGTTTTAACAATTTGGCGTAATAAAAGCCATCCATGTTTTCAGCATCAGGCAATAATTGCCAACCGACTACATTTTCATCAGTATCTGCATTATCACCGGTAATGGCAATTAATTGTGCGTCTCGGTTTTGCTCAATAAAGCGAGATATTTGCTCAGCGTTTTCTTCAGGCAAAACACTACAAGTTGCGTAAAGTAAGGTGCCGCCCGGTTTGAGTAATGACCAGATATTGTCAAGGATCTGCTGCTGTAATACGACTAACTTATCAATATCATCAGCTTTACGTAACCACTTTATATCAGGATGGCGGCGAATTACACCAGTTCCAGAGCAGGGAGCATCAAGTAATATGCGATCAAATTGTTCACCAGACCACCACTCTTTAGTCGCTGCATCTGCAGCAATTACTTTGGCGGTTAGGTTTAAGCGATTTAAATTTTCATGAACCCGCGTTAAGCGATCTTCTTCAATATCAATTGCTATCATTGAAGCAATATCTGGGGTTTGCTCAAGAATGTGGCAGGTTTTACCACCAGGTGCCGCACAGCAATCTAGTACTGTATCATTAGGCTGGCAGTCTAATAAACGTGCTGCTTGTTGTGCTGCGCCATCTTGAACTGAAACCCAACCATCTTCAAAGCCAGGTAATTTAGCAACATCGAGTGGTTTAGTAAGGGCAATTGCTTGAGAGTTTGGCTCAACATTAGCAATGTCAATTTCTGCTTCAACCAGTAATGCTTGATAATGTTCACTGGTGTGGTGTTGTTGATTGGCACGCAACCACATAGGAGGTTTTTTTTGATTCGCGTTGAGTATATCCTGCCATTGCTCAGGATAGCCTTGTTGTACTTTTTTAATAAACCAACCAGGATGATTGTACTTTATTGGATCAGGTAATTTTTTATCTGTTTTGTTTTCTTGTTTACTTTCTGCTTCTAAAGTACGTAAAAAACCTCTAAGCACGGCATTAACCAATCCTTTCATATGGTCATTTTTTAACGTTTTTGTTGCCGCTACAGTTTCACTTACAGCAGCGTGGTCAGGTATACGCATATACCTTATTTGATAAACCCCTACTAAAAGTAAAAAATGAAAGACTCTCTGTTTGCCCTTTATTGGCTTTTGCACCAAATGGCGAACATCGTTCTCCAATTCAGGTAGGTAACGTAGTACACCGTAGCAAATTTCTTGTAGTAAACCTTTATCTTTACCTATCAACTTATCTTGTTGTTTTGGTAATTCATCACTTAAGCTTCGCCCTTGATCTATAACGGCGTAACAACATTTTGCTGCAAGAGCTCTAATATTAATTGTCATTTTTTATCTTAACCAAGCTTGTTTATAGAGCTGCCAACAACGAACCAATCGCTGCGACCATTAAGGATATCTTTTACAGCCAAGGCTTTTTTTCCTGGAAGTTGAATAACTTCTAAGCGTAATGAACCATCGGTTGTTGCTACATCTATCCCGTCTTTGTCTGCTTTTAGAATGGTGCCCGGATCAGCATTGCCTTGATATTCTTGCACCGATGCTTGCCATATGCGTAATCTATGCTGCTTACCTTCAGATTCTGTAAAGCTGAATTGTGATACTGGCCAAGGGATATAAGCACGAACTTTTCGATGAAGTTCCTTGGCACTGAGCTGCCAGTTGAGTTCTGCTTCAGTTTTATCAAGCTTATGGGCATAAGTTGCTACTTCATTATCTTGCACAGTATTATGTGCACTTGCTTGATAATTTTCCTCAGCCATAATCGCTAATGTATCCACTAAGGCAGTTGGGCCTAAGTTGGCAAGTTTTTCATAAAGGCTTGCACTGGTATCTGTATTTTCTATTTCGCATTCGGCGGTTAATATCATGTCTCCAGTATCTAAACCTTTATCCATTTGCATAATGGTTACACCGGTTTTCTTATCTCCCGCTTCAAGTGAGCGTTGAATCGGTGCTGCACCGCGCCACTTAGGGAGAATTGAACCATGGACATTAATACAGCCTAAGCGTGGAGCGTTTAAAATGGCTTCTGGTAATAACAAACCGTAAGCAACAACAACCATAATATCAGCATTATATTTTGCTAATTGTTGCTGGTCTTCTTCACTTTTAAAGTTAATAGGTTGTTCAACAATAATGTTGTTTTCTAATGCGAGTAACTTTGTGGCACAAGCGGTTAGCTTTTTACCACGACCTGCGGGTTTATCTGGCGGACAATAAACAGCGACAACATTATGTTCAGAATTAATTAATGCTGCTAAGTGTTGAGCTGCGAATTCAGGAGTACCTGCAAAAATGATATTGAGTGGAGTGACCAAAGGAATTCCTATTGTTTTAAGTCAGTAAGTACTTACTTTTTATTTGTTGTCAAACTTTGCTTCTTTTTCAAGCTTCTTTTGAATGCGTTGACGCTTTAGAGGAGATAAGTAATCAACAAATAGAATACCTTTTAAGTGATCAAGTTCATGCTGTATACAAATGCTTTGTAATTCTGTGGCATTTAAAGTGAACTCCTTACCATGGCGATCAAGTGCTTTTACAGTACAGGCATCATGACGGTCTACTTTTGCATAAGTACCAGGTACTGATAAACAACCTTCTTCATTAATCGAAGTTTCATCACTCGTGGCAATAATTTCTGGGTTGATAAATATGATGGGTTGGTCATTGTCTTCAGAGGTATCCATTACAACAATACGTTGATGAATATCTACTTGGGTAGCAGCAAGACCTACGCCTTTTTCTTCGTACATAGTTGCCAGCATATCGTCTATAATTGTAGACGTAGCATCTGTAATATCAGCAACGGGTTGCGCTTTTGTTCTTAAACGCGGGTCAGGAAAACGTAAAACAGTTAAAATAGTCATATTTTATAAAAGAATTAGCGATAATTAATCTAGAATGTTATGTTTTAATTATATACCCAAGTAACGGTAACTGAAACCTGCATTTTTAAGTCACTCGATATAACTAATAATTATAGTGCGTTACAACAGTGTGCACGAAAAGGAATGAGCTCCATGCTTAAAAAAATAATATTCACGTTATCTTTGATATCTTGCTCAATGGTAACACTTGCCGATCAAATTACGCTTAATGATGACGCGCCCAAGACACATGTTGTAGTGAAGGGGGATACGTTATGGGATATTTCAGCGCTGTTTCTTGAACAACCTTGGTTGTGGCCAAAACTCTGGCGTTTGAACCCTGAGATCAATAATCCACATTTAATTTATCCTGGCGATGTTTTAAAACTTGTTTTTGATGAAAATGGCGAACCTATGTTAGTGGTTGAGCCAGTAAAACCAAGCTATAAATGGTCGCCAAAAATTCGTCAAGAGAAGAAAAAAGACTCTGCAATTACTTTGTTACCTTTAGAGGTTATTGCACCTTTTGTTAGATATGACCATCTATTTACTGAAGATGAGCTAGAAGAGCTACCACACATAATCGGTAGTGATGAAGGCTATAGAATGACAACGAAAGATTTTAAAGTCTATGTTAATAAAGACCTTGAGGTTGCACAAAGTTACGCAATCTATGATAAAGGTGAAGAGATTTTTGACCCAGAAACAGATGACTCCTTAGGCTTTTATGTCAATCTAGTCGGTACAGGGCAAGTAATAAAACGAGGAGACATAGGTAATGATGTTCCTTCTACTTTGAATGTCGGCTCTGTCAAAAGAGAAATTCATGCAGGAGACTATGTAGTTCCAGTGAATGACGGGCAATTATTACCGGCCATTTTTTCTATGAAAGCTGCTAATGAATCACTTCGCGGTTCTATTGTTAAAGCAGCGAGTAATGGTCGTGAATTTGCTAAACTTGATGTGGTAATGATTAATCGTGGCATTGATCATGAGGTGACAGTTGGTGATGTTATGGCGATAAAACGGACAAGTCCTGCCGTTGTGGATACTGGTGACGGTCCTGTTTATAGTATTGAATCTTCGCGTTGGAATAAAATAACGGGTAGTGACTATAAAATGCCAGAAGAGCAGTTAGGTGAGCTAATGGTTTTTAAAGTGTACCAAAAAGCTAGTATGGCGCTTATTCTACATACTGAAAAACCTGCGAGAATAAATGATTTGATTACAGCACCAGAATAACCAACTGTTTAATATTTATTTTCTCTCTTTTTATGGAGGGAAAATAAAATGTCTGACTTGTTCTTAAGGAGAAGACAAGTAATGATTAATAACAGTAAAAGTAATATTGAATTCTGGTTAGCCTTAAAACTTGTTCCTCGGTTAGCCATTCATAAAAAAGTAACGCTTGTTGAAACTTACGGGTTAACTGCGTTATTTTCTTTAAATAATAAACCTTCGATACTTAGCTCCGCTAATGGTTTAAATGTGAAGCAGCTTCACGCTTTTCATCAGCCAGATTGGCAAAAAGTTACTCAAATAATCCAAGCTAGTGATCTATGTAATAGTGCCATTATTTGCTATGACGATACTTGCTACCCTCAATTACTCAAACAAATTTATGATCCACCCTTAGTGATATTTGTTCAGGGCAATTCACTCATACTCAATGCTCCTCAGATAGCTGTGGTGGGGAGTCGATCTGCTAGTGCTGGAGGTCGAGATACTGCATTTAGATTATGCCAACAACTTGCGCAACATAATTTTGTTATCACCAGTGGATTAGCGCTTGGCATCGATGCTGCTGCTCATCAAGGAGCTATTAGCGAGCCTGCGAGTACAATCGCAGTAGTTGCTACAGGATTAGACCAAGTATACCCCACAAGACATCGCGCTTTAGTGCAGAAAATAATTGCGTCAAGTGGTGCAATCCTCAGCGAATTTGTTCCTGGTACTCAGGCTAGAGCAGGGCACTTTCCAAAGCGGAACCGTCTTATTAGTGGTTTAAGCCTAGGTGTCTTAGTTGTAGAAGCAGAATTAAAAAGTGGCTCTTTGATTACAGCCCGTTGCGCTTTAGAACAAAATAGAGATGTTTTTGCTATTCCTAGTTCTATAGAAAATAAACAGGCTAAAGGCTGTCATTGGTTAATTAAACAAGGCGCTAAACTTGTTGAGCAATGTGCCGATATAATGGATGAGTTCGCTTTTGCCGATAAACCTAGTCTACACTTAAAGAGTGATGTGAAGCTTTTAAAGTCAGCTACACACTGCACTCACAAAGGAGGCGATGAAATAAATCAAAAAGTCTTGTGTAACGATGCGTTGTTGGATAGTGTGGGATTTGAAATTACTCCCGTAGATAAAGTAGTTTTACGAAGCGAACTCCCCGTAGAGGAAGTGTTAACTAGATTAACTATGCTGGAGCTAAATGGTCTAGTATCTGCTGTACCTGGTGGCTATATAAGAACGCAATAAAGTATGTAAGGGGCTAATTATGTTTGATATCTTAATGTATCTTTTTGAAACGTATATCCAAAATGAATCAGAAGCTATGGTGGATCATGACTTGTTAACAGACGAGTTAACACGTGCAGGCTTTCATCAGGATGAAATCTACAAAGCATTAAACTGGCTTGAAAAACTTACCGCACTACAAGACACAGATGCTTACCCCTATCTTACACGCGTAGGAAGTAAGTCTGTACGTATTTATACTAGCGAAGAAATGCAGTTACTCGATACTCAAAGCCGTGGTTTTATTTTATTTTTAGAGCAAGTCAATGTGCTTGATTTTACGACTCGAGAAATGGTTATTGACCGTGTAATGGAACTCGACACCAAGTACTTCTCTATGGATGATTTAAAGTGGGTAATTCTTATGGTGCTATTTAATGTACCAGGCAAAGAATCTGCGTATTCTCAATTAGAAGATTTAATCTTTGAAGAACAAGAAGGTCCTCTTCACTAAAAGCTTTCTTCAAGCTGGCTAATTATTCAGTATATTTAGCCAGCAACTACTTAGCGTATTGTTCACTCATGTTTTGTGGCATAATATTGTCATACTTGTTTTAAAGCTACTTTCAAAAATGTCTGAATCTGATAAACCTCTCTTTTCTCGTCACGAACATGCTTTAGAGAAAGAATATCAAGTGTGTCCTGATTGTGGATCCGAATTGACTATTAAACATGGCAAGTCAGGGGCATTTTTAGGTTGTGAAAACTACCCTAATTGCCAATATACTCGTGCAGTCGTAGAACATGAACGTGTAGAAGATAAAATTCTTCCAGGTAGTGAATGTCCTTTATGCTCACATGTATTAGCAGTTAAGCAAGGTCGCTATGGTATGTTTATTGGTTGTAGTAACTTTCCACAATGTCATCATATTGAACATGAGGCACAGGAAGTTATAGATAATGTGGTATGCCCGAGCTGTAAACATGGATCACTGCAAGAAAAAACCAGTCGATTTGGCAAAAAGTTTTATTCTTGTGATGCCTACCCAAAGTGTAAATTTGTCGTTAATCATGAACCCGTAGCAGGGCGATGTGAAAAGTGTCAATTTGCTCTGTTGTTAAAAAGACATATGGCTGCTGGTATTAAGTACCAGTGTGCGGATAAAAAATGCTCCCACATGCAAAAATTATAATAGATAGTCCGAACACGACTCATAAAAAAAGACGCCTTTACTATATATGTAACAGGCGTCTTTTTATTTTAACTTATGAATTAAAAGTATTTATTAATTCTGTTTATCTAAATAGTCTTTTGCAAAATCACTAAGATCAGGGAATGCTTCATTGCAGAGGATATCAGCTAAGCATTGCAAACGTTGAGCAAGTTGTAATTCATTCTCACCACTGACGTTTATATGACCCATCTTACGACCGGCACGTTTACCTTTGTTATACCAATGAATAGTTGCGCTAGGTATAGCCAGTACTTCATTAGGAACAGTATCTTCACCAATAATGTTAATCATTGCTGTTGGGCGAACAAGCTCGGTACTACCTAAAGGCAGGTCACAAATTGCTCTTAGGTGATTTTCAAACTGACAGGTATCAGCACCTTGTTGGGTCCAATGTCCAGAATTATGAACTCGTGGTGCAATCTCATTAACTAACAATTGCTCACCAACTTGGAAAAACTCAATAGCCATAACACCAACATAACCGAGCTCATCTGATAAGGCCTTAAATACTGTACCGGCTTGCTGTTGTAGTTTTTCATTAACAGGTGCAGCAACAGAGACACTCAAAATACCATTAGTGTGATGATTTTCTGTTAGCGGGTAGACAGCAACGTCACCATTAACACGACGAACACCAACAAGTGATACTTCTCGATCAAAAGGCACCATTTGCTCTGCAACAATGCCTTGCTTAACAGTGGTTTTTGCTGCGGCAATAAAATCTGCCATATCTTGCCAGATTGCCTCGGCATCAACTGCTGACTTTAATCGCCATTGCCCTTTTCCATCATAGCCTTCAAGTGCACTCTTAAAGATTATAGGTAATGATAAGTGAGCAATTGCTTTATCAAAATCTGCTTTAGAGTTGACAAAATAATGTTTGGCATTGGCAGCATTACAAGATTCAAGTAATGCCTTTTCTAACCGTCTATCGCCACCAATTTTTATCGCGTTACTTGTCGGGTATAACTTCCCCGATTGCTCACACTCAGCAAGTATGTCATGGGCAACATGCTCAAATTCGGCAGTAATAACATCCGCATTATTAATGCCCGCTTTTAAATCACCATAAATGTTTTTAGGAGAAAGAGGTTGTACAACCTTATTACTTGATACATCTAGAGCTTTAATATCCAAGTTTAAAGGTGTGCCCGCTAATTCCATCATTCGAGCTAATTGACCTGCGCCAAGTATGAGAACTTTATTCATGAGGTTTTTTATTCTGCCGGATTTGGGTTAGCAAGTATGGTTTCTGTCTGCTTACGACGAAACTCTTCGATATTTTGTTGGATCTCAGTGTTATGAGTGCCAATAATTTGTGCGGCAAGTAAACCTGCGTTAGCAGCGCCAGCATTGCCAATGGCTAATGTCCCTACAGCAATACCTTTTGGCATTTGCACAATAGATAATAATGAATCTTGTCCATTAAGCGCTTTAGATTGAACAGGAACACCTAAAACAGGTAAAGAAGTATAAGCTGCTGCCATACCAGGTAAATGAGCTGCACCGCCAGCGCCTGCAACGATTACCTTAATACCTCTATCTTTTGCACTTTCAGCATACTCAGCAAGTAAGTGAGGAGTACGGTGTGCAGAAACTACTTTGGTTTCGTACTGTACACCTAAAGAATCAAGCATTTCTGCTGCATGTTGCATTGTTGGCCAATCTGATTTTGATCCCATGATGATACCGACTGTCATGAATTTGTACCCTTTAAAAAATAGAATGTTCTTCGTATATGAAGAAAATAAAAATAGAGCTGCAATTATAACCTTGTTTAGCGAAATACGGAATATAGAAGTTTTCTATCGATAAATTAATCCATTATTAGGCGTTTATGAAGAGTGTTTGGTAATATTGCACAGGAAGTGATTATTAATAGAAGGGTTGTCTGTGAGTGAAAGAAATGTAGTTGATGCTTTTAAAAATGGTGGCATTATTGCTTATCCAACAGAAGCCGTATTCGGTCTTGGCTGTGACCCTGATAATGAAGAAGCACTCAAGCGATTGTTAAAGCTAAAACAAAGATCTTCTGAAAAGGGACTAATTTTACTTGCTGGTAGTTATTCTCAATTACTACCTTATATAGATGAGAGTAAAATTTCGCAAGATATGCGTAGTCATATGTTATCAAGGTGGCCTGATGGTATTACGCAATTGGTGCCAAAAAATAATAATATCTCATCACTCTTATCAGGAAGCTTTGATACCATTGCGGTAAGAATTACCAGCCAGCCAGATGTAGTTGCTTTGTGTCAGGAAACTAATAAACCGATAGTGTCGACAAGTGCTAATTTATCTGGACAAGAACCGGCTAAAACATGGCAATCATTAGACCCTGTACTATCTAAACAAGTAGACTTTATTCTTAAAGGGGCTACTTTAGGTCGTACTTCGCCGTCAAAAATTATTGATGCGTTGACGGGGAAAATCGTCAGAAATTAAGAATATGGTTACAGGTGGTAAAGTTGAGCGAATATCGTCGCTAGTCTATTAATAATTAAGACAATTTAATACTATTTTCTTTTTGATTATTATAAGATCTTGATCAAGATCAAAGTATTGTTTGCCATCACCTTTAGCGGTCAAAACCTTGCGCTAAATCAAATTTTATTAAAGCAACAGGATTATCATACCCTTAATTATTTTAAGGATATATAATCATGAAAAAAACTTTATTAACCATAGCTTTACTATCAAGTCTTTCAACAGCCGCTTTCGCAAATCAAGCTGGTGACATCCTCATTCGTGGTGGTGCTACTATGGTTGCACCTGACAGTGGAAAATCTACTGTGCTTTTAAATGGCGCTGATTCTGGTTTAGCATTATCAGTGGGTGATGATACTCAACTAGGTTTGAATTTCGTATATTTCTTTGATAGTAACTGGGCTATTGAATTGTTAGCGGCAACACCATTTGATCATGATATTGATTTACATGCAGGAAGCGAAACAACATTACTTGCAGACACAAAACACTTACCACCAACGTTAAGTGCTTTGTATTATTTTGATACTAATAGCGCTTTAAAGCCTTATGTAGGAGTTGGCATCAATTATACCATTTTCTTCGATAACAGCTTTACTAATACATATTCTGATGCAGGCTTTAGTGATTTAGAACTAGACAACTCTTTTGGTTATTCTGTTCAAATTGGAACTGACTATGAAATTGATAAAAACTGGTCTGTAAACATTTCAGCTCGTTATATTGATATTTCAACGGATGCTTCTTTTTCTGTTTCGGGAGATCCTATTGGTAGTGCATCAGTTGATGTAAACCCTATGGTATATTCAGTTATGCTTGGCTATACATTCTAAATGTAATTAATTACCAACAAGAATTAAAAGCAGTAACTTATTCGAAAGGGTTACTGCTTTTTTGTTTTCATTAACTAATGATTAAGATAGGCTGTAATTATTAGTTAATTTATTGCAATAACCATGACACAACAAACCCCTGATCAATACCGCGTTTTTGGCAACCCCATTGCCCAATCTAAATCCCCAGATATTCATTATATATTTGCAGATAAGAGTCAGCAAAATATAGATTATCAAAAGCAATTGGTTGACCCTGATGATTTTTCTAATGCTGTTTCAGCTTTCATCCACCAAGGTGGTAAAGGTGCTAATGTAACTGCACCTTTCAAAGAGCAGGCGCTAGCCATAGCAGACGAGCTCACCGAGCGCGCATCATTAGCTGGCGCTGTAAATACACTTAGCTTTAAAGAGGGAAAGATTTTTGGTGATAATACTGATGGTGAAGGATTAGTTCAGGATTTAATTGCTAATAATGTGACCCTAAAGCAAAGCAGAATTTTGTTATTGGGTGCTGGTGGGGCGGCAAGAGGTGTTTTACTTCCTTTGCTTGCACAAGCCCCTCACTCCATTGTCATTGCCAATAGAACGGTAAGTAAAGCTGCAACATTATGCCAACACTTTTCTGATATTCGCCTTAGCGCTTCTGGTTACCAAGATCTCGAACAACAACATTTCGATGTCATTATAAATGCAACATCAGCCAGCTTATCAGGAAATTTACCGCCAATTCCAACATCACTTCTAAGTCAGAATGTAGTTTGTTATGACATGGTATATGGAAAGGATGAAACACCGTTTCTTAAATGGGCAAAAGAACATGGGGCAAATAAAGTGATTGATGGTCTAGGAATGCTAGTAGGGCAAGCAGCTGTTAGTTTTGAAGTTTGGCGCGGTGTGACTCCTGAAGTTCAGCCAGTAATTGATAAATTAAGGGCTTCTTTATAATAAGGAGATAAATCTATATGAATCAAAATATTCTGTTCAATGATGATTTAGCTTTTGATAAAAAGCATGATGCATGGTGCCTTACAGCATTACTATCGGCTCAAGTTATCACCGTTTATTTTCACTCAATGCAACTTAAGAGCTTAGAAGAAATAGATAGCTGCACTAAATTTGACTTAGAAGAAATAGTTGAACTCTGGCTCGAAAAAAATGAGCCAGAGGCAAGTACTATTCACATACAAATGCGCTAATCATTATAATAACTTAGGCTATTAATCATTTAAGTACTCATTTTTTAACTCTACATAATTTATAGCCGACTGCTTTAGAAAGGCTGCTTCATTTTCTTTTAGTGGTCTAGCTTGTTTTACCGGATTTCCAACATACAAATAACCGCTAACTAATGTTTTATTTGGAGGCACTAAACTGCCTGCACCAATAAAGACATCATCTTCAATAACTGCACCATCCATAATGATTGCTCCCATACCAACGAGTATTCTATCTCCAAGCTGACAACCGTGTAACATACACTTATGGCCAACTGTCACATCGTTGCCAATAATTAAGGGGTTTCCTTGAGGGTTCTCCAAACTTTTTCGTGTCACATGCAATACGGTACCATCCTGTATATTCGTTCGAGAACCTATAGTAATAGTATTAACATCTCCACGAGCAGCCACAAAGGGCCAAATACTGACATCATCAGCTAAAGTAATATCTCCAACGAGAATAGCTGACTCATCAATATAATTATTTGATTTTGTAGAGGGGGAAATACCTTTATATGGACGTATGTTAGTTGTACTCATGTAGCACCTATTGCAATACTGCAATTTAATTGAATGGTAAGTACTAATACTGTCTCTTATACACATCTGACGCTGCCGACGAAGAGGATAGTGTAGAT
>OJBR01000337.1_pt1 | contig 23409 bp, 17 predicted proteins | sample 1591161 | NCBI WGS metagenome assembly OJBR01 (sample SAMN05416803, study PRJEB24817) | seawater metagenome | isolation source: Sea water | place: Canada:Atlantic | collected 2013-07
CGCTTCGCTCCCTGAGTACCTCCTACAGATTCTGAGTACCTCCTACAGATTCTGATTGCCTCCTACAGATTCTGAGTGCCTCCTACAGATTCTGAGTGCCTCCTACAGATTCTGAGTGCCTCCTACATTTTGAATTCAAAAAACGGGATTTTGTAGGAGCGACTCAACGAACGCTTTTTGTTCGTAGTCGCGACAAGTTCGGCGAATATCATAATTCTTTCGGCACTGCTCGCTTCGCTCCCTGAGTACCTCCTACAGATTCTGAGTGCCTCCTACAGATTCTGAGTGCCTCCTACAGATTCCATTCGACCATCACCTACTTCTTCGAATTATTCATTGCTTCAAACTGCTGGGTAAGATAATCCAACGTGGTATTAATCGTTTGAATAATTGCATCATTGTAAGCGAACTGAGATTTCAAACGAGTTTCTTGTGCCGAAATCCTAGCTTCAAGCTTAGCGCGATCTTCATCAATCACGGCTAAATCATCTTCTAATGAATTCTGCTTTCCGGTCAGTAAACCGTCTCTTGAATTCAAGAACCCATCCAAAATCGTTTTTAGCTGATCACCGAAACCCGAGATATAAGTAAGGCTTCCGCGCGCACCAACAGCACCACCGGTCACTTTGATACGTAAACCCGACGCATCATCCACTGCACCACTGGCTTCTTTACCGCGTTCACCATCGCCGATACCTCGGGTAAAACCGAATACATTCGAGGCTTCACCCGATATATCTGATATTTCAACCGAAGAATCGGAGCCGGTAGTATTAGAAATAATACCGAACTTATTATTAGCAAAAGACGTTGGATCATCGGTGAATTCGACTTTTACTGATAGACCTTCATCTTTAAATGCGCTGGTTTCATTAATCGCAGTCTGTAATGCACTGGCCATGGCACTGCCCGAGATATAAGTCGCAGGCTGATTGAGTGATACTTCAGCTTCAACACCATCGATTTTAATTTTGAAGGTGTTATTGGTTGCATCTAATGTAACCGGAGTCGAAAAGTCAGCTGCTTCTGCGCCGATATAAAAACCCGGCGAAGCTTTAACGTTACCATCGACAGCGCGTAAAAACTGACCCGATCCCGAAGCTTCAACACCATTAATCTTACCGGCAACATCTTTACCCTTTGGTGCAGTAGGTGAGTAAACGCTCACATCCTGTAAACCCATGAAGGCAATGGCATCAGCATCTAGTTCAGTAAAACCGATTTTAGTACCTTCACCACCAATTTGAATTGAGAAAGAACCTGTGTCATTTTCAACGTCATAATTATAATTAACAACGGGATCTAAATCGTAGCCAAAGGTACGGCTCTGAGAAATACCGACACCATCGTAGCCATTACTAACCGTCTCGGTACTGATACCTAAACTTGTCGCAGCAGTGCCACCCAAATTACTAATACTCAAGGTTGCGCCCGAACCAAAAGTACCGGCCGTTTTAACACCGTCTTTACTGTTACTCTCAAAATATAATTGGCCGCTATCATCAACCGCCGCGGTTATATCACCAGCGGCAAATTGACCACTGGCGACCAATGCGGCATCAACCGCTTGTTGAATGACCGTTAAATTCGACTGCGCATCATTGCTTCCCGAAGTGCCATCGCCGTTCACATCAACCGCAAGATCAACACCATCAAGATTTAAGGTGAAGGTCGCATTTTGCGCAGGCTGGCTAAAATCGAAGCCCGTAGATATATCGGCAAAACTACTGCTTTTCGCGCCGCTGCCATCACTCACAACTTCAATAAATTCGTTATGCCCTGTGGCAACCGAGCTTAACTTCAAACCAGTACCATCAAGCGCAGCAGTAACAACACCGGCACCAAATGCCGTGTCTAGCGCAGCTTGAATATCAACAATATTATCGCCCGAGTCGGTATTAATCAGCACATCTTGCTCAACACCCGATACATTCAGACGAAAGCCTGCATTAGTGGTGGGGAAATCAATATTGGTACTTAGATCTCGCGTACCTGTCGACGTTTCTGCGCCTTTCACTACACCCGCAAAATTGACGTCAGCACCAAGCGTAGCGGCTAATTGCGTTTGAATTTCGGCGGCTAAGTCATTACCCGTTAAATAAGTACCCGCAGTAATAGAAACAAAGGTATCGCTTTCAATCCCATCCACTTGAACTTTAAAATTCACGGCCGCCGGAAATTCTAAGCCAGGGTCTTTACCATTTGCCTGAACACCTTGGGTGCCATCTAACCCCAGAATAGTGTCTGAAGTCGTTGCACCGATACCGGTAATTTCAATCGATTTTGCTGCGCCAACGCCTGAAGTTTCGAATTGCAAATAGCCATTATCATCAAATGAGGCAACCACCTGACCATTCAACGCCGTCGCATCAATCGCGGTTTGGATTGATTGCAAAGTATCTTTGCGATCGCCAAAGGTACCGTCGCCATTTAAATCAACACCCAGCGAACTTAGAGAGACATTAACTGCAACTGGCCCACCGCCGTCGACATTTAATGAGAAGGTGGCATTATTAGTCGCAAAATCAACGCCTTTATTAGAATCAACCGGACGCGTGCCAATCTGAGTACTCGCTCCCTGCCCTAAAAAGGCATCCGCATTCAGCGTGGTTAAATTGATGCCTTCATAAGTACCACTACCGAGTGTACTAAAGCCTAAGGTGTTAGCAGTATTTCCGCTAACCGAGGTGATAAACACCTGAGAGTCCGCGCCGTATTTATTCGATGTAATCGCAAAGTTTTTATTCGTCGCACTGTAATCCACAGACACGGAATAGGCGGATTTAACTAAGGTTGAATCACTATTAATCTGTAACGCTATTTCGCGTGCAAGATCTTCACCAGTGGCATAGTCACCGCTGGTTAAAGTAACACTAGCATTCTTACCATTAACATTAATTCCAAAGCTATTATTGCTCTCGTCAATGGTTACTGGCGAAGCAAAATCTAATAAAGCTAATTTACCCGATTCGTATTTAGCCTGAGTCGCTACTTGAGTAATCTCAACATCATAGGTACCCGGCTTAGAATTAATCGAATCGTTTACATAGGTAATTTGGCCATCCGTCGTTGACCCCGACTTAGCTAGAATACTCACAATGGATGAACGTTCAGCCGTCATTGCGGTTTTAAATATGGACTGATCAAATTCTAACAAGAAGTTATTATTCTTGTCGGTATTCACACCCAGCTCAGTTAACGAGCGATACGCCGTACCGGTTAAGCCTTCAATCGGCTGCGAAATCATCGCGCGAATTTGATTTTGGATGGTGCGCATGGTCGAATCGCCTAACAGTAAACCGGCTTGCTGTTTATCAGCATCGTAGCTCGATAAGTCATCGGCAAACTGCTTCAACTCATTATACGAATCAACAAAACGCTGAATATTCTCAGCCAATGTATCCGAATCAGCTTCAACCGTTACGTTAACCGTATTACCAACATCAGCGCCTTTCAGATTAATGGTAACGCCTTTAATTACTTCGTTAATGGCATTACTGCTGCGCGTAATGGTCAGACCATTAACACTGATCTGTGCGTCCTCACCTTTGCTGGTTTGCTCTAAGTTACCCGAACCATTTTGCTGTTCGTTAAAGGCTAAAGCAGACAAGCCAGAATTAAGTAAGTTACCGCTGCTGTCTTTAGCCACAATGCGCATGGCATTTTCTTCACCGGTGGCGGTGGAACTCATTAACAAGCGATAGCCATTACCATCATTAATGATTGAAGCGCTAACGCCCATATTGGCGTTATTGATGGCGTCGCGAATACCACTTAAGGTACGGTTCGATTCGTCGATCACTAGCGTTTTACTTGGCGTCGAGGTATTAGCTGTTTGGCTAACGAAATCACCATTGGTGTCGTAGGTGATATCACCAAAACTAAAGGTTAACGACCCAGTACCCACCACCTCATCAAAGCTAGTGTAAGTGCCCGTCGCCAACGAATGCGACTTCGCCGTATTTAATACGTCAATATTGTATGAACCCGGGTCAGCCAAGCTGGATGTCGTGACCGTTAATAAATCTTCATTAGATGAGGTGGCCTTTGTCGCGCCAGCTTCACTTGGGCTCGCCAAGGTATTAACCGAAGCCTGCATGGTCGACATCAACGACTTAATTTCGCCATAAGCAGTGATTTTCGCTTCCACTAACTCCTGACGATTATTCAGCCGTAACTCTCCGCCCTCTTTCTCAGCGGTGATGATTTTATCAACCAGATCCGTGGTCAGTACCCCTGAACCCAGTCCGAGTGACTCAATCGATGCCATGTCTCACCTCAACGCCTTATCAGGCTGTTAAAACACTGTCTGCTAAAAGTAGCAGGCAAAAAAAAACCTACATTGTCCTTATCGGCCAATGCAGGTTTTTCTGTAGAGCTGTTTACTCTACCGTTACACTTGCGCACTGAATAACAAAGATGGTTCCTCATCATTCAATTTCTGCGCCAGCTCTAGTGCTAGTTCGCCGGGGATCTGCCGAATCAACTCAGAAGATGCCCTGTCGTACACACTAATCACTGTTCTACCGCTAGCTTCATCCAATTTAAAGTCCAAAGTACGCTCGGTTTGCTGAACATATTCATTAATCCGAGAGACTGCTTCCTTCACTTGATCGTTGCTTACAACACTTAGCTCAGAAGTCGCTTGTGGCAATTCTTTGCCGCCTTCTTTACCGCTGTAGGCGGTAATCGCTTCTTCTTGGCTTCGTTTACCATTAATAGATGGTGTAGTTGCTTTATTAGCACTATCCATCGAATTCATTCTCAGCTCATTCATAACTCACCTCACTGGTATCAGAGTCAGCTCGGGTAAGCCCTAAGGCCTACCCTATTCCGTCTATTAACCCAGTAGAGACAGAACTTGCTGGCCAGCTGCGTTAGCCTGAGCTAGAACCGAAATACCGGCCTGCTGAAGCACCTGAGTACGAGATAGCTCTGCGGTTTCTGCCGCGAAGTCAGCATCTTGGATTCGAGAGTTCGCTGAGTTCAAGTTCTCAGAGGTAACTTGAAGGTTGCTTACTGTTGATTCCAAGCGGTTCTGAATCGCACCGAGATCCGCACGTTGGCTAGCTACCTGGCCAATGGCGTTGTCGATTGCAGTGATTGCAGCCGTCGCACCTTCGAACGTAGAGATGTCGATATCAGATAGGAACTGACCATCTTCACCACCACCGTAAGTACCAGTCTTCAAGCCCAGAGCATCCAACTCGCCGTTACCGTTAGCGCCACCTTCTAGCGTGAATTCACTCGCAGAAGACAGTTTCACAGTACCGTAAGTCGTTTCGTAAGCCGCACCTTCAGCAGTAACACCACCAGCAGCAGATGCCTTACCAAAGGTCGCTTCGCCAATACCATCAACCGCAGCATCCAAGCCCATCACCGCGCCAATAGAAGCATCAGCACCCGACTTATCGTCAATCGCGATAGACACGTTACGACCATCCGCTGCAGACAAGGTTAATGACACACCGTTATCCACGGCGGTAACACCTGTTTTACCTGCGTTCTGATTAATCAGATTCAAGGCATCAGCACGAGCACGATCAGAATCAAGCGCGCCGCTACCGTCAGCCTGAAGTGTTACCGTACCCACTTCAACACCGTTGATGTAGATACCAGCCTGATCACCTTCCTCGAACTTAGCCAGGTCAACGTTAGTGCCATCACCACCGACGACTTCTGTTGCGTTCACACTCGCTGTTACGCCAGTTTCATCCGCTACATCATTGATTGCAGAAGCAATCGCGATGGCTGACTGTGATTTTTCAGAAGACAAAATGCGCGAGCCATCAGACGATACAGTGGCAGACGCTTTATCCGCACCTACATCAGCCGCACCAATGGTCACACCGTTAATCAATAAATCACCATCTTCCAAACCATTCACACCGGTAAAGTCTGCACTAGACACATTGCCAGCGAAGATCTCACCACCCGTGGTCGGATCAGACATTGTGATAGATACATCTTTGCCATCATCGGAGATGAACTTAAGCTCACCAGAAAGCGTTTGAGCCTGCTCACCTACAAAACCTGCAGGAGCACTTAGAGAGATACCACGACCATCAGAGTTCTCACTCTCAATCGTCAGAGAAGCACCACTAAAGTTACGGATAGTAAGAGCAACCGCATCGCCAGCATCATTCAGGCTTGCAGAGACATCAAAATCACCGCCACTGAAGTCAGTAGTATTAATATCATCAACCATAGAAGCGAGGTTTACGTTACCTGCACTATCAGGGCTAATACCGACTGAAACACCACCGATAACTAGCGTATCACCAGACTCTAAGTTAAGGTCATCAACGGTTAGGCTGATTTCTTCCCAAGCACTCACACCAGCAATCGCATCAACGGCAGCAGCCGCTTCCGCAACACTCGAACCAGCAGCCAAAGGCGAACCAGCAACCGTGACAGCAGAATCACCAATGCGCGCACTGATATCCACTTCAGAAGTGGTGGTTAACGCGGCAGTTGCAACACTGCTACTAGAGAACGTACCACCTGCAGCATTCAATTGAGTACTTGCATCAATGTAAGTAACATCGACTGCATCAGTACCCGTCGCTTCATACGCTAAGTTACCACCCATAGTGTAAGTGGCGTTGGTCAGACCCAAAGAACCACCAGCACCATCAAGCGTCGCGTTCACGGTAGACGTTGCGTCAACAACAGCCGTGATAGAAGCAGCACCTTCGTTCTTAACTGTAATGCTCAAGGCATCACGGGCTTCGTTAAGTTCTGCCACAATCGAACCAGTAGGACCAACCGTTCCCGAGAAATCAGCAGCATTGATCTGATTCTGCAGGCTCACCAATTGATCTTCAGTGGTATATCCCGTTGCAGTTGAATCAAGCAAGTTCAACGCTTGACCACCTAAGGTTAAAGTACCGCCGCCAGCGCCAGTAGTTACCGTTGAGATGTTAAATTCAACCTTCTCAAAGAAGTTCACATCGCCAGAAACGTCCACTGCAGCACCAGCAGCACCAGCATCTAGTGCCGTTGCCAATTCAGCAACCGTATCACCAGCACCGTCAGTCAGTGAGAACTCAGTAGTACCCACTTTCACAGCAGCAGTAATGTCTGCAGTGATATCCAAGTCAGTTGCGGTGCTTGAAGCCAAGTTAGTGATGCTACCACCGTTAGTAGTCATCAAAGTGCCGCCGCTGTCAGCACGGGCAATAGCATTACTTAGAGAGCCGCCAGTAATGGTCGAAGCCTGAGTAGTATCAGAAACCTTAGTAGATACAGACGCAGCAACCGCACGATCATAAGTACCAGCTGTTAAACCAGCATTTGCCAAATCACCACGGCCAGTACCGTTACCACCAGAAATGTCGATAGACTTCTGATCACCATCAGCGATCAGCGTGTAACCGCCTTCGTAAGTGTTGCTGTAAACCGTACCTGAACCGCCGTTATCCGCACCGCCAGCAAGGCCTGTTGCCGATGCAAAACTCGCTGCTTTAGCCGCATCAGTAGCACCATAACCAGAACTCAAGTCGGCAGTGTCGAACGTCAGAGTTATGTTCCGGCCGTCATCTGCAACTAGGTTGACACCCGTTGATGCAGAATCCGTATCAACTGCTTTTACGCCCGTTTGATCGGATACAGCGTTAATCGCTTGAGAGATCGCGGCACGAGTCTGTGCGGCATCCGTTGTAGTCGAGAAAGAAATATCGACGCCGTTCAGAGTGAAAGTACCTGAACCGGCTACCGCCGACATCTCGCTACCGCCAGCAACGTTTTGGTTAACCTGAGCGGTTACACCAGTTTCGCTGCTGTAGCGGTTGATGGCTTCAGCTTTAGAAATTGCAGAAGCAGAGTTATTGGCAACAGACGAAGTATCGTCTTCTGCACGAGAGGCTGCGATGGCTACACCGTTGATCACTAAATCGCCGTTTTCTAAGGCGTTATCAGTACCGCGAGCACTTAAACCAGACTGAGAAGAAGAACCCAGCTTATTAGAAGTCAACTCAGCGATAGAAACGTCTACGGTTTGACCCGCGTTAGCGCCAACTTGGAAAGTAGCAGAGAAAGAACCATCCAACAGTTTACGACCGTTGAAGTCAGTCTCTTCAGAAGTACGAGTGATCTCAGCTACTAGCTGATCAACTTCCGCCTGTAGTGCGTCACGGTCGACGTCAGAGTTAGTCGCGTTAGCAGACTGAACCGCCAATTCACGAACACGCTGTAAGTTTTCGTTGATTGAACCCAACGCACCTTCAGCTGTTTGCGCTAGAGCGATACCGTCACCCGCGTTACGAACCGCAACGTTCAGACCTTTAATCTGAGAGGTAAAACGAGTAGAAATCGCTAAGCCCGCCGCGTCATCTTTTGCGCTGTTAATACGCAGACCAGAAGAAAGACGTTGCAGAGCCTGTTGGTTAGAGGACTGTGATTTGTCCAAGTTACGTTGAGCGTTCAACGAGGCAATGTTGGTATTAATAATTTGTGGCATGGTAGTTCTCCTGTACCTGCTTAAGGAGCCGGCATCTATATCAGATGCTATTCGTGCTCCACCAGACTTTGTCATAGGGGTTAACGGCGCAATATTTAGGTTCTTTAGATATTTTTTTTAGAAGATTGCAGCGAAGGTATGACAGGTACGACGAGGAGTATTATTAGGGGTTGCAGATCTTTGATTTTTAAGGAAAAGTTTTTTTGACGCAGAGAAAAATTAAGTCTAAAAATTATTGTTACAGATTGTGTAGGAGCGGCTCTTATCCGCGATAGTGTTGATGCACCGCACAGCCGTTCGCGAAAAAGTTTCGCTCTTACGCTAGGACAGATTTTATCTGGTGTAGGAGCGATTCAACGAACGTTTTTTGTTCGTAGTCGCGATTAATAATCGGCACTGCTCGCTTCGCTCCCTGAGTACCTCCTACAACCTCCTACAACCTCCTACAACCTCCTACAACCTCCTACAACCTCCTACAGCTACCTGAGTACTTCCTACCGGCAGAGCCTTTTCACTTGGTTCCACGGCAGGCGCGTGCAGAGGGTGTTGCGGAGGTTATTTTTCACAGCAAAATCGTATAAATACTTGCGAGTATTGTGATTAGAACTCGCAATGCGGTTAACAGCCCAGGTTTGCTGGTCTGGTGTGAGTTTGTGCCAAGATAGGATAACAATCTCTAAGGTATTACGATCAATGCCACGTTCGTTCGGCGCAAGAGTCATTAACGTATTAATACGCGCTTGAAGCACTTCAGCAGGCGAACCCAATAAATATTCAACATCGAGTGCCCCCACATGATAATAAGGCCACAACGGACGTTCTTCTTGGGCCGCTTGCCAATGCACTAATGCTTGCTGCAAATCCTCTTGCCACTCGTCTTGCCCTTTTAATAAAGCACGAGCACGCAAAAATCTTGCTAATGCAGCATCAACTTCGGGATTATTAAAATTCAGTGAATTAGCTAATTGCAGATAGGCATTATCGTCTAGCGTCACTTCTTGGTCGGAACCAATCGCCAATAGCGTTGATACCAAACCAAGATGCGCCGCCAATAAAGCAGGTACTAACAGCAACCACCACGACTGGCGAACCAGTCGTGAACCTAGGCTAGCTTTGTTCTGTGGTTGTGTAGCCATAACCGTCGTAATATCCCGAGTAGTGACCGCCGTAGCGAGCTTCTTTCTCAACGTCCATTTGATTCAGCAACACACCCAAGATACGAGCGTTCGAGTCATGCAAACGCGCAATGCCCGATGTAATCAATTTATCTTTGGTCTCATCGGCTTTAACTACGTACACCACACCATCAACCAGTGTCGATAGATAGGTCGCGTCACTTACCGCATGTGTCGGTGCAGAGTCGATAATAATGCGGTCATAACGGCCTTTCAGTGTTTCTAACAAAGCAGTGAAGTTTTTCGACGCCAACAACTCTAACGGATTTGGTGGGATTGGCCCCGCCGGAATCACATCAATACCAAGATCAGCTACATGGTGAATACAATCATCCAACGTCTCAGGGTAGGCAACAGCGTTCGATAAACCAAGGCTATTTGGCGGCATATTCAGCTTACGGGCAACCGTAGGACGACGCATATCGGCATCGATTAAAACAACTTTTTCCATCTGACCAAAAGCTTCCGCCAAGTTGGTCGATGTTGTTGTTTTACCTTCGCCCGGGACCGACGACGTGAACAGCATTACCTGAGCCTTATTTTCTAAACTGGCCAAGGTCAAACTGGTACGCAAAGTACGAATCGATTCTTGGAAGCCATGATCCGATCCCTCGACAAAGGCCCGCACTAAAGTTGCATCCAATTTATTAGGATCAATTTTCTTATTGCGCTTACCGCTAGCAATTAACGGCACAATACCCAATAACGATACGCCTAATTTACGATCAACATCTTCAGCATTTTTTACCGTCGCATCTAACGCATCCAACAAGAACGCCAATGCAATACCAAACATCGCACTCACTACCAACGCCAAAGCCACAATCAGCTTTTTATTCGGTTTAATTGGCTCTTTTGGTAATACTGCAGGATCAATAACACGCGCGTTTGCAGTTTGCAGATCACCAGTGACTGAAGTTTCCGAAATACGATTAAAGAAGGTCTCATACAAACCACGATTAGCACGTACTTCACGCACATAATCATTTAATTCAAATTCGGTACGGTTCATATCGCGAATACGTGCCTTCGTGCTATTTAATGCACTCTGCAATGAATTCTCTTTCGACTTAGCGACCAAGAAATCATTTTCAATACCGTTAGCAATACGCTTCATTTGCGTAAATACAGAATCACGAACCGCATCTAAATCCGATTGCGCCGCAATCATACGCGGATGCAAAGGCCCATAACGCTTCGAAAGCTCCGATACTTTTAATTCAGCATTGGTTTCATTTTCGCGCAGTTTAACCACCAAAGGATTATTTAAAATCGACGGTAAGCTGCTTAACGATTCGTAGGTTTGCTCAGCCAAAGACTGCAACTGACGATACGTACCTTCCAATTCTAAACGACGGCTACGCGCATCAATTAAACGCTCCGTAATTTGATCGGTTTCTTTCGCAACTAAGGTATTAACACCTTCAATATCAACCAGATCATTCTGTTCGCGATAGGTTTGTAATTTGCGCTCTGACTCAGACAATTTATCTTTCAAACCACCCAAACGATCCGACAGCCACACAGCCGCTTGCTGAGTTAAACCCACGCGCGCTTCCATCTGGCTTTCGATATAACCCTCAGCCACAGCGTTTGCCGCTGTGTAGGCTAATTCAGGAGACTGACTCTCAACCGAAATTTTAACCAACTGCGTTTTACGAACAGGCTCAATGGAAATTGCTTGCCAAAAATTCTCGATGGTTTTGGCTAACACTTCGTCCGCGGTTGGCGGCTCTTCGGCACCCAAAATAAATTCACGTAACGAAAAAGACTTACCGTTCGCTTCGTGATACGGGTTAAATTCTGGGTTATCCACCAAGCCAAGTTGCAGCACAACACGCTTGGCTAACTCGCGAGATTTTAGAATTTCAAATTGGGTTAAAAAATATTCAGAAGACTGACCCGACAAACCGTACACTTCTTCAATCGAAAGAATCTTAGCTTCTTCCGACTCAATCAATAAAGTCGCGGTTGCGCGGTAAATCGGGGTCATCACTAAAGCAACTAACACCGCAATAATGGTGGCAATTACGCTTAGGGCCATGATTTTGCGCGTCTGACGACGAATCACATGCCAATAATGGGTTAAATCAATTACTTCTACTGCGGCAGCATTATTCATTAAATTCGCTCTGCTCTTATCCATTTAGCTTAATCGTCAGAAGAAGCTCTGCTCAACTGTGATCACATCACCGGGCTGAACGACATCAAACAATTTGATCGAGTCTTTGGCAGCACGCCCATCGGAGTCTTTATGATTAGGCTTAGTCGCCGAATCATCATGCATAACATAAATACGGCTTTTAGAAGCACGCTCAGTAAAACCACCCGCAATAGAAATCGCTTTATCAACGGTTAAGCCTGGGTGAAAAGCATAACTGCCTGGTTTTTCGACTTCGCCAGTGACATAAAAAGGACGGTATTCAAGAATAGATACGGTCACACTAGGATCGAGTAAATAAGGGCCTTTTAAACCGCTCACTAACTTCACTTCAAGCTCTTTAGGGCTTAAACCTGCAACGCGTACATCACCCAATAATGGGTAAGAAATATCACCAGAAAGACCAATACGAACTTCCTGACTCAGGTCGGGTTCATCGTAAACACTGATGGTAATTAAATCGCCAGCTCCAAGCCGGTATGAATTATCCTCAGCAAATGAGGAAAAAGAACACAACACAATAAACAGCAGGCTAACTAAGCGCAGCATGAACACTTCCCGTTGACTCAAACTTCAAAAACCAAAACGGCCTGACTTGGCAGGCCGTTCGGAAGGCGCTTAGCAATTAGATTGCGACAGCAAAACCTAACATGATGATTTGACGGTCGTAGTCTAAACCAGCAATGTTTGAATCACGGCTTTCATCTTTCAATGACGCTTTGACATCCAAAATCTTGCTTGGAGAGAACACACCAGTCACACCATAGCTAACAACTTCATCTTCACGGCCAGCAGTATCATCAACATATTCGTCGTTAGACAAAGAGGCATCTAATACAACAGACACAAATGGAGAGAACTCATGATCCCAGCTTACTAAGCTGTACTGAGACGCAATGTAAGTACCTGGATTACTGGTTTCGTTAGCCGTTTGCTGACTTAAGAAAGTAACGGTTGAGTAAGAACGTGGGTTCCAAGTCAACTGAGCTTCCCAAGCAAAACGCGTGCTATCGTCAATGCCGGATTCATCGAAAGAGCGCTTCAAAGCACCTAATTTCACTTCGCCAGTGGTTTTACCCGTGATGTCCCAGCTAGCACCCGCCAACAGGTTCAGTAAGTTACCTTCACGACCCTTAGCTTTCGCTGAATCTTCTTCATAGCTGATGTTAGTAGAGCGAACTTCAACCAAAGCTTTAGTTGCAGAGCTTACGTTAACAGTCAACAAAGTACCCAACTTAACCTTAGAGTGGTTACGATCGGCAGTGCCTAGGTTTTTGTTGTTAGTGTAATGCTTGCTGTAGTACTCAGCGTATGGCTTAACATTCAGCATGGCTGAATCGCTACCGTAGATGTACGCCGCACCAACAACTTTTTCGTCATAAGTATCTGGCTCAGTCGCGATAGCAGCGTTACCTTCAACAGTACCTGAACCACGGTCATCGTGAACGATGTTGTAGTTAAGATTGAAGTCTACTTCGCTACGTGAAGTAAGTTCAGATTTAGAAGACGCAGACAAACGGTGATCAACATAGTTGTCATCGTTATCGTAAGTGTACATACCCTTTTCAGCAGCATAACCAGCCGTCAACTGAGTTGCGCCTAGGTCAGCTTGAATACCGAAAGATGGCTTCAAACGAGTAACCGTAGAATCAACTTTAGTTGCATCTGGTAGCTTGTAGATGTTGCTGTCATCACTAACAGTCAACTCAAACCCCGGTAAAAATGTAACACCACTTCCCAAATCAATACCATTTGGCTCAACTGCATAAGCTGAAGAACTTACTGCTGCAATAGCAGCGCACAAAGGTAGCTTCCAGGCTTTCATAGACTTCCCCTAATACCTGTAAATAAAAAATTTTAGGTCCCGTGCACAGGCGCACACACAACCAATGATCTGTTTGACGACCAAGATCACAGTTTCAGTGTCTTGCAGTCGCTACTATTAACAATCGTTAACGTCATTCTATTAAGTACTACGCCGCTCCCCAAAGCGTGACGTAATCATTAATACGACGAGGTAAGTGGCTATACCACCTACTAATCCACACACTCCGTAGGCCGAATCGAGCCACTCAAAGCGCCTGGACGCTACAATATACTGGTGTGCTTCATCCAGCAACAGTGCCACTACCAGAAATCCAAACACGGCTAGTATACGTCGTCCTAGCGCGAATTCTATCACCCGTTCTGACGCAAAGCATGCCAAAAAGGACAATATCGTGGCTAATTTTAAGTGCATCCACTTATCGCCGCCCAACCAATGCTCTAAAGCGTTAATCGAAGGCAAAAACCACTCCGCTGTCTTACATACACTCAACACGACCAACAAGGCGCCATAGGCTATAAATAAAGGCAGCATCTTAATGTACGTGGCTACCAACAAAGCCTTTGAATATGGTTAAGAAAATAATCTTCACATCCATCCAGATTGACCATTTACGGATATATTCGAGGTCATAATCAACACGCCCCGACATTTTGTCCAAAGTGTCCGTTTCACCGCGATAACCGTTGATCTGTGCCCAACCGGTAATACCTGGCTTAACTTTGTGGCGCAGCATGTAATACGGGATCAACTTACGGTATTCCTCGTTATGCGCAACCGCATGAGGACGAGGTCCAACCACCGACATACGCCCCTGCAACACATTAATAAATTGCGGTAATTCATCTAACGACGTACGGCGAATAAAAGCCCCTACTTTCGTGATGCGAGCATCACCTTTCTTGGCTTGTACAACCTTATCGCCGTTATCCATCGTGGTCATACTGCGGAACTTCCAAACCAAAATCTTACGACCATCCAATCCATAACGTGCTTGTTTAAAAATCACTGGCCCGCGTGACGTGAACTTAACCGCAGCGGCAATCACCAGCATCGGCACCGCAATAACAGCCAACACCGCCAACGAAAAGCAAATGTCGAACATACGCTTCAGTACGTCATTGATGCCAAAAATGGGCGAATCATACACGCTAAGAGTCTGCATCGTGCCAATTTCACCCAAACGCGCATGCAGCAAGTTGTAGGTGAAGAAATCAGGAATCAAATGAACAGAAGCCGTGGTATCACCACAGCGCTCTAAAATATGAGCAATCCGTTTTTGTGCCTTCAACGGCAACGCAATAAAGATGACATCAAATTCGCCATTACGGGTACGATCAATTAACTCATCAATCGTTCCTTCTAAGTGTTCATCTCCGCACTCATCAGCAAGACGATCATGAGTACGGTCATCGAAGAAACCATCAAAATGAAAACCTAGCTGGGGATGCTGCTCAACTTGAGTACGCATACGCATAGCGCTTTCATTTAAACCCACAATAGCAACGCGACGACTGTTAAAACCACGCACTCGCAAAGAGTAAAGCACCTGTCGCACCGCTAAACGCCAGCCACATAAGCCAAACAAAGAGGCCAACATCCAAGTACCAATGGTTAAACGAGAAAACGACTCACTGACTTTAGCGAAGAAACCAATCACCAAAATGGCAACGCAGACGATAGCCCAAGCCGATGCAGTAGTCGTCACCATGCGCATCGCGGTAGAAGCGCGCCAAGAACGATACACCTCAAGCGACTCAGCCATTAATAAATAGCCAAGAGCAGCGACCATGGCCGCAGAAAAATACAATGGGGTAACCGAGATGCCGTAAACCGACGCGGATAACAGCAGTAACATTAAGATGGTGAACAGATCAAAAACGCGATACAGAGCACTAAAGCTGTTCTGATGTGAACTGATCATTCCTTGATTCGTCATACAAAACTCCCTCTACCGACTGCAAAATAGATGCGACAACTGGTCATATAGTGCCAAAACCACGGAGGGTGAATTATGTGCCCTAGGCCCCTCAAAAGTCTATTAAGAAGTATGAGTATTAGCTGTCAAATAGAACACAGTGTGTTTCATTAGCAGCAACACTCTTCGATTCTGTAGGCGCAGTTTGCCCGACTCATATGACAGTTATACGACAATTACGCGCATAGACAACCGCCCAAATAGATTGCCATACCGATCACGCGTTAGGTATGACGATCCGAGCCGTTGGCACCACTTCCAAGAACTTCTGCTTTAAAGTCGCTTTCGCCTCATCATCGCCATGCACAATACGGATATCATCCGGCTTGTAGCGCATGCGCTTAACGAAATTAACCAAGTCTTTTTGATCCGCATGAGCACTGTAACCGCCCAGGGTGTATACGCCTGCCTGAATCTCGATTTTTTGCCCATCCAAATACACAAAGCCACCTCGCGGACCATAGGTTTGAATATCGCGCCCAGGGGTACCTTTAGCTTGATAGCCGATAAACACCACATCCGTGCGTGGGTCTGGCAGCAAGGCCTTCAAGTAATTTTGCATGCGCCCACCAGCACACATACCACTAGCCGCGATCACAATCGCCGCCCGCCCGGATTGCGCCAAATAATTAACCGTTTGCATGTGTTCTTGGTGTGAACTGATGGTGATTAATTGCTCAAACGACAACGGATGCCGCCCTGCTTTCACCTTAGCGCGTGCTTCGGCATCCCAGAGGGTTTTTAACGCCCGATAATGTGCGGTAAACCCAGAAGCCAAAGGCGAATCAACAATAATATCTAAATGTTGCCACTGCTCTGCTTGCTTACTTTTTGAACGCTTAGTCACAGCGCGATGAATAATTTCCTCTAACTCGTACAGCAACTCTTGGGTACGCCCAATCGAAAACGCTGGAATTAGCACCGTGCCCTTGTTTTTTAAGCAACGTTCCACCGTTTGCTGCAAACGCTTGCGGCGCATACGTCGCCCTTCATGCTGGCGATCACCATAAGTACTCTCAATGATAAGTTCATCGCAACGGAATGGCGATTTTGGCGCGGGCAATAAAGGTGAATATGGTGCACCCAAATCGCCCGAAAACACCACTCGCTTGCGGTCTTGGCTGCGCTTCGCTAAACCGATATCCAACTCGACATACGCCGATCCTAAAATATGCCCAGCCACCCGAAATCTGGCTTTAACCTCCACCAACTCCTCTGGCGCAAACCACACATCATAGGGTACGGGTACGAGCTGCTGATTGAGTAAGCGTAGGAAAGTATTGATTAGAGCTTCATCGCGGGTAACGCCGACTTTAAGCGCGTCTTCCAACACCAAAGGCAATAACTTCGCGGTGGCTTCTGTCGCATAAATCGGCCCGCGAAACCCCGCCGCAATTAAATAAGGAATGCGCCCCACATGGTCGATATGGCAATGAGTAACCAGCAGCGCCTTAACCGGCGCGATATCGAAATCAATTTGGGTAGTAACAAAAACCGAATCAGCTTCCCGATCCATTGATTCGGCACCTTGAAACAAGCCGCAATCAATCAGTAATGACGCACCCGAATCGAGTGTCAGTTCGTGGCAAGAGCCGGTAACACCGTTAACCGCCCCATGGTGTGAGATTTTGACCATATCGTCCTCCTTGACGATGTTTTGTTTCGCGTTGTAAGAGCGATCAATCGCTGCCGAACAAATCGCGGGTATATACCTTGCTCACCACATCGCGGATATCATCCGACAAACGGTTAGCAATAATCACGTCAGAGATTTCTTTAAACTCATTAAGGTCAGCAATTACGCGTGAATTAAAGAAGCTGTCTTCTTCAAACACAGGTTCGTAAATCACCACCTCGATACCTTTGGCTTTAATGCGTTTCATAATTCCCTGAATCGCAGAAGCACGGAAGTTATCCGAGCCAGACTTCATCACCAAGCGGTAAATACCCACTACTTTGGGATTGCGCTTGATCACAGAATCCGCAATAAAGTCTTTACGTGTACTGTTCGAATCTACAATGGCGCGCACCATGTTATTCGGTACGTCTTGGAAGTTTGCCAACAACTGCTTGGTATCTTTCGGCAAGCAATAGCCACCATAGCCAAAGGAAGGGTTGTTGTAGTGATTGCCGATACGAGGATCTAATCCCACGCCTTCGATAATCTGCTTAGTATCCAAACCATGGCTTTCAGCGTAGGTATCCAGCTCGTTAAAGTAAGCAACGCGCATGGCCAAGTAAGTGTTTGAGAACAACTTAACCGCTTCGGCTTCGGTCGAATCGGTGAACAACACCGCGATATCGTCTTTAATTGCGCCTTGCTCTAACAAGCCAGCAAATTCTTGTGCGCGCTCTGAACGCTCGCCCACAATAATGCGCGACGGATACAAGTTATCGTACAGCGCCTTGCCTTCACGCAAGAACTCAGGCGAGAACATAATGTTCTCACAGCCCATTTCTTCTTTAATACGCTTGGTAAAGCCCACAGGAATGGTCGATTTAATCACCATCACCGCGTCTGGGTTAATGGCCATCACATCTTTAATCACCGCTTCTACCGTGCTGGTATTGAAGTAGTTGTTTTGCGTGTCGTAATCGGTAGGCGTGGCGATAATGACAAAACGCGCATCTTTGTATGCGTCGTTTTTATCCAATGTCGCACGAAAGTTGATTGGCTTATTGGCCAAGAAGTCTTCGATTTCCGTATCCACTATCGGTGATTGGCGTTCGTTTAACATGGCTACTTTTTCAGCAACCACATCCAACGCCACCACTTCATTGTGCTGCGCCAGCAACATGGCATTCGACAAACCAACGTAACCCGTACCCGCAATCGCGATCTTCATACCGAAGAAAACTCCAATCCCAAAAATATTGGCCCGATTCTAACACCGTTTTCTATTAGGGGAACATGGCCAGTAACGAGAGTCGTATGCCTAATTGCCAATCAGAAGAAGCAACGCCCAAGGCATTAATCTTAGAACAATCTAATGCTGAAAACGCTGGGCGCTTTACCGTGGTGGGATATTCCGCTGTAGAAATAGCCTTGAGAGCCGGAGCCTGCTCTAACACACCAAGCTCCACAGCTTGGGCAAATACAACTTGGGCAAGCCCAAACCAACTGACGGCGTGATCTCCAGCGAAATGGTATACACCCGCCTCGGCATCGCCTGTTTGAGCAAGCTCGGCCAGCGTTACAAGTGCCGCTGCAAGATCCCCCGCATACGTTGGGCACCCTACTTGATCGTTAACCACCCGCACTGGCAACGACTGCGACGCCAAACGCAGCATGGCTTTAACAAAATTATTGCCATACTCACTAAATAACCACGACGTGCGCACAATGATATGACGCGAACAAGACGCCGCCGCCAACTCCCCCGCTAATTTAGAACGGCCATACACAGACAAAGGCGCAAGCAATTCGCCCTCCGCATACGACTCAGCACGATCTCCGAATTCACTACCAAATACATAGTCGCTAGAAACCTGCACCAACCAAGCATCATTAGCTTCGCACCACGCCGCTATATACCCCGGCCCATCAGCATTCACGGCATACGCCTGAGCGTGATTCAACTCCGCAGCATCGACCGCATTGTAAGCCGCCGCATTCATCACAACATTCGGCGCGTGCTGACTTAATACTGAATTCACCATTGCTGGCTGCGTAATATCTAAATCGGTTGAATTTAACGCAATAAAATCGGCATTTAATGCCGTTAAATGGGCCTGCAAACAACGGCCGAGCTGGCCATCCGCACCGGCAATTAAGTACCTCAAGCGCACGACTCGATGAACTCAGCAAATGTAGGCGCATTGGCATCACGAGGAGACACCGTTAAATCAATATCGCCCAATTGATCAAGCGGCCAATCAATCGCAATAGCAGGGTCATTCCAGCGAATACAGCCCTCATCAGCAGCATCGTAGAAATCACTGCACTTATAACTAAAATCGGCAAAATCCGACAACACCAAAAAGCCATGGGCTAAACCCGGAGGAATCCACAACTGGTGCTTAGACTCCTCGTTTAACATCACACCATCCCAACGGCCAAAAGTTGGCGACTGCGGGCGAATATCCAAAATAACATCGAATACCTCACCGCGAGTTACCTGCGCCAACTTGCCCTGCGGACGGGATTTTTGGAAGTGTAAACCACGGACAACCCCCTTCTTCGAGCGCGAGATATTATCTTGCACAAAAGCAACATCAATACCCGCTAAGTCGCGGTAGCGTTGCTGCTGGAACGTTTCGACAAAAAAGCCGCGCTCATCACCATGCACCACAGGCTCGATGATCACAGCGCCCTCAATCGCGGTTTTAATCACGCGCATGGTGGTTCTCTTAAAAATGTTAATGATGCTTTCATTGGCACTGCTCTTATCCGCGAGGTTGTTCGCGAAAAAGTTTCGCTCCTACAACAACCCCTGCAAATACGCGCCATACCCGGTGTGCTTCAACGCTTCGGCTTGCTGCGCTAACTGCTCGTTGCTTATCCAACCCTGATGAAAGGCAATCTCTTCCAAACAGGCTATTTTCAATCCTTGGCGCTGTTCTATGGTTTGCACAAACATACCGGCATCCAACAATGAATCATGCGAACCGGTATCCAACCATGCAAACCCACGCCCTAACATATCAACCTGCAATTCACCCAAGGCCAAATAGGCGTTATTTACATCGGTTATTTCTAGCTCACCGCGGGCGGACGGTTTAATATTTCGGGCAATATTCACCACGCGATTGTCGTAAAAATATAGCCCAGTAACCGCGTAATTTGATTTTGGATGCTTCGGCTTTTCTTCAATATTTAATGCCTTACCATCGGCATCAAACTCAATTACGCCGTATTTTTCTGGCTCGCTAACATGATAACCGAATACCGTTGCGCCGTGTTTGCGCGCCACAGCACGATGTAAAATATCGCTAAAATATTGGCCGTAAAAAATATTATCACCCAGCACTAAGGCTACCGACGAATCGCCAATAAATTGTTCACCAATTAAAAACGCCTGCGCCAACCCATCTGGCGATGGCTGTGCTGCATAACTTATTGCCACACCGAATTGACTACCATCACCCAACAAGCGCTGAAATGCAGGCATATCGTCCGGTGTGGTAATAATTAAAATATCGCGAATCCCCGCCAGCATTAATACCGACAGCGGGTAATAAATCATCGGTTTATCATAAATTGGCAATAGCTGTTTCGACACACCCAAGGTTATCGGATGCAAGCGCGTGCCAGCACCACCGGCTAAAATGATGCCTTTATAATTGCTCATCGTACTGGGTTCATCCCGATTCGCTCTAACTGATAATTGCCATTCAATACATCCTGCCACCACGGTTCATTCGCTAAATACCAACGTACGGTTTTAGCCAAACCTGAGGCAAACGTCTCTTTAGGCTGCCAGCCCAACTCGTGCTGAATTTTACTCGCGTCGATGGCATAACGCACATCATGGCCGGGACGATCATCGACAAAGGTAATTAAATCGTTAAATCGAGCGATACCCACCGGTTTATTGTCCACAAGGGTATTTAATAAATCGCAAATAGCATTCACAACATCTAGATTCGTTTGTTCGTTGTGGCCGCCAATATTATACGTCTCGCCTGCATGGCCAGCGGTTAACACGCGATACAAAGCCGCCGCATGATCATCCACATACAACCAATCACGCACTTGCAGACCATCGCCGTATACAGGTAACGGCTTACCCTGTAACGCATTTAAAATTACGTGTGGAATTAACTTCTCGGGAAATTGAAACGGGCCATAATTATTCGAACAATTCGATACCACAATTGGCAAACCATACGTTCGGCCCCAAGCACGCACCAAATGATCGGCTGCGGCTTTGGAAGCGGCATACGGTGAACTCGGCGCATATGCCGTGGCCTCGGTAAATTTATCGGCGCAAAGACCTAAATCGCCGAACACCTCATCGGTAGACACATGATGAAAACGAAACGCCGCAGCTCGTTCTGGTGGCATGGTTTGCACGTAATCACGAACCACCTCCAACAAGTTAAACGTACCAAGGACATTGGTTTGAATAAAATCCGCTGGGCCATCAATCGAACGATCCACATGGCTCTCGGCGGCTAAATGCATAATGGCATCCGGTTGAAACCGCGTAACGACCGCCCTAAGCTCAAGTAAATTGCAGATATCCACCTGCGCAAACTGATAGCGCGAAGAACTGGCAACCGCCGACAACGACGCCAAATTACCCGCGTAAGTGAGGGCATCGAGGTTAAGTACTTCATCTTCCGTGTGCTCAATCACGTACCGGATCACAGCGCTACCGATAAACCCCGCACCGCCCGTAACCAATAACCGCATCAAAGCCACCCAAAAGACAAAAGCGTCAGGCGGATGGTATACACACAGTAGCGGCGATTCAACGAACGTTTTGTCTGTAGGAGCGACTCAACGAACGGTGTTTCTGTAGGAGCGACTCAACGAACGTTTTTTGTTCGTAGTCGCGATGAGCGGTGAGAATATCATCAATACTAATCGGCACTACTTCAATCGGCACTGCTCGCTTCGCTCCCTGAGTACCTCCTACAGTTCAAAACTGAGTACCTCCTACAGTTCAAAACTGAGTACCTCCTACAGTTCAAAACTGAGTACCTCCTCCAGTTCACGACACCTCCTACAGTTCACGAAACCTCCTACAATTTAAACCGAAGCACCGTAGGTTGGGCTAAGCGAACTGATGCCCAACAAACAACATCGCGGCATGATAACCCTTCGCAAAAAAGTTTCGCGCCTACGGTACTAACAACTATATACTTTGCAAAGGCATCAACAGCGGGACATCCAATGGAAAACCACGACATTCGCTGGCAGCAACGCTTTCAGAATTTTCGACGAGCTTTCACTCTGCTCAGAGAAGCATTGGAAAACGATCTCGACACCCTAAACCAGCTAGAAAAAGAAGGCATAATCCAGCGCTTTGAATACACTTTCGAACTTGCTTGGAAAGTCCTTAAAGACAAAATGGAATTTGACGGTCTTGAGCTCAACCAAATTTCTCCAAAAGCTGTCGTCCGACAGGCGTTTCAAGCAAAATACATCTCCGATGCCGACTGCTGGATGCGCATGATAGGCGATAGAAACTTAATGAGTCACACATATGACTTTGCCAAGTTCGAAGCCGTTATCAAAACCACCAAGGCCGAATACATGCCGATGCTCGACGAGTGGTACACAGATTTATTAGAAGAACTGCAACAATGACCTACACCCTGCCAGAACATACCCGAAATGAAATTAAGCAGATAATCAGCGGCTATCCAGAAGTTGAGCGTGCGACACTATTCGGATCTCACGCAAAGGGAACAGCCACAGCAAGAAGCGATATCGACATCGCCCTACAAGGGCGGCAACTCAACCGCTTCGTACTTGCAGACATAGCATTATCGTTTGACGACAGCGATATTCCTTTGCAGATTGACCTACAAAATTATTCAGACATCAAAAATACAGCCTTAAAAGAGCACATCGACCGTATCGGTATTCAGTTATACCCATAAATCGGCACTGCTCGCTTCGCTCCCTGAGTACCTCCTACAAATTCTGGACTTCTGTAGGAGCGACTCAACGAACGCTTTTTGTTCGTAGTCGCGATGAGCGGTGATTATATCAACAACGTCAATCGGCACTGCTTCAATCGGCACTGCTCGCTTCGCTCCCTGAGTACCTCCTACAAATTCTGGACTTCTGTAGGAGCGACTCAACGAACGCTTTTTGTTCGTAGTCGCGATGAGCGGTGATTATATCAACAACGT
>OJBR01000339.1_pt1 | contig 23247 bp, 20 predicted proteins | sample 1591161 | NCBI WGS metagenome assembly OJBR01 (sample SAMN05416803, study PRJEB24817) | seawater metagenome | isolation source: Sea water | place: Canada:Atlantic | collected 2013-07
CTAGTACGGTCTCGTGGGCTCTGAGATGTGTATAAGAGACAGGCTTAGGATGGTGTTAACCACCCAATAAATATTGAATTATAAGATATCAAAATAATATCTTATAAATTATCGTATACGGATTTACTCCGCTTGAACCTAGTCATTATCTATAACAACTAAGTTATATAACTTGATGACCCTTTAAGGTATTCAAAAAACCATTCAACTACCAATTTAAACTCAGGGATTAATTCAGAGCTTTTCCACCACTGTGTATTTTCTGCGCCGGTAAAAGCATCAACAAAAAATATTACAGCACTGATAATTAGTACGCCTCGTAGTGCACCAAAAACTAGGCCTAACACACGGTCTGTTCCGGAAAGGCCTGTTTTACTAACCAATTGCCCAATAAGGTAATTAATCAAAGCACCCAGTACTAAGGTTGAGATGAAAAGAATAGCGACAGCTGCGGCATTGCGCAAAAAGGGATCTGAGATGTTCGTTAACAAATTAGCAAGGTTTGCGTAAAAAGTACTGGCAATGAAGAAGGCACTGATCCAAATAACTAGAGATACTGCTTCTTTTGCAAAGCCACGTATTAAACTAACTAGTGTTGATACGCCTATAACGGCCAAAATGGCGTAATCTATCCAAACCATAACTTGAATGTCTCGTTGAGTTTATCTAAATTAGAGGCGCGCATTCTATCAGAATTAGCGAAATAATGCCTAGCATTTTATAAAAGTTCACTACTTATTTGGTTCAAAATACGCCACTTTGCCTTGGATTCCAGTAAGGCTCTTCAAAGCGGGGAGCTTTTTAACCATTGCCGTCTTTATTAATTCAGGTCCTATTATGACCTTAGTTAATGTACCTTGCTTAGTTTTGATTGGCTTTGTGAAGGCGATATACCCTTTAGCTTTTAATTTCTTTAATAATTGGGCAACGTTAGTTTTATCTTTAAAGCTGCCTAAATGAATAACCCAAGCTTCTTTGGCTACTGCTTTTTCTGGTAATATCGTCTTTGGTTTACTTGCTATTTTTACTGGTGGAGTCACTGCAGGTTTTGTTACTTTCTTTACGACTTGATTAGCTTTTTTCGTTGATTCGGAAGCTATTTTCTCAATAGGCGTTTCATCAATAGCTTGTTCATTGGAGATTGGTGTCACTTTTTGTCGGACTAGTTTTTCTTCAGGAAAAGGTTTATTCGTTAATTTACCCGAAAAAACCTCTGCTTTAGGAATGGCTTCAAAGTCATCTTGATGTGATTTTTTCTCTCCATCTAGTACGTCTGGTAAGAAAATAATAACCACGGCTGCAACAATAATAGTCCCGACAAGGCGATTTTGAAACGGTGTAGACAAGAGACACTCCTAATTAATACGACTTAACTAACCGATAGTTAGCTGAGTTCTAATTTTCGAAACAGTAAAAAATGAACCAAATACAAGAATCAAGTCAGACGAATTAGCCTGCTTATTTGCCATTTTAAATGCCTCATCAACATTGTCAAAACAATTAACTGAATTTGTAAATAACGCTAACTTACTTGCCATTGTTTCTTTTGTAGCAGCTCTTGGTACACTTAACGCACCGGTATACCAAAAATCGATATCATCTTTTAGTGATTCTAAACTTGCACTAATATCTTTATCGCCCAGCATGGCAACTACAGCATAAATATTTTGATAGTTAGCTTGCTCTTTTATCTGCTTAAGGTATCCAGCGAGGTAACGAGTCGCTTGGGGGTTATGACCAACATCAAGAATAACATCACACATGCCCTCCTGCGCAATTAACTCAGTGCGCCCTGCAACCTTCGTTTTCGAAATAACATCATTTACAAAGTCCGCGTTTAATGTCAGATCAAGCTTTTCTAACACCATTAGTGCCGTAGCGACATTATCACGTGGAATAAAAGTAGCATTGAGTCCTGTTAACTGGGTCTGTTTGGATTTCCAGTTCCAATGAGATTGAGCATTTTTAACGATAAAGTCTTGGTCTCGTAAAAATACTCTATCAGCTTGGTTTTTATGTAACTCGTGAGCATGATTTACCACTGAGTTGGGTACGTTAGTATCACCAATAACAATGTCTTGCTCTGATCGCATTATTCCTGCTTTTTCAAAACCAATAGTTTCTCTGTCATTGCCCAAAAAACTTTGATGATCAAGGTCTATTGTTGTAATAACCGCAATATCTGCATCAATGATATTGGTCGCATCCAATCGTCCACCAAGACCTACTTCGAGTATAATAAAACTCGGTCTAGTATCCATCAAGACAAGCAGTGCAGCTAAAGTAGTATACTCATAGTAACTAAGTGAAATATCTTCGCGAGCATCTTCAATAAGTTTAAATGCATCAATTAGTGCTTGGTCACCTATATCCTGTTTATTTATTCGAAGACGCTCATTAAAGTGTTCAATATGAGGAGAAGAATAAACAGCAACACCTTGCTTGGATTTACACGCTTCACTGTTGAGTAAAGCGTTTTCAATAAACGCACAGGTAGTGCCCTTACCGTTAGTGCCTGCAACCGTAATCACCTTAGCAAAACTCAAATCAATAGCTAAGCGTTCAGCGACTTTACCAACACGAGATAAACCAAGATCTATTTCAGTACTATGTAAGTTTTCTAAATAATAAAGCCACTGATCGAGATTAGTTAAATCTTGATAGTGGCTTGAATTGTATTTTGACATTAATTCATCAACAAGTGATTTGAGTTAAATAGACAAGAACGAATATTTGCTAATATTGCTTACGAAACAACGCTAACTTGACCCATAAACTTACCTAACATACGCGCTAAAGTCTCTTTCATTTCTCGGCGATCAACAATCATATCAATTGCGCCTTTTTCTAATAAAAACTCACTGCGTTGGAAGCCTTCTGGTAGTTTTTCTCTAACAGTTTGCTCGATAACACGTGGACCAGCAAAACCAATTAGTGCTTTTGGCTCAGCAACATTAATATCACCTAACATAGCCAAACTTGCTGATACACCACCCATTGTAGGATCGGTTAATACAGAAACGTAAGGAAGACCTTTTTCACTCATTTTAGCAAGCGCTGCACTTGTCTTTGCCATTTGCATTAGAGAGAATAGTGCTTCTTGCATACGGGCACCGCCACTTGCAGAGAAACAAATAAACGGAAGGTTATGCTCTAAACAATATTCAACACCCTTTACAAAACGAGCGCCAACAACAGAGGCCATAGAGCCACCTAGAAATGAAAATTCAAATGCAGCGGCAACAACTGGCATACCGTGCAATTCACCTTTCATAACAACAAGAGCATCTTTTTCACCGGTATTTTTTTGCGCTGCACTAAGACGATCTTTATAACGTTTAGAGTCTTTAAACTTTAAGATATCTTGTGCTTCAAATTCTTCACCTAATTCCATGCGGTTATTTTGGTCAAGAAAGCTATCAATACGTTTACGTGCACTGATACGCATATGGTGGTCACATTTAGGACACACTGAAATCTGGCGTTCTAATTCAGCTTTATAAAGTACGGCGTTACATGAAGTACATTTACTCCATACACCTTCAGGAATGCTACTTTTTTGCGTCGTTTTTGCTTTCGGGAGAATTTTTTCTATCCAGCTCATAATATTATTTTGGCCTGTTGCATCGAAATATCTGTCGGTTTATTGATGGAGACACTCCATCAAACTCTATTCTAAACCGCATATTAGACCATAGTATAACCTATTGAATATAGAAAAAACTGGTCTGCTCAGTAATTAGTTGTTATTTAGCTAAATTTTCCACCTATAAAAACAGAGGCCCTAAACGGCTTTTAGGTAAGTCAAAGCTCTCTGGATAATCAACATCAACAAAGTATAATCCCTCTGGTGGTGCTGTTACGCCAGCAACACAGCGGTTTTTAGCTAATAAAACCTCTTTCATCCAGTGTGTTGTTTCCTGCGATTGTCCGACGCGCATTAAGCTACCGACAATGTTTCGTACCATATGATGTAAGAAGGCATTTGCTTTGATATCAACAACAATATAATCACCCTGTCTTGTCACTCGACAGTATTTGATTGTACGAACCGCAGAATGCGATTGACAGTGTACCGTTCTATAGGAAGTAAAGTCATGTTGACCAATAAGGTAATCAGCACCCTGCTGCATAAGAGTTTCATCTAAGGCGTAGTGACAGTGACTAATACCATGACTCAAAATAGCAGAACGCAGTGGTTTATTATAAATTATATAACGATAGTTTCTAGCCGTTGCGCTAAAGCGAGCATGAAAATCTTCATCGACTTTCTTTACCCAGGCAACTGCTATATCAGAAGGTAAGTGAGTATTTACGCCTAAAGTCCAGGCTACATCTTTGCGTATTTTTGAAGTATCAAAATGAATCACTTGATTGGTTGCATTAACACCCGTATCAGTACGACCAGCACAAACGACTTCTATTTTTTCATCCGCAATTTTAGATAATGCTTTTTCTACTTTTTCTTGGACGGTGACAGCATTATTTTGGCGTTGCCAGCCACAATAATTTTTACCATCATACTCAATGCCTAACGCATAACGCATGCAATCCTACCTTTTAGTGGGGAGATTATTTTCGCTGCGCATTATCCTTCATTTTATGCAGTTAGGCTATTGCTTGTTAGTTTATCTTATAATGAATCTAAAAGTGCTTGAGCTTCAACTTGCTGAGTTGCATCTCCTTTAGAGATCACTTCTTGCAATATAACTTGAGCATTTTCTTCATCATTCATTTCAATATACATTTTTGCTAAATCTAGCTTACTCGACATTGAACCATCTTTATCAACATCTATGCCACTATCATTTTGTGCAAATTGGCCTAAACCAACATCAATGTTGGTTTTTTCATAAGGCTCTGAAACATCGCCCTCATCTAAACTATCAGAAATCAAGTCATCTACAGAAAGGTAGTCCTCTGATTTCTCAACGTCTTGGGCACTTTGAATACTTTCTTCAATAAAGCTGTCGTCAAGTAAATCATCACCAACTTCATCTCCAAGACCACCATAGGTTAAATCAATATCATCTGACTCTATTGGAGTAGTCGCTGATTCTTCTTCAATGTTTGCTAGTAATTCATCAAAATCAACATTCGACAATTCTTCTATGACGTCTAATTCATCTACTTCTTCAAGCTTTTCTTCGCCTGAATCATCAATATCAGCTAATAGTTCAGCCAAAACATCTTCATCTGTAAAGTCAGGTGATAATTCGATTGCATCATCTAACCCCCTTTCAGCTTGATTTGATTCATCATCTAGCGAATCGTCAGCTAATAATTGACTTAATTCAGCCTCAGTAAAACCACCATCAACTTGAGTTTTAATCGTTTCATCAATTGGGGAATTAATTAAATCATCACCAACATCGTCTTTTTCATCTTCGTTGAAGCTTTTGTCTACTTCATCTTTACTAATGGTATCAGCAATTAGTGCATCAATATCTAGCTCATCATCTAACTTATCACTCACAGTGTTTGTTAGCGTTTCATCGGCTAATTCATTGGCGCTATCTTTAGCCATAATATCGGTAAAATCGGCAGTAAGAAAAGGTGTGACATATTCAGCTGTGAATGCGGAAATTTTAGCTTCATTCTCTGCTTTTTCATTCTTAATTCTCAGATCTTCTGGACTTAAGGGGCTATCCATTTCTGATTCATTTATTACTTCTGGTAAATCTTGTTTAGGCGTTTGTTGAGCTACAGGAGCATTACCCGACATTGACTCAAGTAACGCATCGATATCATCTGGATCGGTGACTTCGGCGGTATCATTTACTGAATCAAGTAATGAATCAATATCATCTGGGTCAGTGACTTCGGCGGTATCATTTACCGAATCAAGTAAGGCATCGATATCATCTGGATCAGTGACTTCTGCGGTATCATTTACTGAATCAGCTACCGAATTGAGAAGCGAATCAATATCATCTGGGTCGGTCACTTCTTCGTTGTCATCTGCAGAATCCGTTACCGAATTTAGCAGTGCATCAATATCGTCAGGATCTGTGACTTCCGATGTTTCATCTACTGAATCACTTACCGAATCATTCATAGAATCTAGTAACGCATCAATATCATCTGGGTCGGTCACTTCTGCGTTGTCATCTGCAGAATCCGTTACTGAATTTAGCAGTGCATCAATATCGTCAGGATCTGTGACTTCTGCAGTCTCATCTGTTACTTCATTAGACTCTTCAACTGATAGATCTTCATCAATAGAATCATCTAACCCACCAAGTAAATCATTTAGATCTTCTTGACTTAGCTCTCCGCCTTCAAGTTCTTCTGGTTCTTCACTATCTTCAATATCATCATCTAAACCAGATAACAGAGAATCTAAGTCATCTTGACCTAACTCTCCACCATCAAGAATATCAACATCAGAGTCATCATCTAATAGGATATCCTCAAGTTCATCTAAGGTATCATCTTCATCTAAATGAATAACGTCATCATCACTGTCAATTAAGTCTATCGATAAGTCATCATCCAAATTCAGTTCATCATCAAGTGATAAATCAAGCTCATCATCTAAATTCAATTCATCATCAAGTGAAAGATCAAGCTCATCATCCAAATTCAGTTCGTCATCAAGTGACAAATCAAGTTCATCGTCTAAATTCAGCTCATCATCTAGGGATAATTCTTCAGCTGGGCTTTCTTTTTTAACGGCAGGTGCTTGCTTTTTACTCTCTAATTCATTGAAGAAAACTTCATCTGAAGCTTGTTTTCGTCGTTTAAACAAAAAGGCTAATAATGACAATATTAGGATCGCCGGCAGCGTGCCCAGAAGGATTTTGAACCATAAGCTTGAAGTGATATCTTGTTCAGCCAGTGCTGCTAGTTCTTTCTCTAATAATAGTTCTTGCTCTCGAGCTTCAGCTTTTGCTAATAAAGCCTGCTGCAGCTTGATCATATCGTCCATTTGCAGTTTGATTTCTTTGCCTTTGGCCACTTCTTCTTGCATGACCCCTAGTTTGTCATTAAAGCTGCTGAGGCGCTGACGCAAATCGTCATTTTCTTTTAAAATAGCTTGTAAACCATCAATTGAATCTGAGATATCATTTTGAATAAGTTCTAATCGTTCTTGCTGCTGACCATCAATTTTTTGTAATTGATCATTAATCTCAGTTTTTACTGTGTCTAAATCTTTTTTCTTAACGCTAGGCTCTACAAAAACTTCTTTTTTAATTGATTTTGGCTGTGCTTTTTTCCAGGCCTTACTATCATTTTCAGACTTTTTTCTAGCACTATTCGTGTTTATTGCCATCATGTTATTAAATGATGGAATTTTTAGATATTGTCCTTCAACCAAATAATTGATATTGCTGTCGACAAATGCTTGTGGATTTTCTTGATATAACGCCTGCATGACTTGATAAACACTTAGGCGTTTGTCAGGGCGTATTCTAGTGGCAATATTCCACAAGGTATCTTGTGAGGTGATCGGCCCATATTTATCGTAAGGAAAAACATCACTGCTTTTAGGCCCTCGCATGCGAATACCACGTTCTTCTTCTGCATGAACAGGGAAGTTAGCCGTAAGTATGCCAATAATAATCGCCTGCCATAGGCACAGACGCAATAAATGTTGCATAAGGATGTCCTAATTAAACTAATTTAAGTTATGGCGTTGATCATTTTATTTATTACGCCAAAAAAATACCGCATTACTCTATCTGACTAAGAGATAAAGCTTATCTGGAAAGTAAAATGCAATATTTATTCCAAAAAACCATTAACTAACAAGATAATAGCAAATTCAGTCAATAAGTCTCCAATTATTGTAACTCTTATGTAAATCACAACTTTTATTTATATGACTGCTCGACCACTAATACCAAACGGATTAATTTATTGGTCAGCTTAAAGCTACATTAGCGAACTTAAAACAAGTAAAATGAGTAGAACATAGTTAGTCTATATTTAATTTATTTTGTGATGTTATCAGTTTGCTAATTAGCTCCCGAAGGGCGAGTTTAAAAGGCTTATTTGCTGCGTTATTGATTTTGACAATAGAATAACTATTACCTTTAATCAATGCCTTGCCTCTAAGCCTTTTAAATCTCGCTAAGTAATCAATAAATTAGTCCGATTGGTATAATACACTTTATTCCAATCGTAAAGTCAATGGACCTTCAAGAAGTCTGGTATAACAAAAAGTTCAGGCGCTAAAACTAAAAAACTCGTGGCCAACTGTATCACTACAGTTAACGACGAGTTTTTATACTAATAATTAGTGAAAAGTTAGCTTAAATGATCTTTTGCCAATAGCTCAGCAATTTGAACACTATTAGTTGCCGCACCTTTGCGAACGTTATCCGCAACAATCCACATATTAATGCCGCAATTATGGCTAATATCTTCGCGAATACGGCCAACATAGGTATCATCTTTTCCGCTGGCGTCACCAATTTGTGTAGGGAAGTCTTCATCATTACGACAAACAACAACACCTGGTGCCTTCTCTAATAAATCTTTAACTTCTTCTGCTGAAATAGGAGAGTTGGTTTCAATATGTAACGCTTCGCCATGACCAAAGAATACAGGTACACGTACAGCCGTTGGATTAACCAGTACGTTTTCATCACCTAAAATCTTCTTAGTTTCCCAAACCATTTTCATTTCTTCTTTGGTGTAACCATTTTCTAAGAAAACATCAATTTGTGGGATAACATTGAACGCTATTTGACGTGAGAAATTTTTACTTTCTACTGGCTTACCACTCAATAAATTAGCAGTTTGCTTCGCTAACTCGTCCATAGACTCTTTACCACCGCCAGAAACTGACTGGTAAGTACAAACATTCACACGATTAATACCTACAGCATCATAAATAGGCTTTAGTGCTACCATCATTTGAATAGTTGAACAGTTAGGGTTAGCAATTATGTTGCGGTTACGGTAGTCAGCAAGTGCTTCTGGGTTAACTTCAGGCACAACAAGAGGAATATCGGCGTCATAGCGGAATTCAGAAGTATTATCAATAACAATACAGCCAGCTTCAGCAGCTATAGGTGCAAATTTAGCAGAGGTTGAACCACCAGCAGAAAAGAAACCAATTTGAGCTAGACTAAAATCGAAATCATCGGCATTTAATACTTCAATACTTTGACCATTAAATTCAATAATTTCACCAGCAGAACGAGCGCTTGCTAAAGGGTACAATTTATTAATTGGAAACTTTCGTTCTTCAAGAATTTCCATGATAGTTTTGCCAACTAACCCTGTTGCGCCAAGTATGCATACATCAAATTTTTGTGCCATGTTCCTCTCTCTCTTCAATAGACTTTCTCAAACAAATGAGCCGTCTCGATAGTTTAAATTAATTTTTATTAAAACCTAAGCGATGTGGTACATCACTATAAGCAGTAGATGATAAGTTTACCGTAACAGCAGAAAACTCCCGTCGAACAGGGTAATTCTTTCGTAAACGGTCAAAACCTTGTACCGATAATTGTTGACGAAATATTGCATCGTCTCGCCTAACATCGTAAACCATTTTAACTAACTGGTTTAGTAATATTTGATCAAAAGCTTGATTAATATCAATTACAGGGATACTAGCTGATGGTAAAAAGTTTGCTAACTGATATTTAGGCGTTATCGCTAATTGTTGACATAATGCCTGATAGAGCATTTCACTACCACGAGCTTTTCCTTCTAAGCTATAACCAGCAATATGTGCAGTAGCTATTTCAGTAAAAGGAATTAAAGCGTCAAGAACTTCAGGCTCTCCCTGCCAAACATCAAGTACAACTTTTACGCCATGACCATCCATTTTTAGTGCCAATAAGGCGTGGTTATCTATAACATCACCTCGACAAGCACTAATTAATATTTGGTCCTCTCGCAACATGGCAAGATTACCCGCATTTATCAATTTATCTGTAGGGTGTTCTCCGCCTACAACCTTAGGTACATGCAAAGAAATAACATCACACGCTAAAACATCCGCTAGCGATACATACTGTCGACTATCAGTGGGATTATGATTTTTATCTTGTGCCTGCTTTTCGGCTAACAAAGGATCGCATATTTTATGTTCAATACCTAAAGCAATGAGTTTTTCACTCAGTCGAGTACCTGTATTACCACCACCAACAATACCAACGGTTAACGAAGACAAAGTAAGTAAATAACGCTCAGCTAAAACGACTAATGCACTTAACACATATTCAGCAACTGAAATGGCATTACAACCTGGCGCTGAATGGAAGGTAATATTTCGTTTCGCGAGATAACTTAAGTCAATATGATCTGTACCTATAGTGGCACTACCAACAAAAGAAATTTTATCATTCAAGTGAAGTAATTGCTCATTAACTTGAGTAATTGAACGTACTAAGAGAACATCTGCATCCGCAACTTGCTCTGCGGTTAAAGTTCGCCCCGAAAAAGGAACTAACTCGCCTTGCTCGTCACCATTAATAGCGTTATTAATGTGGCAGAGTTCACTAAAAAACTCTTTGGCAAATGGCATGTTTTCATCAAAATAAATCTTCATAAGTGCTAACTATTTTACTAAAGACATTAAAGTACACAATTATACGCTCATTTAGAGCATAAATACTAAACTTAACTCAACATCACTAAATTTATCTCTGGGTATAAAAAAACCACACTAAAGAATTTTTAGGGTGGTTTAATATTACTTATAAACTAAGCGTGAAACTGGAGCATAACTCCAAAATAGACGCTTATTTATATTTTTTCATTACTAAAGTAGCGTTAGTGCCACCAAAACCGAAACTGTTAGACATGATAAGATCTAATTCAACATCGCGTTTTTCAGTAACAATATCTAAGCCTTGTGCTTTCTCATCTAAATTATCAACGTTAATTGATGGTGCAACAAAACTGTTTTCCATCATCAAGATTGAGTAAATAGCTTCATGAACGCCAGCAGCACCTAGTGCATGACCAGTCATTGCTTTTGTTGCACTAATAGCTGGTGAATCTTCACCAAATAGCTCTTGAATTGCGCCTAACTCTTTTACATCGCCAACCGGTGTAGAAGTGCCGTGTGTATTTAAGTAATCAACTTTACCTTCAACACCTTGCATGGCTTGTTGCATACAACGAACCGCGCCTTCACCACTTGGAGCTACCATATCATAACCGTCAGAAGTAGCACCGTAACCTACCAATTCAGCATAAATATGAGCGCCACGTGCAAGAGCATGTTCTAATTCTTCAACAACGACCATACCGCCGCCGCCAGAAATAACAAAACCATCACGGTCTGCATCATAGGTACGTGAGGCCAACTCAGGTGTATCATTACGACCTGCTGATAATGCACCCATACCGTCAAACATCATAGCAAGTGACCAATGAACTTCTTCACCACCACCAGCAAAAACAATATCTTGTTTGCCTAATTGAATAAGCTCCATTGCGTTACCAATACAATGCGCACTCGTTGCACAAGCAGAGCTAATTGAGTAGTTAACACCTTTAATTTTAAAAGGCGTTGCTAAACAAGCAGATACCGTACTGCCCATGGTTTTTGGAACTGCATAAGGACCAACACGACGAATACCGCGGCTACGAAGCGTATCGGTAGAAGCAACAATGTTTTCTGATGATGCACCACCTGAACCAGCAACAATACCAGTGCGTACGTTTGATACTTGGTCTTCAGTTAATTTTGCATCTTTAACAGCTTGATCCATAGCGATATAAGCATAACCGGCCGCATCACCCATAAAACGAATGGCTTTACGATCAATGTGGTCTTTAGTTTCAATATCGGGCTTACCCCAAACTTGACTGCGTAGGCCTTGCTCTGCAAAACTTTCAGAATGAGAGATACCTGATTTACCAGCTTTTAATGAGGCCAATACTTCTTCAGCATTGTTACCGATACTTGAGACAATACCTAAGCCTGTTATTACGACACGTTTCATTTAACTAACCATCTATAATTATGAAATTTTGCGCTATTATACAAGTAATAGCCATTGAACTGGTATTACTTGTTGCTTATCACAACAAAAACCAGCGTACACTTGTACACTATAATATGATATCCGTTCTAATATATCTATGACATTTTAACTTATCTATTGTTATTTTCTGATCTAAATCTATATTTCGCGTAAAATATTCAGTGTTATACCCGAGCCACCTTAAGATAAGTGTTTCAGGACGCTTGAGTACAGATAACAATATCATCCTCTACATAGTCAATCTACCTAAAGAATTTTTCATGAAAAAACTAGATAAAACAAATAATAGCAATAACTTATCCTACCAAGAAGATGGTACACCATATTGCGAAAACTTTAATGATATATATTTTGATAGAGAGTCAGGCTATCTGCAAAGTGATTTTGTTTTCATTCAAAAAAATCAAATTTTTTCACGCATGCAAGCGGCTAAAAAAACATTTACGATAGCTGAAACAGGCTTTGGAACCGGGTTGAATTTTTTATTGACCTTACAGGCGTACCAAAAAGCGCAGCAAAATTTATCAGTAACACTCGCGCCTTTGCATTTTATCAGTGTAGAAAAGTATCCGCTAACCAAAGAGCAATTAGTGCAATCTTTGTCTCTTTTCCCACAGTTGCAGCCTTTAACGTTAGCATTAACTGATAGCTACCCTGAATGTCCCATAGAAGAGTTCCCGCAAGATTTAAAAACAAGCTTTCTAAATGGTCAGGTAAATTTGACCCTTATTTTTGAAGATGCCACCCATGGTTTCTCTTCATTGAGAGCCGAAAAAGATGGCTTAGTCGATGCTTGGTACTTAGATGGTTTTTCGCCCGCAAAAAACCCTGATATGTGGAGTAAGGAGCTATTTTCACAAATTGGTAGATTGTCGAAAGAGCAGTCGACACTGACCACTTTTACCGTTGCTGGCTTTGTTAAAAGACAGCTGCGTGATATCGGTTTTCGTCTTGAAAAAATACCAGCACAAGGCAAAAAGAAAGAAATGATGCTTGCTGTTATGCAAAGTAACCCGACAACAAATAAAGGCTATCATTTAAGACCTCGTATCATAAAACCCCAACACGTTAGTATTATTGGTGGTGGTATCGCTTCAGCTTGTGCTGCGTATGCACTAACTAAGCAAGGGGTAAAAGTAACCTTATACTGTAAAGATACCTCCCTTGCTCAAGGCGGTTCTAGCAATGCTATTGGTGCTTTATATCCTCTATTACATCAGCAAAAAGATGATATAAGCTCTTTTTATCAGCAGGCTTTTTGGCGTGCTAAATCACTATATACTGAGATTGCCGAACAAGGTTATTCATTCCCGCATCAGTGGTGTGGTTTATTAGAAGTATCTTATAAAGAGGCATTGGTTAAGAGACAGCAGGCATTTGAACACTTGGATACTTGGCCTAATAACCTCATCCAAGGCGTCAATGCAAAACAGGCTAGTGATCTCGCCAATATAGATCTACCTTATGGTGGTCTTTTTATGCCTAATGCAGGTTGGATGTCACCTCAAGATTTAGTGAAGCAAATTTTTAATGCCGCTAAAAAGACTAATCGTTTAAAGATTATGACTGATACTCACGTCACTAAAATACGTCAGATTGCGAGTACAAGTGCAAATGAAAGTAGTACTTCATGGTCTCTAACAAGTAACCAAGGTGAGTATCATGCCAGTGTATTAGTGATATGTGGTGGTGCTGATGCCATCCAAATTGAACAAGTAAAGACTTTGCCACTAACCGCTACGCGTGGCCAAGTAACAAGCATGAAAAGTAATAAACAGATAAATAAACTCTCTACCGTTATTTGCCATAAGGGTTATTTAACCCCTGAGAATAAAGGCATCCATTGCATTGGTGCAACATTTCAGAAAAATGATACCAATATTTCAACGGACAAAGCAGATGATGGTTATAACTTAACCATGCTTGAAAAGTGCTTACCTGCCTTATCATCAACTATTAATTGGCAAGAACAAGATATTTCATCGAGTAAAGCAAGACTACGATGCATGTCGCAAGATCACTTGCCCCTTGTCGGAGCAGTACCTGACATAAAAGCACATATCGCTAGCTATCCTCACTTAGCTAAAGATAAAAATTGGAAATATGATCAAGCAGCGCCGTGTATTGATAACCTTTATGTATTACTGGGCCTGGGTGCTCGAGGTTTGTGTTCTGCGCCTTTGGCTGCGGATATATTAGCGGCAGAGTTATGTAATACCCCCTACCCTATGGATAACCAAATGTTATTCAACCTAAGCCCTAACCGCTTTATTATTCGAGATATTATTAAAAGAAAGATTCCTCAATAAATATCATCTTAAAGCCAGGTAAAGTTGGACTGGACTAGAAAGGATGGCCCAGTCAAATAATAAATATTGATTAAGCCACTAATTACTACGAAGAGAAAAGTAATCGCTCACAAGATAGTGAGCGTTAATTACTCTGGATTACTTAAATGAAACGTTCTTTCGCATACCCAACCAGAAGTTATTTACTATGGCATAGTCTTGAGGCGCTAATTCAGTTTTAGCTAAGATAATTTTTTGCGTTACCCCTTCAATCAAAGCTGAAGAAATAGCTTGGCTCTCATCGCCAAACTCAGTAGCAACTAAGGAAATCAATCCACGCAAATAGCTGCTGGCAAACAAAGTATCGCTATCAATATCATCCTGCTCGAATAAGCCATCAAAATACAGATAAATATCAGCAACTATTGTAAGTTGCTCTGCTGGAGTGGTTGAATTTGTTGTCATGTAAATCACTTTAAAAATGTTGAGTTATAATTTAATTACTATTGAGGGCTTGAAAGTGGGTAAAGCACTTGATCTTTATAACCAGTAGTCACAGGTACGAAGCCCGATAATTCTTGATCAAGCAGAGCATCGCCAGTATCACTAATAAGCGGCTTGTTGTTCAAGGCTTCTAATTTAGCCTTAGTCGCCAAAATAACAATATTCTCACTGCCACCAGATTGCGCTAAAATAGTACGAAGAATACGCGGGCTTAATTGTTGGTTTCCACGCCCAAAAACATGTCCCTGCCCACCAATTAAAGTGATAACAAGCTTACTGATACCATGATAATCCGTAATCGCTTTATAGAGTTCAGCTTCAGTAACATCAGAAGCAACAAGCGATTGTTCACTAACAATATCAACACCTAACAAAGTGTTGTCTAAAGCTAATTCGTTCATTAAAAAAGCCGTAGTAGAGCCCGACCCTATAATGAACTGACGATCATCATGATCGTTCATTTCTTCAATAACATTTGCCGCAATATCTTGCAGCACAAGTTCGTCACTTTCTTTGCCGCCTGATTTAACGGCTTGCACATAACGCAACTCACTTGGAATTTTCATCTCGCTATAACGCTTTGCTTTAACGATTCCTTGTCTAAACAAGCTTTCGTCTATGTCCATTACATCACCGGTAGTTAAGGTGACTAATTCCTTGGTGACCATCAATTCAATTATTCTACCTGCGGCTTTTGGCGTAATAGCGTAAACACCTGAGTGAATCTTACAACCAGCAGGTATACCTAAAACAGGTACTTGTTGATAATCATCATCACGAGCCACTATATTAGCAATATCTCGCGCAGTTCCATCGCCACCCGCAAATAAAATAATATCTACGCCGTGGGCTAATAAAGCTTGCACAGTTAATTGGCTATCATTACTTTCGGTGTGCTTTTGCTGTGCCTGATAGAGTACTTCTACTTCAAAGCCCAAATCACGTGCACATTGCTCTCCCATAAGGTCATTAGCGGTATAAATAACGATGTCATCTTTATAAGGTAATAACACCTCAAGCGCTAATGCTGCCCTCGCATTTGCTTGTGGTTTCGCTCCTAAAGCTAATGCATGCATTGCCATGCCGTCACTGCCCTTAAGTGCAACACTACCGCCGATTCCTGCAATAGGGTTGATGATAAACCCCAGTTTAAAATGTTTCATATTCATGTTCCTTTTCACTATTTTCTATCTTCTCACCAAACTGCCCAGCTTTTAAAGGGGACGGTGTTTGATAAAAATGAGTTAGTGCTTCAATAAACTGTTGTGCTCGAGGTGGAAAGCCATTCTCGATAAAAAGTAACGCTTGACGATGAACCTTTGCTTTAAATCCACTAAGATCCCCCTGATATCCATTGAGATTATCTGCAGAAGTATGAAATTTCCGCTGTGCTGCAACGTTAAAAGCCCATTCAATCGCTTGTGGAATAACTTCAACTTGCTCAAATCTCTTCTGCTGTTTCTCATTGCGACCATCAGGAATATACCAATAGCCAAAATCTTCTAATAGCCGTCTTTTCTCACCAGCTTGACACCAATGTGCTATTTCATGAAATGCACTGGCATAATAGCCATGAGCAAAAATAATTTGATGGTAAGCACAGTTTTCATCTGCAGGTGCATACAATGGCTCATCACCACCCTTGATTAAACAAGTATTGTATTGCTTATAAAAAACGTCATCGAATAGGGAAATAAGATCTTGATAGCGGTGCTGCATAAATTTAGCAAAGTAGCTGGAATTAATGTCGGCTAGTATAACGAAAAATGGCAATTGTTACATCGCCATTTCCATTTTTTTACTCAGCATGGAGCCTGTATTTATAGCTTTATAGCACGCTATTAATAACAACTTAACCTAGAATAACTAAGATAAAAATTATAAGAGATTATACTTCATCCTCGACATTATTTTTTCCTTGGGTTCTATCAATACTATCAAGCTTATGATGAATAGCTGATTTAATCATCATATAGGCACTGATCGGTGCCGTGAGTAATAGAAATAGTGAGATAAGTATTTCTTTTACACTTACCCCTGCTTGTGTGGTACTAAAGAAAATCATTGCTGCAGTTAAGAGCGCAGCCATTCCAAGTGTTGTCGCTTTAGTAGGACCATGGAGTCGCATAAAAAAATCTGGCATTTTCACTAAACCAATCGAACCAACCAGCACAAAAGTACCGCCAATTAATAATAATATTGAAATAATCCATTCAGTCATAACTTTCCCCTTACTCTATAATATCGCCACGTAGCAGGTATTTACATACTGCAACAGTACTAACAAAACCCAACATCGCGATTAACAGAGCAGCTTCGTAATACAATGCTGTTCCCATACTCATGCCATACAAAATAATCAATGCGATACTATTTATATACATAGTATCAAGCGCAAGTATTCTATCGGGTACAGAAGGACCTACCAGTAAGCGCCATATATTTAATAATAATGACAAACCGATCATCGCAAACACAATCAAAATCACAGTGTCTAGCATTGAAATATCTCCTTTAAAGGGGTTTCATAACGTTGCTTAATTGTGTTTATCAAGGCCTGTTCATCTTTAAGATCTAACACGTGAATTAGCAAAAATCGTTGCTCACAACCTTCACCTTCAGTGAAACTTTCACTCCATGGATACACTTCTGCGCTAACGGTTCCCGGTGTTAGTGACACTGTACTAGCCAAAATAGTAATTGGCATACTGTGTGTTAAATCTAACGGTACTTTGATGAATCCAGGCGTTAACTTTTTGCTTGGGCCTAAAATCAAAATAGCAACCTGAACATTCGCTGTAATAATGTCATATAATACCAACAGTAGATGACGTAACGCTAAAATTGGCTTTATCACTAAAGGTTGTTTAGTTCTAAAAGGGCCTGTCGCTAATGGAATAACGATGGCTAAAATAACAGCCAATACAATATGCCCTGCTGAGACACTATTATTTAATAACAACCATACAAGAAATAATAGAATGCTCAATATAGGAGCGGGTAGCCATTTAAATCGTGTTTCTAACCGCATTACTGGCCTCCTGAAAGGATAACTTTAATATTGTAATTAAAATCATGTAATTGAGTTGCAGCACCAATTGCGTATTCACTTAATGGTCCAGCAAAAATACTCATCAACGGCGAAGCAGAAATAAGAATAATCAATGCCACTAACTGCGCAGGATGGACGCGTTCTTGCCCTACACTTTCTGTGACCTTACCTTGATGATGCCAAAATACAGTACTACCAGCTTTAGATACACCAATTAATATTGCTAGACTCGCGAGTAAATAAAGCGGCCAAAAGACAAAAGTATATTCAGCGTTCAATGTGGCTTTAAGCAGCCATACTTTGCCGATAAAGCCAGACAATGGTGGCATACCAATCACAGCAATACCTGCAATCAAAAAGCAAATACCAAGCAACCTTGGCTGAGAAACGCCAGGACCAGCGGTAATGCGATCAGCAATTTCACCACGTTGACGGCCAATTAAATCAGCTAAAATGAATAGTGCTGCCGTAACTAAGGTTGAATGAACTAAGTAATAAATCGCTGCAGAACTCGCCTCAACAGATTGTACCGCGACTAAAGCTACTAAAGTTCCCACAGACACTATCACCAAATTTGCAGCTAATTTTCTTAAATCTTTACTCGCTATAATACCGACAGTGCCCATCGCAATAGTAGCAAGCGCCAACCACCACAGCCAACTTTGCGCTATATGACTCAATTCGCCTGCTTCATCGCCAAAAATTAACGTATAAACACGCATCATCGAGTACACGCCAACTTTTGTCATAATGGCAAATAGTGCAGCCACAATAGGCATTGCCGTTGCATAAGTATTGGGTAACCATAAATGTAGCGGTAATAAGGCGCCTTTTAATGCGAATACCACCAGCAACAATAAACCACCGATTTTCGCGAGGTAAACATCATCACCTTGTAAAAGTGCTACTTTCTGAGCCATATCAGCCATATTCAATGTGCCTAATACGCCATATAGCACACCTAAAGCAATCAGGAATACTGCCGAACCAACAAGGTTCATAATCACATAATGTAATGATGCTCGGGTATTATTTTTATCACCGCCATGCATTAACAATGAATAGGAGGAAATGAGTAAAACTTCAAAAAATACAAAGAGATTAAAAGCATCACCCGTTAAGAATGCGCCATTTACCCCTAAAATGAGAAAGTGTACCAGTGGGTGAAAGAAGCGGCCCTTTTCATCATCCCCTGCTGTTGCATATAAAACACAGACAATACCTAACAAAGCAGTCAAACAAGCTAACAACGTTGATAAAGGATCGGCAACTAAAACAATACCAAAAGGCGCACTCCAATCACCAATGGCATAAATTTGTGTTCCGTCTACTTGCACTTTTAACAATAGGGCTAGCGATGCTAAAAATGTGATTACACTTAATACAACTGACGCTGTTCTTCTAATAACTATGCTTTTACCACAGGGCGGCATCAATAAAATAACAGCTGCCAACATTGGCAGTAACACAGGTAAAGATGTTAAATGCTGGATCATACTTTAGCCTTGTTATCTTTGTCTGATAGCTCACCATCTACATGGTCATTGCCTAAATCTGCTCGCCCTCTTATGGCTAAAATAACCACAAAGGCTGTCATGGCAAATCCAATGACAATCGCAGTTAATACAAAAGCTTGCGGTAGCGGATCGGCATATTCTGTTCCAGTGCCAAGCACTGCAGCTTTATTAAGGCTAAGTCGCCCTGAAGAGAACAGGAACAAATTAACCGCATACGAAAGCATAGTTAACCCTAATACCACAGGAAAAGTTCTTGAGCGCAATATTAAAAATACGCCACAAGACACTAAAAGCCCAACGCATGATGCGTAAAGTATCTCCATTAAACATGTACCCCTTCTTTTGGCGCATTTGCCGTTAGTTGGCCAAGACTTGCCAAAATCATTAACGTTGCTCCTACTACAGTCAAATAAACACCTAAATCAAATACCAGCGCACTAGCAAGTTCAATTTCTCCAATAAATGGAATATCAAAATAATCAAACCAGGTTGTCATAAATGGTCTTTCAAAGAACCAACTGCCAACGCCAGTAAATAAGGCAATAATAATACCTGATGCAATAATCTTTCGGTAATTGATAGTCAAACGTTCCGCTATCCAATTAGAACCATGCGCTATATATTGCAAAATAAACGCAATGGCGGTCACTAAGCCTGCAATGAAGCCTCCACCTGGGAGATTGTGTCCACGTAAGAAAATATAAAATGACACCATCAATGCCAAAGGTAGCAATGACTGAGAAATACTCGCTAATAAAATAGGGTAGCGCTCTTTCGCCCAAGATCTTCCTTCACTATCAGTACTCGGCATAATTAAAGGTAAATTGGCTAATAATTTTGCAATACCTAACGCGGCAATACCTAATACGATGATCTCACCTAGCGTATCAAAACCACGAAAATCCACTAAAATAACATTAACAACGTTAGTGCCACCACCACCTGTTTTAGCGTTCGCTAAGAAGAAATCAGAAATAGACTCAAGTGGACGGGTTAATAATGCATAACAAACACTGCTGACAACAATACCCAAAGCGGCTGAAACCCCTAAATCACGTAACACATGAATAGAGCTAGACTCCTTTGGAGAACGTTGTGGTAAGAAAAACAGTGCCAGCATAAGTAAAACAATGGTGACAACTTCAACTGTTAATTGAGTCAAGGCTAAATCAGGTGCTGATAATCGAGTAAATGCGACAGAGACCATTAAGCCAACCACCGAGATCATCAGCAATGATATAACCCGTGAACGATGCCAAATCACAGTACTAATGGCACCAATCATTAATAAGGCCGCACCAACTGCGTTATGAACATCAATTGGAGTCGGTTGTTTTTGCCCACCTAACTGGCTCATTTCAAATAATGGTCCACCTGCAAGTATCAGTACAATGGCAAACATCAACATTAAATAGCGTTGTAAAGAACCATTTTCAATGGCGCTAATTTTACGCTGACACCATTTTGTCACGACATATATGGTGCCATCGAAGAGCTTCTTGGCATCCAAAGTTGGCAGTGATGCTTGATATTGGTATAGGTAACGTCGTTGTGAATACAGAAGTATACCACCTGTTACGGCTATAGCGCTCATCAATAGTGGTAGGTTAAAACCATGCCATAGCGCAACTTTATATTCTGGTACATAGCCACCGATGACTGCAAAAGATGCCGCTCTTAAAATATCATCAACGACAAAGTTTGGAAATATTCCCACAATTAAACATAAAGCAACCAGTATTTCGATTGGTACTCGCATATAACGAGGCGGCTCACTTGGCTGTTTTGGTAAATCAATCGGATCACCATTAAAGAAAACATCGTGGATAAAACGAGCGGAGTATGCCACCGCTAAGGCACCCGCAACAGTCGCAAGTACAGGAATAAGCCACGACATAGATCCCAGTAATTGTTGGTGCAAGGTTTCAGCAAAAAACATCTCTTTAGACAAGAAGCCATTTAAGAGTGGAACACCGGCCATCGACGCTGCTGCCACCATAGCAAGTGTTGCCGTATAGGGCATAAATCGCCACATACCATTGAGTTTTCGCATGTCACGCGTACCTGTTTCATGGTCAATAATACCCGTTGCCATAAATAATGAGGCTTTAAAAGTAGCGTGGTTAATTATGTGGAAAATAGCGGCGACTGTCGCAAGCTGGGTATCCAGTCCCAATAATAATGTAATTAAGCCCAAATGACTGATAGTAGAATAGGCTAACAAGCCTTTTAAATCATGTTTAAATAAGGCGATATATGCGCCAAATAATAAGGTCGATAGTCCGGTTAAACTGACAAGAAGAAACCACAGTTCTGTACCGGCTAAAGCAGGATAAAAACGTGCTAATAAAAAGATACCTGCCTTGACCATTGTGGCAGAATGTAGATAGGCACTAACCGGCGTTGGCGCAGCCATCGCGTGTGGTAACCAAAAATGAAAAGGAAATTGTGCTGACTTGGTGAATGCGCCAAGCAGTATCAAGATTAATGTTATTTCATACCAAGCGTGTGCTTGAATAATTTCTTTACTAGCTAAAATAATATCTAAATTATAACTACCAACAATGTTACCCAATAAAAGCAAGCCTGCCAGTAAAGCTAAACCACCGCCCCCTGTTATCGCTAAGGCCATAATCGCGCCCTTACGAGCTTCGGCTTTATGCCACCAGTAACTGATCAACAAAAATGAGCTAATACTGGTCAGCTCCCAAAAAAACCAGAGCTGTATGACATTGTTTGACATAACGATACCGAGCATCGCAGTCATAAACAGCATTAAATAAGCATAAAGTTTGGGCATAGAATCATTACTACTGAGGTAATAACGGGCATAAAAGATAACGAGTATGCCAATACCTAAGATCATGAAAACAAACAAAAGCGCTAAACCATCTAAACGAAAAGCGATATCTATGCCGAGTAAAGGGATCCAGGAAATGGTTTGACGAATAACATCACCAGCAAACACTGCAGGCGCTAAGCTAATTGCAAATGCTAACGCGATGATCGGCGTCAATAACGTTAAAGCTGTGGATTGATTACGCGATAATTTACCCGTCGTTGAGGAAATAATACTGCCGAGTAAGGATAGCAAGGGTATCCAAAGCAAAGTCATAGAGTGAACCTTTTAATTTTTATTATGAGAAGTCACGGTTTCTAGAGATATAGCCATAATATGTCAGATTACATAGCACTGGCAAACATTATCAATGTGAAAGTTTGTAACGACTTTATCACGATATAACACAACTTTCTCGACTAAAGTCTAAAATTAATTCGGATAATTTAACGAATGACGTCAAAAATTCAAATAATGTGATTATTTCACTAGTCTCAACACCTGCATTAAGTGTAGTATTTAACCTAATGAAGCGGCAATAAATTTACAGGTGACAAATGAAGAAGCTCGATAGCATCGATTTACAAGTATTGACCATATTATATGATGATGCAGATATTACGAATAAGGAACTTGCAGCCAAAATAGGTATTGCTCCATCAACTTGTTTAGAGCGAGTTAAACGCTTAAAGCTTAGTGGTGTTATTAAAGGCGCTTTTATCGATGTTAACTTGCAAACTATCGGCGGTAATATAGAAGCCATCGCAGCCATTCGTTTACAGCCATATTCAGAAGAGATTGTTAATGGTCTACGTGATGATTTATTAAAACACCCTGAGATATTAAATTTATATCATATGGGGGGTAGCTATGATTACTACATCCATATGTCAGTAAAAGATAGTGAGCATTTACGTCAGTTTGTCTTCAAAAATATAACCTCGCGTGATGAAGTAACGACAGTTGAAACATCACTGGTATTTGAACACAGTCGCAGCGGTATTTTACCTAACTTCGACGAGTAATTGTTCTAGTAATACCATTCCATCTAAGAAAGTGATCGCTTAGCGAGAATTTAAAGGTTTAG
>OJBR01000343.1_pt1 | contig 23181 bp, 22 predicted proteins | sample 1591161 | NCBI WGS metagenome assembly OJBR01 (sample SAMN05416803, study PRJEB24817) | seawater metagenome | isolation source: Sea water | place: Canada:Atlantic | collected 2013-07
GTATCACCAAGGACAACATCGAAGTCTCCATCGACGGCGTCATGTACCTGCAGGTGATCGACCCGAAAGCAGCAAGCTACGGGGTGGATGATTATGTAATGGCTGCCCAGCAGCTAGCCCAGACCACCCTGCGTTCCGTGATCGGTAAAATTGATCTGGACAAGACGTTTGAAGAGCGCGGCGAAATCAACATGGAAGTGGTGCGCGCCGTTGACGAAGCCGCCCAGCCCTGGGGCGTGAAAGTACTGCGCTACGAAGTCGCCGACATCAACCTGCCCGTGTCCATCAAGGACGCCATGGAGAAACAGGTTCGTGCCGAGCGTGAACGTCGCGCCGTGGTTGCCGAGTCCGAGGGTGAGCGCCAGGCCGCCATTAACCGTTCAGAGGGTGATCGCCAGGCAGCGATTAACCGCTCTGAAGGTGAGAAGCAGGAGATGATCAACATCTCCGAAGGTGAAAAGATGAAGCAGATCAACGAAGCGGAAGGTCGCGCCCGTCAGATCGAACTGATCGCCACTGCTACCGCTGAAGGTCTGCGCCAGGTAGCCGGCGCCGTGAAAGAGGATGGTGGCGAAGAAGCCGTCAGCCTGCGCATTGCCGAGCAGTATGTGTCCGCCTTCGAAAAAGTCGCCAAGGAATCCACCACCCTGCTGCTGCCCCAGGGCCTCAGCGACATCGGTGGCGCCGTGGCCGGCCTGCAGAAAGTCCTCAAGACCGTGGAAAAAACCCCGGCCTGATCTACCCCCCTCAGGAGCTTGCCCAGGCAAGCTCCGCCCTTTCTCTAGGAGCACCGCTTGAGGTGCGAACCGAGCGCAGCGAGGCGACAAAGGCAGAAAGCCCATCGAAACTTTCTGGATCTGTCGAACGCTGAAGCGCCTGATCGCCTTTCGTCGATTCCGCGTTGGCACGCGGTTCGCACCTCAAGCGGTGTTATTCGCTGCGCTCACCCTTCGGGCCGCACGGAACTACGTGCGTTACTCCGCTGCGCTACGTTCCTACAGCGGCTTTGTAGACAACACGGTGCCTGTTGTCTTTTAAAACCTATCGCGCCGCGAGCGACGCTCCTACAGAAATTCGCTGTTCCTCTACAGGGGGGTCTGCAAACTGCGCAGCTGCTGCTGCAATAATTCCACCTGGCCCTGCCAGTAGTTCATCGATTCAAACCAGGGAAAGGCGGGCGGAAAGGCCGGGTCATCCCAACGCTTGGCGAGCCAGGCGTCGTAGCAGATGATGCGGCGCGTGCGTAATGGCTCGATCAGGGAAACCTGCTGCCAGGGGAAGGGCAGAAAGGTGTCGTAACCGCTGGCGAGGACCCGTAGCTGATGTTGCTGTTCGTCCTGTTCGCCGGAAAGCAGCATCCAGAGATCCTGCATGGCGGGCGCGCGCAGGCTGTCGTCCAGATCAACAAAATGCGGTTTGTCATCGCGCCACAGAATGTTGCCGGTGTGGCAGTCGCCGTGCACATTGAGCAGCGGGAAGTCCACATCGTTCAGGCGCTGCTCGATGGTCTCCAGCAGTTGGCCCGAGACATCCCGATACTGGCCACGGTAATTCAGGTCCACCACGTCATTGATCAGAAAGGTGCTGGCGGCACGAATGTCGGCGACCGGGTCCATGGTGTGGCGGAGCTGATAGGGCCGGTCACTGCCGCAGGCATGCCAGCGGGCCAGGGTGCGGCCGAGTTGTTCCAGATGGTTGTCGTTGTCCAGCTCCGGCGCGTGGCCACCCGCTCTGCGGAAGACAGCAAAAGCAAAGCCGTCGCAGTGGAACAGGGTGGTGCCATTCTTTTCGATCGGCGCAACCACGGGCAGATCCCGCTCCACCAGAAACAGGCTGAAGGCATGCTCTTCGAGAATCTGTTCGTCGCTCCAGCGCTGCGGGCGGTAGAACTTGACGATTACCGGCGGGCCCTCTTCCTGGCCCACCTGGTATACCCGGTTTTCGAAGCTGTTCAGTTGTAGCAGGCGACCGTCGCTCAGGAAGCCGGCGGCGTCTACCGCATCCAGCATGTAATCCGGGGTAAGGTCATCAAAGGGGTGGCTCATGCCGGTTGTGTTACCTCGCCCAGCCAGACTTCGTCGCCGCGCACTTCCAGGGGAACCGGGATCAGCTTGTCACCGCTGCAGGGGCCGGACAGGCAATCGCCAGTATCAATGTCGAACAGGGCGCCGTGGTTGGCGCACATGAGAAATTGGTTGTCGCCATCCATGAACTGGTCGGGCATAAAGTTCAGTTCGATGCCCAGGTGCGGGCACCAGTTGATGTAAGCGTGCATCTGGCCATCAAATTTGACCACGATGACGGGCTGGCCGTCTTTCTGAAATTCCCGCGCGCTCTCGTGTTCGATGTCGTTCACGTTGCAGATGTGTTCCATGGCTTACCTGTGTGCTGTTTATCGGGCGGGGTGCAGCACATCCCCGCCGTTTTTGGGTCTGGCAGAGACGGCCTGTGGCCATGTCTGCCCTTCAAAAAGTGGCGGTTAGTCGCCGAGTACGGTCTGGCGCATTTCCTGATGCACGTCCGCTGAAAGGCGTGGGCCGAATTCGGTCACCAGCCGGGCGGCGGCCGCAGAGGCCAGTTTGCCGGCAGCGGCAAAATCGTGCCCGTGGGTGATGGCGTACAGGAAGGCACCGGCAAACATGTCGCCGGCACCGTTACTGTCGATGGCCTTCACTGGTACCGGGTCGATGCGATGGGTCTGTTCGCCATCCCATACCAGCGCGCCTTTGGCGCCCAGGGTGATGACGGCGGAACGGCATACGGCCTTGAGCTTTTCCAGGGCCGCTTCCGGGCTGTCGGTATCGGTGTAGCTGGTCGCTTCGGCATCGTTGCAGAACAGCAGGTCCACACCGTCGCCAAGCATCTCGGACAGGCCGTCCTTGAAAAACTGCACCATGGCCGGGTCGGAGAAGGTCAGTGAGGTTTTCACGCCATGCTTCTCGGCCAGCTGGCGCAGTTTGATGGCCGCCGCCCGGGAGCTGTCACCGCTGACCAGATAGCCTTCCAGGTACACATAGTGGCTGGCGGCGATGGCGGCTTCGTCCAGCTCCGCTTCGGAAACCTGACTGGAAATACCCAGATAGGTATTCATGGTGCGTTCCGCATCCGGCGTCAGCATGACCAGACATTTACCGGAAATGCCGGTGTCGCGGTTGCCGTTCATGTTGGTGTCTACGCCGGCGGCGGTCAGATCGTTGACAAAGATGTCGCCGGTAGCGTCATCGGCCACCTTGCAGGCGTAGTAGCTGTTGCCACCGAAGTAGCGGGTGGCGACCACGGTGTTGCAGGCAGAACCGCCGCTGGTCTGTTTATGAGGCTCGGCTTCGTCGGCCAGAGCAGCGATCAGCTCCGCCTGACGGGCTTCGTCCACCAGGGTCATCAGGCCCTTGCCTACCTCCATGCGCTCAAGGAAGGCGTCGCTGACCTCGATTTCTGTATCCACCAGGGCGTTGCCGAGGGCATAAACGTCGTATTTTTTCGTCATGGAGGCTCCGTGTTTCGGTTCGGATAAGCAAGGGCGGCTATTATGGGCGCCCCGAGTCCGGTTGCAAAATTTACTCAAATCACTGTGAAGGGAACGGATAAGGCAAGAGAGACTCATAAAACACTCACACTTTTCTCTATACTCCGTGCCATGGCGAAAAAAGCGAAAAAGTCCCCCGCACGATCGCGGCGGCAACCAAATCGAAAAAAACGTAGCAGCGGACAACAACGCCGCTGGTTCAGCTGGTCCTTTGTGGGCAAGGCAGCGTTGGTGTGCCTGGTGCTGGGGGCGGCGGGACTGGCCTACCTGGATGCGCTGGTACGCGAGCGTTTTGATGCCCATGTCTGGCAATTGCCGGCGCGGGTGTATGCGCGACCGGTAGAGCTTTATGAAGGCCGCGTGCTGTCCCGCGAGGACATGCTCAAGTTGCTCGATCTGATGCGCTACCGGCGCGATTCCCGTGCGGCTACCCCTGGCAGCTATGCGGTGCAGGGCAGCAGCCTGCTGCTGCATACCCGCGGTTTCAACGACAGTGATGGCGGCGAGAAGGCCGAGCGAATCCGATTGAGCCTGTCCGGCGGGCAGATTCGTTCCCTGGAGGCCGGTGGTGATCGGCTGGCTCGCCTGGAGCCGTTGCAGATCGGCAGCATCCATCCCCAGCATGCGGAAGATCGGGTGCTGGTGCCGCTGGACAAGGTGCCGCCGTTGCTGGTGGAGATGCTGATCGCCACCGAGGATCAGGCATTCTACGACCACCATGGTATTTCCCTGCGCGGTCTGGCCCGGGCCATGCTGGCGAACGTCAAAGCCGGGCGGCTGGTGCAGGGCGGCAGCACCTTGACCCAGCAACTGGTGAAGAATTTCTGGCTCACCTCCGAGCGCACCCTGTCACGCAAGCTCCTGGAAATGCCCATGGCCATGCTGTTGGAGCTGCATTACAGCAAGGAGCAGATTCTCGAGGCTTACCTCAACGAGGTGTACCTGGGACAGGACGGTGCCCGGGCCATTCATGGCATGGGGCTGGGTGCCCAGTTCCTGTTCGGGCGCCCCCTGGAAGAGCTGGAACCCCATCACCTGGCGACCCTGGTGGCGCTGCTCAAGGGGCCCAGCTGGTATGATCCGCGCCGTCACCCGGAGCGTTCCCTGGAGCGTCGCAACACGGTATTGAAGGTGGCGCTGGATGAGGGGGCCTTGTCGAAAGCGGATTACGATAAATACAGTAACCGCTCCCTGGAAGTGGTGCCGCGTGGGGCCTCCGCGCTTTATGCCTTCCCTGCCTTTATTGATCTGGTGCGCCGCCAACTGGCACGGGATTACCCGCCGGAAGTGCTCAGCGATGAGGGGCTACGTATTCACTCCACCCTGGATGTGCTGGCCCAGCTCGCTGCCGAAGGGGCGCTGAGCGATCATCTCGACCGCCGCGATCCTGACGAAAGCAAAAAACTTAATGGTGCGGTGGTAGTGGTGGCGCCCGCCCAGGGCGATGTGCTGGCGCTGGTCAGCAATCGCAGCTCCCGGGAGGCCGGTTTCAACCGGGCCCTGGATGCCCAGCGCCCGATCGGCTCCCTGGCCAAGCCGGCGGTGGTGCTGTCGGCGGTGAGCCAGCCCAAGCAATGGTCCCTGGCTACCCTGGTGGAAGACGGGCCCGTGGAAGTCACGCTGCCCAATGGCACGACCTGGTCGCCGCAGAACTTCGACAATCAGTCCCGTGGCGCCATGCCGGTGGTGGATGTGCTGACCTATTCGCGCAATCAGGGCACCGCTCGCCTGGGGCTGGATGTGGGCCTGGACAAGGTGGCTGGCACCATGAATACCCTGGGGGTGACCCGCAATATTCCCCTTTACCCGAGTATTCTGCTGGGAAGCCTGGAATTGACCCCGTTCGAGGTGGCGATGATGTATCAGCCTCTTTCAACGGGTGGGTTCAGCACTCGCCTGCGCTCCATTACCGATGTGCTCGACAAGGAAGCCAAGCCGCTGGCCCGTTACCCGGTCAATACCGACGAGGTGGTGGATGCCGGCCCGGCCTTCCTGACCCAGTGGGCCATGCAGCAGGTAGTCGAGAAAGGGACCGGCCGTGCCGCCCGGGCGTCATTGCCGCAGGACCTCAAGGTGGCAGGCAAGACCGGCACCAGTAATGATTTCCGTGACGCCTGGTTTGCCGGTTTCTCTGCCAACCATCTGGCGGTAGTCTGGGTGGGCCGGGATGATAACCGCAATGCGGGTATTACCGGCTCCAGCGGTGCCTTGCCGGTATGGGCGCAGCTGATGGGTAAACTCCCCCAGCGCAGCCTGTCGCAGACGCCGCCTGCCGGCGTGGACTGGGTATGGATGAACCCGGATGGCAAGCGCGTTAGTGCTGAGGGGTGCGGCGATGCCCGTCGCTACCCGATGCTGGAAGCCTCGATTCCCCAGGACAGCGACGGCTGTGGCTCGGTAAAAGAAGCCGGGAAAGGCATCAAGGGCTGGTTCAAGGGGCTGTTTGACTAGCGTTGCAGCAAACTTTTACCACTGAGAACACAGCGTTCGATAAGGCCGGTCCCGGTTACAGCTGCAGATCGTCTGCATTCCCAGCCGGGTCTTGCCGTGGCGCTGTTCAAGGATAGTCAGGATGTTGAGTGTGCAAAGGCTTGTTCAGCTGATGCTGATCAGTATGGTGCTGGCGGGCTGTGCGGTCCGTCCTCCGGTGGAGGAACCCGCAGAGCCGATGACCGCCAGTCAGGAACTGGAAGGCTCGCCGGCACTGGGTCTGTTGAGTCGGGCGGAACAGGCCCGTCAGCAGGGGCAGACATCGGCTGCAGAGCGTTATCTGGAGCGAGCCCTGAATATCGCCCCGGATTCCTCCTGGCTGTACAAGGAGCTGGCGGGGTTGCGGCTTTCCGAGGGTGATCCTCGCGGTGCGGAGGGCTTCGCCCTGAAGGCGCTGCGCCTGGCTCCCGACCATGACGATTACCGGGCTGGCTTGTGGGATCTGGTGGCCACTGCCCGTGATCGCCAGGGTGACAAATCCGGCGCCCGTCAGGCCCGCAGCAAGGCGGCGGCGTTGCGCAATCCCAAGGCCAGGCCGGTATGACACCGGCGGTGCAGGCTGCGAAAAAAGCCGGCGTTTCCTTTCAATTGCACAGTTATGACCATGATCCCAAGGCGCAAAGCTACGGGCTGGAAGCGGCGGACGCCTTGCAGCTGCCCCCGCAAACTGTCTTCAAGACGCTGCTGGCACTGGTGGATGAACAGCCGGTGGTGGCCATGGTGCCGGTGGCTCATCAACTGGATCTGAAATGTCTGGCCCGCGCCCACGGCGGCAAGAAAGCGGCCATGTGTCCGGGGGACAAGGCGCAGCGCCTGACAGGCTATGTACTCGGTGGTATCAGTCCGCTGGGGCAGAAAAAACAGTTGCCGCTGTATCTGGATTTTAGTGCCCAATCACACAATCCCATCTACATGAGCGCCGGTCGGCGCGGCCTCGAAATCGCCATGGCGCCGGGTGATTTGCTGGGACTGACCGGTGGAAAAATGGTGGCGCTGGTTCGCGACTGACTCACTACGAAGCCACTGTAGGAGCGGCGCTTGAGCCGCGAACCGCGCGCCAGCGCGGAAATCGCCTGAAAGGCGATCAGGAGCTTCCGAACTCGACAGGTCTCTCTAGAGGAGGCCGCGAGTAAACCGCACCGCGTTTTCCTCGCCAAGGCTCGGATTCGCGGCTCAAACGCCGCTCCTACAGGTGGTTTTGGGCGACGCTATTATACCTTCGCAAACGCCTTGCGCGCCGCCGCAATGGTGGCCTCGATATCCTCATCGCTGTGCGCTGCTGACACGAAACCGGCTTCAAAAGCACTGGGGGCCAGGTACACGCCCTGGTCCAGCATGGCGTGGAAGAAGCGGTTGAAGCGCTCGCTGTCGCAGGCCATCACGTCGGCAAAGCTGCTGATGCGGCTCTGGTCGGTGAAGAACAAGCCGAACATGGCGCCCGCTTGCGCGGTGGTGAAGGCGACGCCTTCGGCGTGGGCGGCTGCCGTCATGCCATCCAGCAGGCGGGTGGTTTTTTCTGTCAGCGCCTCATGGAAGCCGGGTTCGCTGAGCAGGTTGAGGGTGGTCAGCCCTGCCGCCATGGCCACCGGGTTACCGGACAGGGTGCCTGCCTGATAGACCGGGCCCAGCGGTGCCAGGTGTTCCATGATGGCTTTCTTGCCGCCAAAGGCGCCCACCGGCATACCGCCACCGATGATCTTGCCCAGGGTGGTCATGTCCGGGGTCACATCGTAGAGCGCCTGGGCGCCGCCCAGTGCCACCCGGAAGCCGGTCATGACTTCGTCGAAGATCAGCACGCTGCCGTGGTCATCACAGTATTGGCGCAGGGCCTGCAGGAACGCCTTGGTGGGCGGCACGCAGTTCATGTTGCCGGCCACCGGCTCGACGATGACGGCGGCAATCTGGTCGCCGTATTCCTTGAAGGCGGCTTCCACGCTGGCAGCGTCGTTGTAATCCAGCACCAGGGTATCGCCGGTCACGGCGGCGGGGACGCCCGGTGAGCCGGGGATGCCCATGGCGCCGGAACCGGCCTTCACCAGCAGGCTGTCCACATGGCCGTGGTAGCACCCTTCGAATTTGATGATCTTGTCGCGGCCGGTATAGCCCCGGGCCAGGCGGATGGCGCTCATGGTGGCTTCGGTGCCGGAGTTGACCATGCGCACCATGTCCATGGAGGGCACCAGTTCGCAGACCTTGTCCGCCATGGCTACTTCAGTGGCGGTGGGGGCGCCGAAGCTGAGGCCGTTCTGCACCGCTGCCTGCACGGCGGCAATCACCTGGGGGTGGTTGTGGCCGAGGATCATCGGGCCCCAGGATCCCACGTAGTCGATGTAGCGGTTGTCATCTTCATCGTGCAGATAGGCGCCGCTGGCGGAGTGGAAAAACACCGGGGTGCCGCCCACGCTTTTGAAGGCTCGCACCGGGGAATTAACACCACCGGGAATGTGTTGCTGGGCCTGACGGAAAAGCTGTTCGGAGTGCTTGCGGCTCATGGGGTGTCCTCTTTGTCTGGCTGTTGGCGATGCCTGGCATCGCAGGCCGCGCGGGCGGCGGGTGTGCGCCTGAGCACACACGGGAAATTACGGTTGATGGTGTCGTCGGGGCATGAAGGCCCCGTGACACGGGCGAGCCCGGGGCCCGCCACGGAAAGTGGCGGCATTATGAGGGGTGAGTGGCGGCTTGGCCAGTAGGGCGTCCGAGGGGTTAGGGGGTGGCCGTTGTTGGAGTCAGATCCTTGATCCAGTATTGCTGCTCGTCATCCGCCATGCGCGGATCGAAATCCAGACGGATATGGCGGGGGTAACCCTGCTGCGGGTGGTAGTCCACGTCTACCTGGTGCCACCCGTTGCGTTGTTTTTCCTCAATCAGGGCAAACCAGTCTTCCACGGTGCGGGCCAGGGGCGCCAGCTCGTCATTGTCGGGGGTTTCCAATCGGGCCTGTTGGCCGCTGACCTTAACATTGGCGGGGAGCAGGGCCCGGGGACCGCAGTAGCATTGCTGGCGGGCTTGGTAGTGGTAATGCTCCAGACCCTGGTCGGCCCAGCGCTGTCGTGCCTGGCTCAGAGGGTCGTTTGCGGCATCCGGGCTGCCCGCCTGGCAGGCGGACAGCAGGGTTGCAAGCAGCAGCATTATCAGCGGGCGCGAGCTCAGCATGAGGCACTGCCTTTACGGCGAAGCAATACCAGCAGTGCCAGCAGGCCAGTCAGGAAGCCTGCGCTGCCGCCGTCATCGCCGAAATCTTGTGGCGGAGTGTCGTCGTTAAGGGTGTTGTCATCGCCGGTTGGGGTGATGTCGTTGTTCAGGGCGATGGCCGCCGCCGCCGAGGGCGTGGAGCTGCCGGCACTGTTGAGGCTGGCGACCCGGTAGCGATAACGGTTGCCGATGGTGACTCGGGTATCGGTGTAGCGGGTGCTGTTGGCATTCAGCTCGGCGATGGCCTGCCAGGCCAGCCAGGTGTCGCCGTCCCGGCGCTGGCGTTCGATGCGGAAGCCGAATTCATTGTCGGCATTATCCTGCCATTGCAATACCACGGTGGTGTTCTGGCGCTGTGCCTGCAGGTTGTCAGGGGCAGCCGGTGCGCGCTCGAAGAGCCGCTCCGCGCTGTTACTGAGCGGTGAGGGGCCCACGGCATTGAAGGCCTGCACCTGATAGCGGTATAGCGTGCCTGCGAGGACTGAGCTGTCATCGTGGCGGCTCTGGTTGCTGCCCAGCTCGGCGAGGCTTTGCCATTCACTCCAGGTCTGCCCGTTGAATTGCTGGCGCAGAATCCGGAAGCCGGTTTCGTTGTCCGCATTGTCCTGCCAAGTCAGGCGGACGGCGTCTTCCAGCAGGCGGCTGGTCAGGTTGGAGGGCGCTTCGGGTCGTGAACCAAACTGAATCTCGGCCAGATTGGAGGGGGTGGAAGCCAGAGTGGCGTTATGGGCAATGACACGGTACTGGTAGCGCTCGCCGAGCACAGCGGTGCTGTCCAGGTATTGCGTACTGTCCGCGGCCAGATCTTCGACAAGACGGGTCCAGACTGTCCAGCTGCCATTGTTGTCCCGGCGGCGCTGGATTTCGTAGCGTTGCTCATTGTCCGCCTGATCGCTCCAGGTCAACTGGATGCCGCCGTCCGCCAAGGTCGTGGCCAGGTTGGCCGGGGCATCCGGTGTGCCTTCGACCATGATGCTGACGATGTTTGAGCTGTCGCCGGTGATGTCGTTGCCTTCGGCAATGACCCGGTATTGATAGTTGAGATCAGTGTCGATGCCGGTGTCGGTATGGGTCTCGCTGTCTGTCGGAAGGCTGATCAGCGGCGTCCAGCTGTTGTTGTTACTGGAGCGCTCGACCCGGTAACCGGTTTCGGTAAATGCCCGGTCGGTCCAGGTCAGAGTCACCTGTGGTGGCTCCTGCTGGACCTGGGCCTGCAGGTCGTTGGGCTGGCTGGACACAATGTCATAGGCCAGAGGAGTGCTCAGTTGGTTGTTACCGGAAAGGATGTCCTTCACTTCGCTGCCACTGATCGTGGCTGTCTGTGTCAGGAGAGCGTCAGCCGGGGTGCTGCTGATGATGCGTAGTGTCAGGCTGGCAGGGGCGAAGGGCGGTGTCAGAGAGCAGCTATAGCTCCGCTGATCCGGGGCAATGCTGCAGTCACCATCCGGCAGGGTCAGTTGGTCGATCCGGGCATTGCTGAGACTCCCCTGCAGCTGGATCTGGTCCGGTGCCCGGGAGGCTTGCTGGTAGTCCACGGTAAAGGCCAGCGCCAGGGTGGTGCCGGTGCTGTTATCGAAGCGCTCAGGGTTGGCATTATCGGCGCTGAATCCTGCATCCACCGGGTAGTTGAAGCAGGCATCGTGGTTGCCCAGGCTGTCGACCTTGGCGGTCATCTGGTTTACCGAGCAACTGGAAAAGCCAGTGGCGCTGCCGTCAGCCCAGCTGGACATGATGTAACCATTGCCGCAGTAACGTTCCGGATTTTCCTCCTGGTCGGCTTCCACATTGTCGTGGTTGGCGCCGAAGTTATGGCCGATCTCATGGGCCATGACCACGGCAGTCAGGGGAATGTTGACGTATTCCTGGGTGACGCCGGTGGCGTAGCCATTGGTATTGCAGAGGGTGCCGACATAGGCAAGGCCCACCGTGGAGCCGTCGAATTCACGGCCGGAGAGCAGTTCCATCAATGGGCTGGCCGTGCTGGTGTCGGCGAAGGAAAAGCCGTGGTACTTCTCACGCAGATCTACCAGCAGTTCATTGGCGCTGGTGGATTCCAGCAGCAACTCTTCGCTGGGAAATTCCACGTGCAGGGTATCGAAGACCATATTCAGGTCGTTGCGGTAGAAACCGTCGATGATGTTGAGCAGTTCCACCACCTTGTCCTGGTAGGTATCCGGGTGCTTTTGTTGAAACAGGTGGTCGACGATCAGGTATTTCTCCGGCAGCAGGCAAACACCGTCCACCTGCTCGGTGCACATTTCTTCCAGGGTGGCTGCGGCAATGTGGTACTCGCCTGAACGAGCGCTGGCTCCTTCCCGGGTCGGCAGTTCCAGGGAGCTGTGGGTGCCATTGCCTACGCCGCAGGTGCCGGGCGCCTGCAGGCTTTGCAGGGAACGGGCAACGGGGAGATTGTTATGCTGGCTGAACGTGTCGCTGTCGATAACGTGCATTTCGCCATTCAGTGACACGACCCCGGACCAGTTATCCTCGAGCTGGGACAGACGCACCCAGCTTCCCGGAACCTGTTCCAGAGAGCCGCTGTAGTGATTGCCCTGAAGGAGTTTGCGATCCGCATCGGACATGCCGATCCGGGCGGTGCTGGGTTCCAGTACCGCCCGGTAACGGCTGCCATCGATGAACAGTTCGGTGCTGGCTTGTGGATCTGCAGCGGCGACATGACTGCCCGGGAAAAGCAGGGTAGCCAACAGCAGGCCATGCCAGGATGCCAGTGGCCGACGAAAGCGCATTGCCATGGGTGGTGCTCCCCTCTTACTGGGTTTTTCGTATTTTAGGTGTAGTTACTTCGGTGTAGACGTTGCGGGGGATTTTGCGTACCTGCGGGCGGGTATGTTGTGCGGCGTATCCCATTCCTCGCTATCTGAACGGGCGTGCAGGGTTATTTGAGGTTCAGACAGCGTTAAACAGGGCGCTGAGCTGCTGCGCGGCCCGCTCTACCTGGTCGGGAGCGGGGGCGGAGAAAAGGGCGTGGATTACGGCCAGAGCGTCGGCACCCCGCTCCAGTAGCTGGCCGCCGTTGTCGGAATTAATGCCGCCGATGGCGACCAGCGGAATCGTCAGCTGTTGACGGGCCTGGTCGAGGATCGCCGGATCAGCGGGCGGAGCCAGGGGTTTGGTGCGAGAGGGGAAGAAGCGGCCGAAGGCCACGTAGTCGGCGCCTGCAGCGGCGGCCTGCTCTGCCAGTGCCAGATCGCTATGACAGGTAACGCCAATGATCTTGCCTGGGCCCAGCAAGCGTCGGGCGCGGGCGATGCCGCCGTCGCTCTGGCCGATGTGGACGCCGTCGGCATCAATGTCTGCGGCCAGGGCGGGATCATCGTTGACCAGAAAGAGGGCGTCATGCTGCCGGCACAGGGCTTGCAGCTGGGCGGCCCGATGGCGCCGTTGCGCCGGGGTGGCGGTCTTGTCCCGGTATTGCAGCAGCCGGGCGCCACCGCGCAGGGCCGCCTCTGCGGCTGGCAGTAATTGCCGATCACGAATCAGGGCCGGGTCAGTGATGGCGTACAGGCCATGGATGGCGGGGTGCTTCATCGCCGATCGGGCACATGTTGGCCCTGGCCCGGGCGGAAGGCGTTGCGCAGGAAGCGGTCCACATGGGCCTGGCCGTCTGCCACCGCATTGGCCAGGGATTCCCCGTGGCCGCGCAGGCAGGCGATGGACGAGGCCAGGGTGCAGCCGGAGCCGTGATAGCTGTGTGGCAGACGCTCCCAGTTCCACTGTTGCTCACCGTCGGCGCTGAACAGATGGTTGGTGACCTGGTCGGTGTCGTCGTGGGTGCCAGTGATCAGAGTGGCGCAGCCGGTGCGTTTAACCAGCTCGCCGCCGCAGTCGGCGACGGTGACCTGACCGCTGAGAGCCTGGGCTTCGGGCAGGTTCGGGGTCATCACATCGCAGTGGGGCGCCAGTCTTTCCAGCATGGCGTCGGCCAGGGATTCGCTGGCCAGACTGCCGCCGGCTTCGGCGGCCAGCACCGGGTCGAGCACCACGGGCACGCCGGGCAGTTGCTGCAGCAGCTCGGCGATGAAGTCGATGATGGCTACGGAACCGGTCATACCGATTTTCACTGCCTGGTAGTCGTAGTCTTCCAGCAGGGTGGCTGCCTGCTGACGTAACAGATCCACGTCGGTGAGCCGGAAACCGCGCACGTTCTGACTATTCTGCACGGTGAGCCCGGTGATCAGGGTGGAGGCAAAGCCGCCCAGGGCGCGAATGGCTTCAATGTCCGCATGGATGCCGGCGCCCCCGGAAGGGTCGTGGCCAGCGATGACGAGAATATTGGTTTTCATAAAAGAACGCCTGGCGCTTGACGCCTGACGTGCGGGCGATCTTCTCGTCCGGTGTCAGGCGTGCAGCGTTTTTCAGAATGGTCGCACTACCGCCAATATAACAATGGCCACCAGCAGAAACACGGGGATCTCATTGAAGATCCGGTAAAACTTGTCGCTTTTGGTGTTGGCGTCGGCGGCGAATTTTTTCATGTAGGCCAGGCAGACATGGTGATAGCCGATCAGGAGAAACACCAGGGTTAGCTTGGCGTGCATCCAGCCGAAACCTTTATAGGCTTCCCAGTTGGCCATCAGCATCCACAGGCCCAGCAATACGGTGACGATCATGCTGGGGTTCATGATGCCCCGGTACAGTTTTCGCTCCATCACCTTAAAACGCTCCCGGCTGACGGTGTCTTCCGCCATGGCGTGATAGACGAATAGACGCGGCAGGTAAAAGATGGCGGCAAACCAGCAGATCACGGCGATCAGGTGGAACGCTTTGATCCAGAGCAGGTGGTCAAGGGCGAACTGCATCATGATGTGGCAAATCTCCGGAGTGTAGTGAGTGGAGGGATCGGAAGTCAGAGCGTAGACTATACCGACTTCCTGCCATTGTTTCGTCAACCTGCACTGATTGCCAAGGAGTCCCGTGAATAAGCGGCCACGCAATCGTCGTCTGATGCGTTACTACCTGTTTCGCACTCGCCGCGTGAGTCGTCGTCAGCTGGGGTCCTGGGAAGACTGGAAGTTGCGCGCGGTGTTCTGGATCGGTGCCGTGCTGGTGGGGTTGTTGGTGGTGGCGTTCGCCTGGGTGGCAGAACTGGCGTCACACACCTTTATCCAGATACACGAACAGTCGCCACTGTTGCCGGTGCTGATCACGCCGCTGGGCATGCTGTTGATCGTCTGGTTGATGCGACAGCTGGGCACCGAATCCCAGGGTAGTGGTATTCCTCAGGTGCTGGTGGTGCTAAAGCAGCGCTACCATTGGCTGCGCCCCACCTTTCTTTCTCTGCGTGTCATCTTCGGCAAGTTCATTCTGACCTGCCTGGGGTTGCTGTGCGGCGCCAGTATCGGGCGCGAAGGCCCCAGCGTTCATATGGGTGCGGCAATGATGTATTCGGTGGGTCGGCTGGGGCGCCTGAATCAGAAATATGTGGATAATTCCCTGATCGTGGCCGGTGGTGCTGCCGGGGTGTCGGCGGCGTTCAATGCGCCGCTGGCGGGGATTGTTTTCGCCATCGAAGAATTGTCCGGCTCCTTCGAGCAGCGCACCAGCGGTACCCTGATCCTGGCCATTATTCTCTCCGGGGTGGTGGTGCTGATGATCATGGGGCACTACAGCTTTTTCGGTCACCCGCAGGGCGCCCTGGATATTACCCGGGACTGGGCGGCGATTGGCGTCACCGGGCTGGTGTGTGGTCTGTTCGGCGGTCTGTTCAGTCGGTTGCTGATCAAGGGCAGTCAGTTTCTTTCTCCCCATGCCAAGGCGCACCCCTATCGAGTGGTGCTGATGTGCGCGCTGGTGCTGGTGTTGCTGGGGTTGCTCACCGGCGGTGCCACCTACGGCAGTGGCTATGAGCAGGCCAGTACCCTGCTGGACGGAGAGCACCCGGGGAACTGGAGTTTTGCCCTGGCCAAGATGTCCGCCACTCTGGTGTCCTACTTCACCGGTATTCCCGGCGGGCTGTTCTCGCCGAGCCTGGCTGCGGGGGCCGGGTTCGGCAATGTGATTGGCGGTTTCTTCCCGGAGTCTTCCCTGGTGGGGATTACCCTGGTAGCCATGGCCGCCTTTCTGGCTGGCGTGATCCAGCGTCCCATTACCTCTTTTGTGATCGTCATGGAGTTGACCGGTAACCGCCATGACATCCTGCTACCGCTGATGGCCGGGGCGTTTCTGGCAACGGCGGTGGCCAAGCTTGTCTGGGCTCGCCCGCTCTATGATTCTCTTGCCGAGCGTCTCTCGGATGGGCGTGGCATGGCCCTTGAAAAGCCCCGGGAAAAAGGCGATGACGGGGGAGCGGAGTCGGCCGCGGGCAAGGAATCCGAACGGCAATTGCCCGGATAAGTTGCCGGCCCATGGTGGCGCCCCTATCATGCGGGGTCATTTGTGAACCTGAAGCTACGGCTTCAGGTTAAATGCAGTTCCCTGATTAGCAGGGTGGAGAATGATATGGCAGAGCCCCTCAAGGTCGGCGTAGTTGGTGGCACCGGATACACCGGAGTGGAGTTGTTGCGCCTGCTGGTCAACCACCCCCATGTGGCTCTCGATGTGATTACCTCTCGGGGGGAAGCCGGCACCGCGGTGGCGGACCTGTTCCCTTCCCTGCGGGGACGCACCGACCTGGTCTTTAGCGAGCCGGACGTGAAGCGGCTGGCTTCCTGCGACGTGGTGTTCTTCGCCACCCCCCATAATGTGGCCATGCGCATGATGCCGGAGCTGATGGATGCCGGGGTGCGCGTGGTGGATCTGTCTGCGGATTTCCGGCTGCGTGACCATGAATTGTGGAGCGACTGGTACGGCGAACCGCACGCGTGCCCGGAATTGCTGGCGGACGCGGTGTACGGCCTGCCGGAAGTGAACCGGGAAAAACTGCGTAATGCGCGACTGGTGGCCTGTGCCGGCTGCTACCCCACTGCCATCCAGCTTGGCTACCTGCCGTTGCTGGAGAACGGCTGGATCAAGCCGGAGCAACTGATTGCCAACGCGGCCAGTGGGGCCAGTGGCGGCGGCAAGGGTGCCAAGGTGCCGATGCTGCTGGCGGAAGCCGGCGAGAGCTACAAGGCCTATGGCGCCAGTGGTCACCGTCACCTGCCAGAAATCGAACAAGGTTTGGCGGATATCGCCGGCGGGCCTGTCAGAGCCACCTTTGTGCCACACCTGATTCCCATGATTCGCGGTATTCACGCCACCCTCTATGGGCAGCTCAACGACCAATCGCCGTCCCTGGAAGAGATCCAGGCGGCCTACGAGGCTCGTTACGCCAATGAGCCCTTTGTGGATGTGATGCCGTTGGGTAGCCACCCGGAGACCCGTTTCGTGAAAGGCGCCAACACCTGCCGGATTGCCTTGCACCAGCCCCGGGGCGAGAACGTGATTGTAGTACTGTCGGTGATCGACAATTTGGTCAAGGGTGCCTCCGGGCAGGCGGTGCAAGCCATGAATATTATGTTCGGGCTGGATGAAGGGGCGGGACTCGCAGTCGTTCCGCTGATGCCCTGATATGGCGCGCAAACCGAAAAGTCGGGCAGGCATTGATGATGTGATGTTGATGCCGGTGAGCCCGTCCCGGCAGAAAAAGCGTCGCCGGCTATGGACGGTGGGTTTGCTGGTTCTTGCCGTAGTGCTGTTTGCCGGCGGTTTCTGGACCGGTAGCAGTGGCGCCCTGGATACGTCCGCGGCCAATCAGCGACTGCGCAGCGATCTGAAGAGCACCAAGCGTGAGTTGGAAGCGGCCCGCAATGAGCTGGCTCTGTACCGCACCGATACCGAAGTTACCCGGGAGGCTCGGGAAACCCTGCGCCAGGAGATAAAATCCCTGCGTGATCAGGCTGCCGAGCTGGAAGAGGCGGTGGTGTTTTACAAGAGCGTCATGGCCCCGGGCGCCAGCGAAGGGCTGCAGATTGAAAAAATGGTGCTGCAGCCGGATGATGAAAACGGCTTTTACCGTTACCGGGTGGTGCTGGTGCAGGCAGGAGATAATCGCAATTATCTGTCCGGCGACATCAGTCTCACCCTGCGTGGCAGTCGCGAGGGGGAGTCTTTTTCCCGGAATGGAACCGACTGGCTGGAAGATGGCAGTGAGACGCGCTTCCGGTTTCGTTACTTTCAGGAGCTGAGTGGCCGCTTTCAGGTACCGGAAGGGGTGGAGCTGGAAGCCGTGGACGTAGAAGCTGAGAGCGGCGGCAGAAACCGTTACCAGATACAAAAAACCGTAAAATGGCAGTAGGAGAGACCCGTGCTTGGCCGAGACAAGAAATCCGCAACAGGTAGTACATCCGGTTCGTCCCAGGATTATCGTAACCACACCCTGGTCGCGCCCAGCGCCACGGTTCGGGGCGATATCGAATTCACTGGTGGCCTGCACGTGCAAGGCACCGTGGAAGGCAATATCAGTGTGGGCAAGGACGGTGGCCGTCTGATTATTGGTGAGACCGGGGTGGTCAAAGGGGAGATTCAGGTGCCCAATGTCATCATCAACGGTCGTGTGGAAGGGGATGTGCACGCCACCGAGAATCTGGAGCTGGCCGAGAAAGCCGCCGTGGAAGGGAATGTCTATTACCTGATGATCGAAATGGTCATGGGGGCCCGGGTAAACGGCAAGCTGGTGCGGCTGGACGATGAGCGTCGCAACCTGCCGGCACCGGATGCCACTGACAAGAATGCCGGCAAGACCGCGACCAAGGCCGCGGCAGCTGAATAATTCTTGACTGTTTTAGTCGGGTACTGGAACATAATCAGCCCGTAGGCCTTTCCGGCCACGGGCCAATCCGCCATCCGTTGCTAGCGAGAGTATGACCGAAACCGCCCCAATCTCATTCACCGATGCCGCCGCCGCCAAGGTCAAGGAACTGCGTGACGACGAAGGCAATCCGCAACTCAAGCTGCGCGTGTATATCACGGGGGGAGGCTGTGCCGGTTTTTCCTACGGCTTCACCTTTGATGAGGCGGTCAACGACGACGACACCATTGTTGAAAAGGAAGGCGTTACCCTGCTGGTCGATGCCATGAGCATCCAGTATCTGGATGGTTCCCAGGTTGACTACGAGAAGGGGCTGATGGGCTCGCGCTTTGTGGTCAGCAACCCCAATGCGGCCACTACCTGCGGTTGCGGGTCTTCCTTCTCCGTCTGACGCCGGACCTTCTCGCTCGCCCTAGTACACAACAGGCCCGTCCTCCAGCATGATGGGTCTTGCTTGTTGCATCTCCTGCTGTCACAAAACCTTCACCGTTTGATCAACTTTCCGTCGTTTTCGTGGGTGACACTGTCCCCATGATGACTACGAAACCCACATTTCAAAGAATGACCGCCGCGGATACCCGTGCCATGTGCTGGTTGCTTCAGCAGCCCCAGGCCGCCCGTCGTGCCCGCATGGCCCGCCTGGTGTCCCGGCTCGGTGATGGGCCCTTCTATGTGGCCCTGACACTGCTGATCTGGTGGATGGATCGGCAGGGGGGCAGCGAGTTTGCCCTTACCGCCATGGCCGCCTACGCGCTGGAAGTGCCGCTGTTCGTGCTGCTGAAACACCTGATCAAACGACCACGACCAGCGGATGCGCTGGAAAGCCTGTCTGCCTTTATCCAGCCGGCAGACCGCTTTAGCTTTCCCTCCGGCCATACCGCCGCTGCCTTTGTGATGGCATCCCTGCTCTGCGTATTCTATCCGCCGGTGATGCTGCTGGCCCTGGGTCTGGCGGTGATGGTGGGGCTGTCACGGGTGCTGCTGGGCGTGCACTACCCCAGCGATATTCTCGCCGGCGCCACCCTGGGTGTCAGCTGTGCCATGCTTGCGCTCTGGCTGGTTTAGTTCTCCCTCCTCTCGACGATCCTCTTCCGCCCTGGCCATAGGTCCGCACATTTTTCTATACCTCCCCGTAGGAGCGGCGTTTGAGCCGCGAACCTGCTTGCGATAAAGGCCGAATGGTTCGCGGCTCAAGCGCCGCTCCTACGGGGGGTATGGCGAGGTAATGAGCGGCTGCTCTTCGCCTTTCAGGGCAGGGTGACCTGGCCCAGAATGGTTTCCCTGGACGCCCCGGTAACCACCGGCGCATTCCCGCACTGTCCTTCCAGCCGTGCCCATGCCAGCCAGGCAAAGGCGGCGGCTTCTACCCAGTCCGGGTGCAGGCCTTCGCTTTCGGTGCTGATCACCGGAATTTCCAGATGGTGCTGTAGCCGTGCCAGCAGGTGGTGGTTGTGGGCGCCGCCGCCGCACACCAGCAGTTGCTGTGGGGCGAAATCCGCCAGCGCGTCGCTGATGCTGCGGGCGGTCAGCTCGGCCAGGGTGGCCTGAACCTGTTGAGGTTCACTGTGGCCTGGCAGGTGTGGTTTCAGCCAATCGGCATGGAAAAGCTCGCGGCCGGTGCTCTTGGGGGGTGGCAGCCGGAAGTAGGGATCATCCAGCAGCTGTGCCAGTAGCCTCGGGTCTGGCTCGCCGCCAGCGGCCCAGTCACCGTTGCGGTCGAAGGGTTGCTGGCGGTGCTGCCGGATCCAGAGATCCATCAGTACATTGCCTGGGCCGGTATCGAAACCGCCCAGCAGGGTGTTGCCGTCCAGCAGGGTCACGTTGGCCATGCCGCCGATGTTGGCAATGGCGCGGCGCTGGCCGGGTCGGGCAAACAGTTGTTGGTGGAAGGGCGGGACCAGGGGTGCACCCTGGCCGCCCAGTGCCATGTCCTTGTTGCGGAAATTGCTCACCACGGTGATGCCGGTTTCCACTGCCAGGGTATCCGGGCAGCCCAGCTGCAGACTGAAGCCGTTTTCGCCGGGCCGGTGGCGAACTGTCTGGCCGTGGCAGCCAATGGCGCGGATCTGCTGTGGCTTCAGGCCGGTCTGTTCCAGCAGGGTCTGGCAGGCCTGTGCATAGCATAGGGAGAGTTGGCGACTGACGGCGCCGGCCCGGTCAATTTCGTTGTCGCCGGGCTGGCAGAGGGCCAGCACCGCGTCTTGCAGAGGATCGGGCAGCGGCTGGTTGAGGGTGGTCTGCAGGGAGAAATGTCCGTCACCGATCCGGGTCAGCACCGCGTCGATGCCATCCACGCTGGTGCCGGTCATCAGACCAATCAGGTAATCGCCGCGGGCCTCAGAGGACATCGCTGCTGGCCAGGGTTGAGGCCTCGGCGAACAGGGTCATCTGGGCCTTGAGGCGATTGGCGGCAATCAGGAACTCCGAACGCTCATTGTCGTTGATGCCCCGCGCCTTGGGCAGGGGCACGGTGAGTGGATTGCGGTGAGAGCCGTTAATGCGGAATTCGTAATGGAGGTGCGGCCCGGTGGCGAGGCCGGAGGCGCCCACATAGCCAATGGTCTGGCTCTGTTTGACCCGTTTTCCTACGCGGATGCCCCTGGCGAAGCCGCGCATGTGTGCGTAGAGGGTGGTGTAGATCTGGCCGTGTTTGAGGATGATCACGTTGCCGTAGCCGCCCTTTACCCCGGCAAAGATCACCTTGCCGTCGCCGGCGGCCTTGATCGGGGTGCCGGACGGGGCTGCATAGTCGATGCCCTTGTGGGCGCGAATCCGGTTGAGTACCGGGTGTTTGCGGCTCAGGTTGAAGCGGGAACTGATTCGGGAGAAAGCTACCGGGGTGCGGATGAACTCCTTGCGCATGGAGTCGCCCTTGATATCCAGGTATTCCACGTCGCCGGACCGGGTTTCGTAGCGGAAGGCGGTCAGGTGGCGGTCCTGATTCCAGAACTCGGCCATCAGGATGTCGCCCTCGCCGACTTTCTCGCCATCCAGATACAGCTCTTCATAAATAATGCGGAACCGATCGCCCCGGCGAATATCGAGGACGAAATCCACGTCCCAGGCAAACAGGTTGGCCAGCTGCATGGTGAGCTTGTCGCTGATGCCGGCAGCTGCGCCGGCCAGAAAAAGGGAGTCAGTGATGTCCGCCTCGGCAAAGCGGGTCTGCTTCTGGTATTCGCGCTGGCTCAGGCGGGTTTCCCAGCCGCCGCCCCTGAGGCGGGCAGTGAGCGTTTCCACTTTGGAGGGGTGGTACTGCACCTGAGTCAGTCGGTTGTCGTTATCCACGGTGACCTGGAGGGTTTCGCCGGGGCGGATCTTGGTCAGCCGTTGCAGCTTGTCGTCGCTGTTGATCAGGGCAAATACCTGGCCGGCGCCGACGCCCAGCGGTTGCAGCAGCGAGGACAGGCTGTCACCGGCTTGTACGGTCAGGATTTGCCACTCTGGTGCCTGTGGGGCTTGCGGCTGGGGCTCGGGTTTGCGGGCCGGTTTGGCCGGTAGGGAAATCGTCTTGGCCTGTTGTCTGGGTTGTTCCGGGGGGCTGTCAGGGCTAAGAGCAATAAGGATGACGCCGCCCAGCAAAACCATGCTCAGCAGTAAATGGGTGCGGGGGAACTGGCGCACCAGCCTGCCAGCAGAGGATAAAAGTTCTTTCATGGAGAGTGTGAAGGACCTGGTTGGGTAAAAAGCCGGTCGTGCCCGGGAGGCACAGCGAAAACAGACCTGCAAAGATACCTGCCTTCTCTGGCCGCGTTCAAGTGCTACAATAACCGGCTTTCTCGCAGGGGCTTTATTCCTGTGTTAACGGTACCCGGACAGTATAGAGGTAGGCATGGCCACGGTGGACGAACAACTGGCGCTCATTTCCCGCGGTGCGGATGAAATCATCCAGGAAGACGAATTGCGGGAAAAACTGGCCTCTGGCCGGCCCCTGAAGATCAAGGCAGGCTTTGATCCCACCGCCCCGGATCTGCATCTGGGGCATACCGTGCTGATCAACAAGATGCGCCAGTTTCAGGAGCTGGGCCATCAGGTGATTTTCCTGATTGGTGATTTCACCGGCATGATCGGTGATCCCACCGGCAAGAGTGCGACCCGACCTCCGCTGACCCGGGAGGATGTGCTGCGCAATGCGGAGAGCTATAAAGAGCAGGTGTTCAAGATCCTTGATCCGGCGAAAACCCGGGTGGTATTCAATTCCGATTGGATGAATGAGGTGGGTGCTGCCGGCATGATCAAGCTGGCCGGGCAGTACACCGTGGCGCGGATGCTGGAGCGGGATGATTTCGACAAGCGCTACAAGGGTAATCAGTCCATTGCCATCCATGAGTTTCTCTATCCGCTGGTACAGGGCTATGACTCCGTGGCGCTGGAGGCGGATGTGGAGCTGGGCGGCACCGACCAGAAATTCAACCTGCTGATGGGGCGTACCCTGCAGAAGGCCTACGGCCAGGCCCCGCAGATCTGTCTGACCATGCCGATTCTGGAGGGGCTGGACGGGGTGCAGAAGATGTCAAAGTCGCTGGGGAACTACGTGGGAGTGAATGATGCTCCCGGGGAAATGTACCGCAAGCTGCTATCTCTTCCCGACAGCCTCACCTGGCGTTACTATGAATTGCTCAGTTCCTGCTCCAACGAGCGTATTGAGGGGCTGAAGGCAGAGGCGGACACGCTGGGCTCCCCGCAGGAGGCCAAAAAGGCCTTTGCGCTGGAGATGGTCGAGAGGTTCCACGGTGCTCAGGCAGCGGCGAGTGCGCCCAAATCTGCGGGTAACCAGATTGCCCTTGGCGAGATCCCGGATAACGTGCCAGAAGTGCTGGTTGAGCTGGAGGGAGAGGAGGAAATTCGCCTTTTCCAATTGCTTGCCAAGGCAGGCCTGACTAAAAACGGTAAGGCGGCCAAGGATGCATTCGGGCGGGGTGCGGTCTATCTGGATGGTGCCCAGCTCACCGAGGAGCGCAGTTTTGGCCGGGGCGAGAGTCTGGTGCTGCAGGCCGGCAAGAAGAAGATAGCCCGGGTAACGCTCAAATAGGCCGGAATCGATGGTTTTTCCAGCGATTTGAGCAGAAAGTGAGCGGTTGAACGGTTTTTCAGAAAAAGTGCAAAAAAGGGTTTGACTCCCCCAGCGAAATCCCTAGAATGCGCACTCCTCGACGGGGCAACAACGAAACACGCCACGGACGAGACGCTCTTTAACAATCAGGCAAGCAAACGTGTGGGACCTGTT
>OJBR01000344.1_pt1 | contig 23125 bp, 19 predicted proteins | sample 1591161 | NCBI WGS metagenome assembly OJBR01 (sample SAMN05416803, study PRJEB24817) | seawater metagenome | isolation source: Sea water | place: Canada:Atlantic | collected 2013-07
ATTTAGAATGACTAAACCGGAACAAATCCGCCTTGTTATTGAACATTGAGCATAGCTCTGAGTTGGGAAGAAATTTAATCAAATTGGTATTACTTAGCGAGAATTAAAAGGCTTAGAGGCAAGGCATTCTCTAATAAGCTGCATCGATGCAGCGTCCTTGGCAAAATCAATAACGCCGGATGTAAGCCTTTTAGACTCGCCCTTCGGGAGCCCATTAGCAAACTGATAACATCACAAAATAAATGCGATTGGTATTAATTCTCTCTGAAATCTTGTACTTTGAATGGTAATGGCTATGGAGTGAAAATATGAGTAATAAAAAAACAACGTCAATTAAGCGTATTGCACTATTAACCAGTGGTGGCGATGCTCCAGGGATGAATGCTGCGATACGTTCAGTTGTCTTAGCTGCTCATCATTATCATATTGATGTTATAGGTTTTTATCATGGTTATAACGGCTTGGTGTGTGAAGAGCATATCGATATGGCTGAATTACTCACTCTCGAAAAAGTTAATGGTATTATTCACTTTGGTGGAACGATATTGAAGAGTGCTCGCTGTCCGTTAATGCTTGAAGAAAAAGGCCTGAAATTGGCCGCAGATACGCTAAAATCTAACAATATTGACGCACTTGTGGTCATAGGTGGCGATGGCTCATTTTCTGGCTTGTTAGCGCTTAAGAAGCATTGGTCAGGTCAATTGATTGGAATTCCGGGAACGATAGATAATGATCTCGACGGTACTGACTACACTATTGGTTTTGCCACTGCAGTAAATACCGGTATAGAAGCCATTGATAAAATTCGTGATACTGCAGATGCTTTCGAACGGATATTTATTGTTGAGTTGATGGGGCGACATTGTGGCCATATAACGTTCAATGTCGGCATAGCTTGTGCAGCTGAGCAGGTATTATCTTTTGAAAATTTTAATGCGAATGAACAATCGTTAAAGTTACAACAATTAGCGGCAGAAATTACCACAGCAAAAAAAAATCGTCATTCAAGTTATATTATTGTTATTGCCGAAAATCTTTGGCCAGGTGGCGCTGCAGAGTTAGCCAAACAATTGCACCTGCAAGCTGAGATTGAATGCACACCCTGCATATTAGGCCATATACAGCGAGGTGGATCGCCCATTGCTAAAGATAGAATCTTAGCAACGAAAATGGGGGTAGCGGCAGTGCAAGCACTTATCGACGGTAAGTCTAATATGATGGTGGCAGAGCAAAATAATGCAATGCACTTTATTTCACTGGATGAAGCAATTAAGCACAAAAAAGTAGTAAGCAAACAACTTATTGATGCACAACAAAATATCTTAGCGTTAACGGCACAAACCCAATGTTAAGAAAACGGATAAGATATTATCAATAGCTCTTTTAAATCATTGTTTGGCTTAAAAATATTTCTACTTGAATGCTGTGATTCATTATTAAGGTAACATGGGAATTGATAATGAAAAGCTGCTGCCATTGCCCAGTTCGCTTTTTACCATGAGTTCAGAATGGATCACTTGCGATAATTTTTGGCTAATCGCTAAACCTAAACCAGCATGCTGAGAATTATCTTCTATAGCATTACTCGCTCTATATCTTGCATCGAATATATAGGCGATATCTTCTTTACTTATGCCGCTACCATTATCCGTTACGCTTACTTTAACTTGTGTGGATAATTGAGTGACTGTCATCACAATATTGCCACCATTATCAGTGTGTCTTATGGCATTTTCCAATAAGTTTGTCATTATCCGTTCTAACTTAGCAATATCAGAGTAAACAATGAATTGGCAAGGCTGAGGTTGGAGGCTTAAAGCAATATTTTTTTCAGCAGCTTTTAGGGTAAACTTAGCTAAAATATCATGTAACAATTCACCAATAGGAAAGGTCTCTAGATTGACAGTTACTTGACCATTTTCTAAATGTGCTAGTTCAAATATTTGATCGATAAGGCGCTTAAGTTGACTAACATTGCGCTGAACTGTCGCTAAATAATCTTGTTTTTCATCACGGGATAAATCATCACCTTTAATCGCTAATAATTCAATATAACCCTGCATTGTTGCTAGGGGGGTTCGTAGATCATGAGACAAGTGAGCTAATAACTCTCGACGAATCCGATCATTTTCAGTCAATAAAGAAAACTGCTGATTAATTTGTACAACCATGTCATTGAACGTAGCACCAAGAAAATTAACTTCATTACTATCAATATTCTGGCTTGACTCAGAGCCCCATTGTTTCAATTGAACTTTGTTTTGATCAAACTTTACCGCTTTAAGTGCCTGCATTTGTTGTGCTAGCTCTCTTACTGGACGGGTGAAATAGCGAAATACGGCTAATAAAACCAATAAAAATAGGAATAATCCGGCAACAATAAATGCACCATATTTCTGTAAATCTTTATCGGCTTGCACTTGGCTAAAAATTGAATCATAAATCTCGCCACCAATAATAATATATAAATAACCTTGCAGCAGATCACCTTGATAGACAGGGGAGGCCGAAAATATTTTTTTATTGTCTATGTCTCGAGGATCATCGCCAAAAACAGGCACTTGTTGTGGTTTATCAATAAGTTTTTTCAGCGGTAATAATGAAACAGATTTTCGTTTGATTTTATTTGGATCAGCGGAATACGTTAAAATATTGCCTTGGGCATCTAAAAAGTAAAACTCGAAGGAGGGTCCTAGTAACATAAGCGTATGAAAAAGGTTTTCTAGGGCAGCTTTATCATACACACCGTCTTGTAATAAAGGGTTATCATGAGCTAAATGTTCAGCAAGATTGACGTGCAATTTTTGCTCGGCTTGGTACTTTGATTGCTGAACTAAATCGTTACTCCAAGCAACGAGTAATGAGGCCATAATCATAAAAGTAGCACAGAGTGTTAATGCTAAGCGTTGATAAAGTGATATTTTCATCGAAGGAAAGTCCTTACTATTATAATGCTGTTTAAAGCATTACGCCTGCAGAATTAAGTTTATAACCAACTCCCCAGACGGTCTGAATTATTTTTGGCTCTGTACAGTCTTCCTCAAGTTTGCTTCTAAGGCGATTAATATGCGAGTTAACTGTGTGTTCATAACCATTGTGATGATAACCCCAAACACCGTCGAGTAGCTGAGTGCGCGAAAATACTTGATCAGGGTGTTTGCAGAAAAAATCAATTAGCTCAAATTCTGTAACGGTTAAATTAATTGCTTTATTTTTATAAGTCACTTGATGAAATCGATGATCAATTTGTAATTGTCCTATCGATGTACTTGTTTGTTCTGTCTGAGCGGGTTCGGCTTCTTTTACTGATTTTTCTTCATGCGAGGGACTATTAATTTCAGAGGCATTTTTAGCGGTAATCGCATGAACTCTTCGTAATTGACTTCTAACACGAGCTTGTAATTCTCGAATGCTGAAAGGTTTAGTCATATAGTCATCAGCTCCCAACTCAAGTCCCAAAATGCGATCTATTTCTGACGTTTTAGAGGTCAGCATAATGATGGATTGAAGGGGTTTTTCTTGTCTAACTTGTCGACAAATATCTAAGCCATTAATACCGGGTAACATCACATCAAGTAAAATTAACTGATAGTCTTTGGTTAAAGCTTGTTGTAAGCCTTCATCGCCTTGAGTACAAATATCACAGTTCAAATCTAATTCAGATAAGTGCACTTTAATAAGCTTGGCTATATCAATTTCGTCTTCAATTATTAGAATATTATCTTTCATATTTTAGCCAATGAGTGAACTGAGCCACTCATTGGCCAAGGACACTACTTAGTTCGAGTAATAGTTAATTTAACAGCAGGGTTATCAAATCGATGAGCCTGAGTTAATACTGAGCTTGGTAGACCATCATCTTTACTAACCACACCAGAGTGATAACCGACTAGATCAATATCATCTCGCGTTGAATCATAGCCAACCCCACCATCTGCTGGACCTGGAATAGTACCGGCAGCTTCGTTATTTTGCTCGGTACCTGAATCATAGACATTTAATCGCCATGATTTTTCTTGGTTAAGCGTCAATGTTGATATATCTACCCCGGTAAGTCCAGCGAAAGCATCATTTGTATTCACCAACATAGTGGCAACGGTCAAATAACTTGCTGCAGGATCCATAGTAGTAATGTTAACTGTAACGCTGGTGCCCGGTAACGTAGGGCCTTCAGCCATTGCTGTGGCTAAATTATTCTCAAGTGCAATAAAGTCAGCATTATCTCCACCTTCGGCTAGTTTTTCTAAAGCAACAGAAGCCGCTTGACCAACTTGCCACATCTTAGCATCACCGTGAAGTAAAACCGCAGCAGGAGAAAGAGGTTGAGCATATGTTAGATTAGACAGTGTTACTGAATAGCTATACTCCATAGGAGTTTCTATTGGAGGATCGACTGGAGGTGGCACATCGTTGTCATTATCATTACAAGCCGTTAGACCTAAAGTGAGTAAACCTGCGATAAGTAATGGCTTAGCGAATTTTGTTGTAATCTTTTTTTGAGTGTTAAAGGTTAACATGTTGCCCCCTTATTTCACGGTAATGGTAAGTTTAGCTACGGGGTTTAACCAGCGTTGCACACTGTTATTAATATCACTTATGCCTGCGGCCATATCACTATCACCTAAGCTACCACGGTGAATATGTACTTTATCATTAGACTCCACATCAGTGACACCTGTGCCATTCATACCTAATAGCGGGTCTAGAGGTGGTGGTACTGGCATACCGGCTTCACCAGGTGCACCACTGCCACGAAGTTCATCATTGGCTTCTGTTCCAGCATCGTAAGCATTTAAAAACAGGGTGTAAGTACCTGCTTCTTCAGGTATTTTCCAGCTGTCTAAACCAACAAATCCATCGTTAGAAGGCAAAACCATAGCAGCAAGTGATAGATGAGTATTGGTACTGTCATTGGTCAAATCAAAGCTTGCTGACATTGCTGGTGCTAATAAGCCTGCTGCAGGATTTTCATTAATATTAGCGTCAGCGTTGGTTAATATACTAGATAAACCTGAAATGCTACCACCCTCAGCCATTGCTTGAAGCTCATCGCTAGCCATTGTACCCGACATGAAAATGTGATTTTCACTGGTATGTGCTGCTGTAATAACAGGGGTGAAATACAAACCTTGTGTTAAGTTTGTCACCGTAATAGATAAATCTTGTGCCATAGTGCTTGAGCTTGCTAGTGCGAGAGCTAAAACACTTAATGTTGATGTGATTGGCGATTTCTTGATTACTTTCATGATACTTTCCTTTGCAGTGAGGTTATACCAATCTTTTTGGTATGTTTTTGTTAAAGTAATGAAAGTATGGAGCTGAATTATCGCTTGGAGATCACGCATTTATCACTTTTTGTTGAAGAATTTATCACAAAAGTATCACAGCGAAAAAAAGTAACTATTTTGTAACTAAAAAGGTAGTAAGTACCTATTGAATGGTGTTTTTTTAGAAAATTGTAAAGGTTTTAAGTATCTAAAGTTTTATCTGTATGGGCAGAGATGAGAGAGTATTCTTCAATGACATAATGAATGAAGAGGTATTGTTGTATACCTCATCATTCATCATTAATTTGGGTTATATTTGTTTAATGTAAAATGAGGTGTCATGTCCCACTATGTACAGAATGGTTTCAGATCTTACTCCGCTAGATGGTTCGTCGAATAACTCAACATTTGTAATTAACTTGATTGAATACTCACCGGATGTGGTTATCCCTGGAGACAATGCACCAGTGATCAGCCATAAAGAACCATCACTCAGTAATATTGAATCACCCACGCCCTCTAAATAAAAAGTGTGAATGCCTTCCTGTAGAATCCTCGCTTCAACGATTGGCTCAAGATAATATCCAAATGGCGCTTCTTCATTATACAAATACCAATCGCTCAGGGTTTCTGTAGTTTGAAAGGTAAGGTTTGGAAAATCTTCATTGATATCGTAGAGCGTATAATCAAAAGAACTACTACCACTTAATGTTGAAGGATCAATTCCCTGAACTTTCCATACCGAGTCATCATCCAATACAGCAACAGCGCCCAGTGATAGTGTTGCTAACTCAACATTTCCTTCTTTCAAAGTACGTGAAGTTGAAACAGGATCGATGTAAAAACTATCAGAACTATTATTAATAAATACGTAATACTTCCCTCTAACGCCTTGGTCCGGCTCACCAAAGTCATTTGGATTATCATAAATTATTATGTCTTTAGCACCTTCACTAATAACACCATCATTTGTTGAAAGACCGACGATTAACCATAAACTATCGTTTTGTAATTTAAATATGTCGTTTAAAGAATGCCCATTTAGGTAGAGCACCTCTGAAGAATCGTTCGGTATTTCACTATCAGAGGAACCTCCGCCTTCACCACATGCAGAGAGTAGAAAAATGAAGACAAAAACACAGCAAAATTTCATGAAATATCCTTTTAAATTAATAGACTATATTATGGTAACAGTAGAGTGATTGTTATACAACGTAACTCAGTTGTAGGCTTTATAGGAAGTCGATAACCACTCTTTATAACATATAGGGCGTGATTTATGGCTAAGCTATTATGTTATTTTCTAACAATGTTTACTTAGCCAGTTTTACTAACTCAGGTTCAGCTTCACAGAGTAAAGTAAATAACTGGATTTGGTTGTGAGCTCGATCTAAATTATGTTTTTCACGACTTACTTGGAAATAACTATCGCCATTTAAGTAGTCTGTTAAAAAACGTGTACCAAGACTAAAAGGTAATAACTTAGCGCCAACAATTAAGCTGTCTTTTTCAAGTGCAGATATATTATTACCAAAAGCATTTTGATAGCTCTGAATAAGTGCTTCAAAAATATCTAATTTAATCTCCATATCATCAATATTACTATCATCTTCTGCAAGGTTACTGCAACAGGCTCTCACCATGTCGCCAAAGTCATGCATTAATAAACCAGCCATACAAGTATCAAGATCAATTACAGCACAAGGGATGCCACCTTCAGTAAATAATAAATTATTTATTTTAGTATCGTTGTGCGTGACGTGTAGGGGTAACTTTTGGCTGATATTGACAACCTGATCAATAAAACCTTGTTGGGCTAAGCAAAAGTTGACTAAGTTACGACAGCCCGATAAACGACCTCGTAGATCGATTTCAATGGCTTCGTTAAGTTGTCGCATACGGAAACTAATATCATGAAAGCCTTCAATGATAACCGCGAGCTCTTCAACGGGAAAGTCACTTAGCGTGCAGCTAAATTCTGCAAAAGCATTGGCAACGAGTGCTGCTTGTTTAGGTGATTCAACTTCTTCTAATGTGTAAGAGTTACTAATAAACTCCATTAAGCGCCAAAAATTATCACCAACTTTGCTAAAAGTCTCGCCTGATTTATTCAATATTTGTTGGGGAACTGCTAGTGGGTAGTTGCCGCTATTTTTTTGCTGTTGTAAATGAAGGTTTATTTTTTGTGCGTTACTACTCAACTCAGCGGTTTTAGGAAAAACATCATGGTTGATTTGCTGTAAGACAAACTCACAATCTGGGGTGGTCAACTTATAAGTATTATTGATATGGCCATTGCCTAAAACAACGATCTCAACTTCAGCAAAGTCATAATCATAGTTATTGAGAACAGTATCTATATCTGAGTGGAGCGAAACTGATTTGTTATCCATTGCTTTTAATACTTATATTTTAGTGACTATCTTGTTAGCAATGTGATTATGCAAGTAAATACTTACTAGTGAGCTTATGCTAATACGTTAATCTGTAACAAATTAACGTGTAACAAATTAGCGCAAGATCTTACTCTTTTTTGTCAAATAGTACAGCAACTTTCTCATCGACTCGTTTGTTATCCTATAGGAATGGGCGAAAATCAATGCGCTTTAGCACTAAGCAGTTTTTACCTTTAGGCTGAATTTACTGTTTAGAGTAGTCTGAATGCTATGATTTTGACGTTTTCGGAACAATGAAGAGTCGTGACACTATTAACCTCAGCTATGAGGTTAATAGTGTCACGGGTGAAAGCTATAAATCAGCTAATGGGTTCTGTGGCCAAGGAGCCTCAAAAAATGGCGCTATCACGTCGTTACTTACTTCGCTCAACTGTTTATATTGCCAGTCAGGGGTTTGGTCTTTATCTATTAATAAAGCTCGCACGCCTTCAGCAAATTCAGTATGACGAATAATGGTTGTGGCAAGTAAGACTTCTTTTTCAAAAACAGTTTTTAAACCTAAGCCTTTACATAGTTCGAGCTGATGGAATATCCACTTAACCGCCAAAGGAGAGCCACTAGCTAAGCCATCTTTTGCGCGTTGAAGCCACTTGTCATCAGTTTCTAGAGCTGAAAAGTTAGCTGCTATTTTTTCTACATCATCACTGCGACATAAATCATTAATTAATGTCTGATGAGTGGCTAAGTTTCCTGCTGGAAACTCTGCAATACACTGACTTTGATGATGATTAAAAATGTTATCTAAGTTGTGGTTTATTTCAAAGGCAGAACATTCTAAAGAGGTCAGCTCATCGATAACGGCTTGCTTGCTTGTTTGTGTAATTACGTAGTTAGCAATACCAGCATAAAGACCGTCGGCAGCGTTAATGGAAGAACTTGTTAAGGCTAAAAAGCGGCCACAATACCCCGGCATAGTATTTAAAAAGTAACTACCACCAACATCAGGAAATAAGGCAATAGTTACTTCTGGCATAGCAATACGAGTTCTTTCTGTGGCAATACGATAAGCGCAGCCAGCAAAAACACCCAGACCACCACCCATCAAAATGCCATGGCCCCATGCGATGGTCGGTTTAGGGTAATTATGCAGTAAATAATCTAAGCGATATTCACGCTCAAAAAATGTTTCTGCATATTCACATGGACCACCAGGCTGTTCAATAGACGACTTGTACAAGGCTTGTACATCACCACCCGCACAAAATGCTTTTTCACCTGCACCTTGGATAAACACCGCAGCAATTTTATCATCTGTTTGCCATTGTTCTAATTGAGCAGACATCAGATCAATCATTTCCAGAGTTAATGCGTTTAACGTTTTTTCACTGTTTAGTGTCAAAACGCCTATACACTGGCCATTTTTAATCGCTAATTCTTCTACTATTACAGGAGTTGTCATTAGTTATTCTTCCATTGAGGTTTACGCTTTTCAATAAAAGCGCTAACACCTTCTTTTTGATCTTCGCTATCCCATAATTTGACAAAAAGCTCACGTTCTTTAGTGTAAGCCGAATTAATATCACCATTACGAGCTGCCATAATCAATGATTTACAATAAGCAACGGAAGTCGGTGATTGACTTTCAACTTTCTCAGCTAGCGCTAAAGCGCGCGATAATGAAGTGCCAGTAGGGACTACTTCAGAGACTAAGCCTATTTTTTCTGCTTGGGGTGCTTTGATACGCTCACCTAATAAAATCATGCGCTTAGCCCAACCTTCACCGATTAACCACGACAACTGTTGTGAGCCTAAACCACAAGGTAATAAACCAACAGCCGCTTCAGGCAATGCCATTTGTGCTTGCTCTTCACATATCCTGACATCGCAAGATAATGCGACTTCTAATCCGCCTCCCATTGCAAAACCAGTAATAGCAGCGATAGAAACCCCTTGATAATTTGCTAGCGCTTCAAATGCACCGCCAAAAGCGGCCGAAAAGTCGAAGGACAAACCTTTGTCATCATGATTGAATCTATTCAGATCTGCTCCTGCACTAAAGAACTTTTCACTGTCACTTGTTAAAATAAGTGAGTAATTATCTTTGTCTTCATTTAGCACGCTAACTAACTGTTTTAGATAATTTAAGCTCTCAGGTGTCCAAGTATTTGCCGGAGGGTTGTTAAAAGTCACAATAGCGACATGGCCGCGTTTTTCTACTTTTAATAAATCACTCATCGATAACTCCATAAAACATTGCTTACAAACAATGTTTAAAAATTTGGTTTAAATAATAGGGTTCAAAAACTCTAGTGCTGCACTAACGAATAATGTCGGTGGCACCTTCTTCTAAGACACGTCGTGCGGTAATGACCCGCATAATTTCATTAGTCCCTTCAAGGATCTGATGAACACGCGCATCGCGCATATATCGCTCAATTGGATATTCTTTGATATACCCATAACCACCGTGTAATTGCAGTGCATCGTTACAAACATTAAAACCAACATCGGTTGCAAAACGTTTTGCCATGGCACAATATGTTGATTTATCTGGGTCGTTTATATCTATTTTGCTTGCTGCTAATCGAATCATTTGTCGAGCAGCTACTAATTCTGTCACCATGTCAGCCAACTTAAACTGCAAAGCTTGAAAAGCAGCTAATGGTTTACCAAATTGTTTACGTTCTCGCATATAGGCTTGCGACAAATCAATACAGGCCTGCGCAGCACCAATTGAACAACTCGCGATGTTAATACGACCACCGTCTAAACCTTTCATCGCAATTTTAAATCCTTCACCTTCAGCACCTAATAAACAATCGGCAGGCAGCTTAGCGTTCTCAAAACTAATGGCGCGTGTTGGTTGAGAATTCCAGCCCATTTTGTCTTCATTTTTACCATAACTAACACCCGCAAGATCAGCAGGAACCGCAAAGGCTGAAATGCCTTTAGCGCCTTCTTCTTGTGAGCCTGTGCGTGCCATCACGACTAATACATCGGTTTCACCCGCACCACTGATAAACATTTTACTGCCGTTAAGTAGGTAATAATCACCGTCTTTTTTAGCTGTGGTGCGTAAAGACCCTGCGTCACTACCTGCGCCAGGTTCGGTTAAACAATATGATGCGAGTTTTTGACCCATGACTAAATCATCACACCATTGCTGTTTGGTTGATTCTGTACCCCAAGTGGATATCATCCAACTTGCCATGTTATGAATTGAAATAAAGGCAGCCGTTGAAGTACAACCTACGGCTAATTCTTCAAGAATGATGGAGGTATCTAAGCGCGGTAAATTCATACCACCGACATCTTCTGGGCAGTACATGCCCATAAAGCCTAATTCACCCGCTTTTTTAAACATGGCTTTGGGAAAAATTTTCTTCTCATCCCATTCACTGGCAAATGGCTTCATTTCTCCGGCTGCAAAGCTTCGTGCAGCATCTTGAAAGGCTAATTGATCTTCGTTCAGTAAAAAATTCATAAATGCCCTTATTTCGAGTCATTACCAAGATAACTGGTATGGCCTGATTGTATTATTTTTATATTCTAATGAAACAATAACATGAACTTTATTGCTTTGATAAAACTACTAGGACTATATAAACACATTGAAATAGGGGCGTGAATTAACTATATTATTCTTTTGATGGATTATATTGCGTTCTGGTGTGAGGCTTGAAAAATTAATTTTTTACTGATGAAGAATAAAATGAGAACGGATAGATGAGTAAACCTTCACGTTGGCCACTTACCGCAGACGGAATCCGTTTTATTACGCCTCATGTTCTAGTTAAGCGTTTGCAAAACGATCCTTTAGCGAAAGGACTTTTTGTTACTGCAATGGGCTATTACCCAACTGCAAGTGGCCATGCTATGGAACGTAAAGGGCATCCCGATCATATTCTTATTTACTGCACCGCGGGAAGTGGCTTTCTTACTATGGCAGGTAAAACAATAATTATTAATAGTGGCGATATTTTTTATTTACCAGCAGGTTCAAAGCACAGTTATCAAGCAAGTAAAGGCTCACCTTGGACATTGTATTGGCTTCATTTTGATGGCACGTTAGCAAACGACTTTTGCAGACATATAAATATTGTTGAACGTAAGTTTACTATCGGCGTTCAACCCAGAGTCATCCGCGTCTTTGACGGTATCTCGCACCTTCGTCACAGTAGTCACAGTCTGGCTGAATTTATTCAAGGCGGTCATCAGGTGCAAGCATTGTTAAGTTATATCGCTTTGTTAGTACAGCAGCGACAACCTAGTGCGAGCAATACCTTTGATACCGAGAATATACGCGCCATGATGCAAGAACATATTCATAGTAAGCTGGATCTTGACTCATTGGCTGAAGCAGCCAAGTTATCTAAATACCATTTTTCAAAGAAGTTTAAACAAGTCACGGGTGAGTCGCCCATTAGTTATTTTATTAATATGAAAATGCAACGCGCCTGCTATTTGTTAGACAGCACTCCACGCTCTGTTAAGCATGTTGCATCAGAACTGGGTTACCACGATACTTATTACTTCTCGCGCTTGTTTAAAAAAAATATAGGCATGTCGCCTGCTATTTATCGTAAAGCTAAACTCTAGATAGACTTTGATTGTAGACGTATATTGAGGTAGGGCAGGCGCAAAAATCTTGGGTAAGAGAATAAGCAATAGTTGAATTGGCAGGTTATTTTCAAAAAATAAAGCAACACTACTATTGTGTTGCTTCATTTTAATTAAAACGTATACCCAGGCCACTTGAAGATGATGCTTCAGGTCGTTTGGGCATATATCGCTATTAGTACTGTGGTTTTGACATATTCATTATCTTAGTTACCATAGCATCAACACTCCAACTGGCCGGTTTTTGACGAGGAGGAAATTCGACAAAGGTTTTCATTTCATTTGCTGTGATTGCAATACCCCGAGAAAATTCAAAAATATGGTCAACATACCACTTTTCATAACTACCTGATTCATCGCGAGCTCGCTCATAAGGATCTTGACGTAAATTGGTTAACAGTGGGGCTCTTAACTGAGTTAATGGGCATATCCACACATTTAAACCATCACATTCTTGAATACTGTATTGCAGCTTCATATCGCCAAAACGAACGGCAGATAAATCGCCACCATCGGTAAAATACAAATAACTAGGTCGAGGTGCTTTGTCCGTTTTTCCTGTAAGGTAAGGCAACAGGTTATAACCATCTAAATGTACTTTATACTTTTTGCCATTAACTGTGGTCCCTTGTTTTAGTTTTTCTTTAATATCAGTGACACCTGCAGCAGCCAACAATGTTGGTGCCCAATCCATATGTGACACCATTTCTATTTTAGCGTCGCCGGCGGCAATTTTACCTGGCCATCTCACCATCGCAGGTACACGGAATCCGCCTTCCCACGTGGTATTTTTCTCACCTTTAAAGGGAATAGTGCCACCATCTGGCCAAGAAAAAACTTCAGCCCCGTTATCAGTTGTGTAAAGCACAATAGTATTGTCAGCAATATCTAAGGTGTCTAATTGATCTAATAATACGCCAACCTGATAGTCATGCTCCATCATGCCGTCACCGTAGATGCCGCCACGTTTTGATAAACCTTGCGACTCATCTTTTAAATGTGTCCAAATATGCATGCGAGTTGCATTAAACCAGACAAAAAAGGGCTTGTTGTTCTTATGTGCTTTATTGATAAACTTAGTCGTTGCCGCTAAAAATTCATCATCGATTGTTTCCATGCGTTTCTTGGTTAACGACCCTGAATCTTCTATTTTTCCATCCGCAAAGGAATGAATAACACCTCTTGGACCAAACCGTTTTTTATAGGCTTTATCTTTTGGGTAATCAGGATGTTCTGGCTCTTCTTCTGCATTCAAGTGATACAAGTTACCCAGAAACTCATCAAAACCGTGATTGGTTGGTAAAAACTCATCCTTATCCCCTAAGTGATTCTTACCGAATTGACCGGTAACATAACCTCTATCTTTTAATAGTTCAGCAATGGTGACATCTTCTGCACGCAAGCCTTTATCTGAGCCGGGTAGACCGACCTTGGTTAAACCTGTGCGTACTGGGTATTGACCTGTGATAAAAGCAGAACGACCTGCAGTACAGGAGTTTTCGCCGTAATAATCAGTAAATAACACACCTTCTTTTGCTATACGGTCGATGTTGGTAGTTTTATAGCCCATCATGCCGTGGGTATAGGCGCTTATATTACTTTGGCCTATATCGTCTCCCCAAATAGCTAGTATGTTTGGCCGATCAGTATCCGTGGTTGCTGAGGCAACTCCCGAAGTGGCTAATAAACAGATTGTTATGATTTTACTGAAATTCATTGTTAAGTAACTCTTCATAGGTAAAAAATTATCCATTAGTTAATTGCTCTGGTTTCATTAAGCCAATACGGTTCACGTAATTCATTTTTCATGATTTTACCTGCACCTGTAATAGGGAAAGCTTCCGTTCTGATTTCAATACTCTGCGGAACTTTATAGCCAGCAATATATTCACGGCAGTGACTAAATATTTCTTCATTCGTGATTTCTTGTCCTTCATTCAGTCTCAGAATGGCATGCACTGACTCACCCCATTGCTCACTTGGAATACCTAACACAACGGACTCTTGAATAGCGGGATGATGAGACAGCGCGTTTTCAACTTCAGCAGAAAAAACATTTTCTCCACCGGTAACAATCATATCTTTAAGCCTATCGACCAAGAAAATAAAACCATCTTCGTCCATGTAACCCGCATCACCTGTCATTACCCAGCCATCAATGAGGGTGGCGGCGGTTTGTTCGGTATTATTCCAATAACCCAACATACTGTTTGGGCCTGATGCCGCTATTTCGCCTACTTTTCCTTTTGGTAACACTTTGCCGTTTTCATCCCTGATCTCAACACTAACGCAATAGGCAGGACGCCCAGCTGAACGAAGTTTTCCCGCGTTAGGACCTTCTAAAACGTGGTACTCGGAAGGAAGAATCGATATAACAGGAGATAATTCAGATTGCCCATAGGCTTGAATAAACTTTACCGAGGACATCTTTTCCATGGCAGCAATTAAGGTGCCTTCTGGCATGGGAGACGCACCATAAATAATATGCTTGAGACTACTAAAATCGGCGTTATCTAATGCAGGCGTAGCCAGCATCATGGTCACCATAGTAGGTACCAATAAAACATGGTTTACTTGTTTATGTTCGATAGCTTCAATAACAGACGTTGCCTCAAAATAAGGTACAAATACCTGAGATAAACCGCCAATAACCATGGCATAACTTACGCCAACATCGGCAAGATGAAACATAGGCGCCGCATGAAGGTAACGCTCACCGGCGACGTTTAAGCCCATCTCTGCTGTGACCACAATGGAACTTGACCATAAATTCGTATGCGATAGCATTACACCTTTAGGAAACCCTGTGGTGCCACCGGTATAAAATATGCCGGCAAGTTTACTATAGTCATTTTCAACGGGGGCAATGGCATCAGCATGCTCAATTAATTGTTCATAATTAAGCATGCCTGCAGGGGTTTCACCGTCGCCCATATAAATGATTACTTGAATCTTTTCACATTGCTTTGCTAGTTCCTTACCCATTTCTAGAAAGGCATCATCGACAAAAAGCACGCTACTTTGTGAATTTTCTAATGAGTAGATATTTTCTTTAATGGACCAGCGAATGTTTAGTGGTACAACAACGCCTCCGATCCAAGGAATAGCATTGTAATATTCGAAATATCGATCTGAATTCATGGCGAGAATAGCCACGTGATTTTCTTGTCCTACCCCATGTTCAACTAATGCTCCGGCAAGTTTGGCAACCCGTTGTTCCACTTCCTTCCATGTTCGCTCTCTATCACCGAAAGATGTGCCAATATTATTACTAAATATTGTCGCATTGCGTTGTAGTGCCTGATAAAAGTACATAAAAACCTCTTTTTTCAACTGAAAAAGCGCAGTTTTATTTTTTTAAAATAAAATGAACACTTAGTGCAACTGATATTATTATAGTTACCGTCATGTATTGCGGTATATATTGCTTCAATCTTGCTATTCAAACTATCGGTTTGGCGATTAAAGAAACATGATAATAAGCGCCAAAATTGAAATCAATTGACGCATAAAGACAAGAGGGATTTATTTACCTGTTTGGTATAAAGGCTAGTTTTTATATTTTGAAGGGCTGCAACCGGTCCAGCGAATGAAGGCGCGGGTAAAAGAGGCCATTTCACTAAAACCGCAACGCTCGGCAATTTCATCAAGACGTTTGTCGGTATGTTCCAGGTAAAAAATCGCTTTTCTTTGGCGAATATCATCTTTAATTTGCATATAATTTGAATTTTCTGCATCAAGCTTACGTTGCATGGTTCTTACAGATACCCCTAATTGTTCAGCAAGTTCGAGTTGGTTAGGAAATCTGGCATAGGGGCATGCAGACAACAAATCTTTAATTTGTCTAATAAAACCTAGGGTCTGAAAAGAATATGTGATCAATGAGAGGGGAATATCTAAGTAAGATTTAACTTCCTGATAATCACATTTTATTGGCTGTTTGAGCCACTTTATATCAAAAGCTAATTCACAATGTTGCTGATTAAACTTTATTGGGCAAGCAAAAAGAAATTGATAATCACTAATATTCTTTGGTTTATCTTCCATAAAGTGGCTGTATTTCAACGGTATTTCTTTTTTGATCAAGGTTGATAATACTTTGTGCCCCATACATGTACATAAAGCACTAATGAGTAGTGAAAATCGGGGGTCTTTAACTTTGGGGATAAAACGCCAACGTACAAGTGAACCCTCAATAATCGTGCTGGAGTTCACCGGACTTTGAGATATTCTTATCACTTGCTCTATTGCTGTTAACGCTTGAGCTAAAGTTTGTTCAGTACATGCTGATTTGACCATAAGATCTACTGATCCGCGTGGTAACTTTGCTGCCCCTGCGCCTAGAAATTCATCATCTGAGTATTCGAGGATAATGGTATACCCCTTGACAATGTAATGCTTTGAGATAACCACTTGGGGATCTTCAATTGACTTTAATGATAACCCTATTCTTTTAGCGAACTCTTCTCTTGCAAGGCCTAATGATTCACCAAGAAAGCAAAAATCCCTAACAAATATATTGGTAGCAAATAACTCTCCTGATGCGGCAGAGATATCATTTTGATTCAATTTTTTCTCCCTGATTTACTCGTTAAATATAATTATAAATAGCCTGACATCATGTTCGTTTTGTTTTTATACGTCAATTGATTTCAATTTTGACGTTTATTGTCATATAAGAACAATACGCTAACTTGCTAGTTTTAATAGGGCGATAGTTAAGACAATAACAAAACACTTAACACAATATGTAATAAAAATATTTACTCTTTAACGCTTTTAAACTTCGTAACTTCGATGCATAAACCGTTAAATATTAAGAGAGAACAGCATGTTAAATACAAGCGACATAGGTAAAGTATTTCCATCGGTGACCGCCGCAATTGAAAAAGGTCGTTTACGCTTTTTCGCCAAAGCGATTGGTGAAACAAATCCTATTTATACAGATGAGGCTGCAGCAAAAGATGCGGGGTATGCGTCTTTACCACTGCCACCAAGTTTCTTTTTTAGTTTAAAAATGGACGTACCTAATCCGTTTGAAAACTATGAAAAGGTAGGTGCACCATTGGCAAAACTACTGCATGCGAATCAAGCCTTTGTTTATCATCAATCGGTAATAGCTGGGGACTCGTTAACGTTTGAAAGCCATATTGCCGACATTTATAACAAAAAAGCGGGCGCATTAGAGTTTTTAGTAGAACAAACGAAAGTCTCTAATCAACGAGGTCAACACGTTGCAGATATGACAACAACACTCGTTGTTCGTAACTAATAGGCTGATAAATCGCACAAAACTGAATAAGAGAGAGTTTTATAATGATTGGATTTGATGACGTTCAAGTGGGCGATGAGTTACCTGTATTACACACCAAAGCGATTTCACGCACAACCCTTGCGTTATTTGCTGGTGCTTCGGGAGATCATAACCCAATGCATATCGATCTCGACTTCGCAAAAAACGCGGGCATGGATGATGTTTTTGCTCATGGCATGTTATCTGTAGCTTATTTGGGACGACTGTTAACAGGTTGGGTTGCGCAAACAGCGATTAAAAAAATTGACGTACGCTTCACCTCTATCACGCAACTGTTTGCCGAAATTAGCTGTAGCGCCATCGTTAAAGAAAAGTTTGAGCGTGATGGTACTAAGTTAGTGCTGCTAATGATTGATGCGAAAGATCAAAGTGGCGACATTAAAATTTCTGGCAGTGCTGAAATAGCGCTTAAGTGATCTTTAGCTAATTAACCTAAATAATTTAATCAACGACAGAAATAAAGAGATAATGATGAGTAAGAATTTACAAAATAAAGTGGCATTAATTACCGGCTCTGGCCGTGGCATTGGTAAAGCATTGGCATTAAAATTCGCCAGTGAAGGTGCAAAAATTGTCATTAATGATTTAGATGAGGCACCTGCACAAGAAGCTGTCTCTGAAATCAAAGCTACTGGCGGGGAGGCTATTGCTTTTGTTGGTAGTGTTACGGAAGAAGGCTTTGCTGAAAATTATATTGCTGCCGCAGTAGAGGCCTTTGGTACACCCGATATTTTAGTGAATAACGCTGGGTATACCTGGGATTCATTGCTACACAAGGCCGAGGATAAACAGTTTGATGCTATGTATGATATTCACCTTAAAGCTCCTTTTCAGCTCAATCGAGCCTTTACAAAGGCGGTAACATCAGCGGCAAAAAATGAAGCTGAGGCTGGCATAGAAGTGTTCCGTAAAATAATCAATATTTCATCTATCGCTGGTGAATATGGAAATATTGGACAGGTAAATTATTCATCGATGAAGTCGGCATTAAATGGCATGACTAAAACCCTTTCTAAAGAGTTAGGTCGCCTTAAAATCAATGTTAATTGTATCGCTTTTGGTGTGGTTGAAACTCGTTTAACCCAAGCAACCGATGTAAAGAAGACTATTGTAGTTGATGGCAACGAAGTTGGCGTTGGCATTCCTGAAAAAGTGAGTGCGGGTTTTGCTCGAATGATCCCACTTGGACGCAGTGGTACTGCAGAAGAAGCGGCTAACGGAATTTATTTATTTTGCACACCAGAATCAAACTACATTAGCGGCCAAACAGTGGTCGTTGGTGGTGGTTTAAGAATGTAGGAAAAAAATTATGACTCCTTTTTATTGCACTTGGATTGATGAAGATTTACGAATTTTTTCAGAATCGGTAAATAAGTTTATTGATAAAGAAATTGCTCCCTATTATGAAAAATGGGAAGACGACGCTTGGATGCCAAGAGATATATGGAACAAGTTAGGTGAAGCTGGTTTGTTGTGTGTGGACATGCCAGAAGAATACGGCGGTTTTGGTGTCGACTTTAAGTTTGCAGCACTGATTAATGATATTTTTTATCGTCGCGGTGTTGGCGCTATAGCGGGTGGTGGTATTGCTGTTCATGCCGGTATTGTAGGTCACTATATTTTAAATATGGGTACTGAAGCACAGAAACAAAAGTACTTACCTAAAATGGCCTGTGGTGAATGTGTTGGTGCTATTGGTATGACCGAGCCAGGTGCGGGTAGTGATTTGAAAGCATTGAAAACATCGGCGAAGAAGGTTGATGGCGGTTATGTGATTAATGGTAGTAAAACCTTCATCTCTAACGGTCAACACTGCGATATTGTGGTACTCGCCTGTAAAACCGATCCCAATGCGGGCGCGAAAGGTGTTTCATTATTTATTGTTGATGCGGACACCAAAGGTTTCGTCAAAGGTCAAAAACTGAAGAAGCTTGGTATTCATTGCCAAGATACCTCAGAACTATTTTTTGATGACATGTTTGTACCTGATGATGCGTTGTTGGGACCACTTAATACTGGTTTTATCGCCATGATGAAGGAATTGCCTCGCGAACGTTTATTGTTAGCAGTCGGAGGACAGGCAGCGGCCGAGGGTATGTTAGAAATAACGCTAGATTATGTGAAAGAGCGCAATGCTTTTGGTAAGCGTATAGCTGACTTTCAAAATACGCGTTTTAAATTGGCAGAGCTTGCAACAGGCGTTCGTGTGCAAAAAGCCTTTGTTGATCAGTGTGTGATGCTACTGGCTGAAAACAAACTCGATGCGGTTACCGCTTCAATGGCTAAACTGCATGTTACTGAGTTACAAGGGAAAGTAGCAGATGAGTGTTTACAGTTTTTTGGTGGCTACGGCTACATGACCGAATACAGAATCGCGCGAGAATTTGTTGATGCACGGGTGCAACGAATTTACGGTGGTACTTCAGAAATAATGAAAGAAATCATCGGCAGAGAGCTGATTAAAGAATAAAAATAAGAATAATATTAAGAAAAAATAACGAATTATTACAATAACTAGGCTAAAAAATATAATAAAAAGCCTTGCTCACTTAAGTGGAATAATTGGAGATATTATGAATATCCTACCTATAGCAAAAAGCATGATCGCAATGTCGGTTGCCTCTGCGTTATTAGTTAATAACGTGGCAGCGGAAGAGCAAAATGAGTCGATAGTTGATACTAAAGATGTTGAGGTGATTGAAGTGAGAGGTGGTCAACGGGTGAAAACCCTGCGAGAAGTGCCTGCTTCTGTCAGTGTCATTAGCGGTGAATCATTGAGCCAAATGAAAATTAATAAGTTAGATGACTTATCTCAGTCTCTACCTAACGTTAGTATTTCTGAAAATGCGGTACAAGATACTATTTCTATTCGTGGGGTAAATTCAGATCTTCAAGCGGGCGGTGAGCAATCTGTCGGCATATTTTTAGATGGTGTTTATCATGGACGAGGTGTGCAATCACGTTTTTCGTTTATGGATGTTGATGCTATTGAGGTATTACGTGGCCCTCAAGGAAGTTTATTTGGTAAAAATACCGTGGGTGGTGTTATCAGCATTTTGCCAGCACAACCGAAAGATTATTTTGAAGCAAAACTAACTGCAGCTTATGAATTTGAATATGAAAAAGTCGATTATTCAGGCTATGTAACTGGGGCACTTAACGAGAGTGGATCTTTAACGGGACGTTTTGCTTTTAAAGGATCAAATAGTGAGGAAGGTTGGGTTGAAAATGAAGCCAATGGCGAAACCATGCCGACCAAGGAAGATAGCGCTCTTCGCGGTATTTTAAACTGGCAGGTAAACGATGACTTTAAAGTTAATTTGCGTGCAGAAAATGGTACATTTGAAACAAAAGGTGCTCCTTATGAGATCCTCTACTTAGAAGACAGTCAACCCATTACAGGGCTCGCTAGAATGTTTGGCGCAGAAGCCAATATTGATGGTAAAACCAATATTTCAAATGGTAATTACCCTGGCTTAGGCTTTAATGGCGAAGAAACACCTTATTTCATGGATGCTAATTTTAGCGAATATGCACTAAAAAGTGACTATAAAATAGATCAAGGCACCATTAGCGCCACCATAGCACAATCTAATTTAGATTTTGTTCGCTCTCAAGATGCTGATTTTGGTCCTTTACCCGTCATACAGTTTAGTGAATCAGAAGACTACGAACAGAACAGCGTCGAGTTAAGATTTGTTTCAGAAGATAACGATGACTTTGAATATTTATTTGGTGTCTTTTGGCAAAACAGTGATTTATTAGTTGATGCGGTTGCTGATTTTGCCACAGCACCGGGTACTCCTGTTGCGGGCGCCTTTCCTATTCCTATTGAACATGCCGTAACCAGTCGTTTTAACGAACTTGAACAAGAAACTGATAGCTTAGCGTTATTTGGACAAGTTACCTTTGGCTTAACTGAGTCGTTAAAACTTGAACTATCAGGGCGTTATTCGAAAGAAGAAAAAACAGGTCGTCAAACAGTGGAAGTATACGGTGGTACGGGTGATGGCAGTAAGAGCGGTTTACCGCTAACTAACCCAATGGAGCTCTTCATTTGGAGTCAGGCCATTATGGAAGCGACCCCGCATTCTGTACCATTGAGTCGAGAAGAGAACTTGTTTTCACCTTCTGCTAGTTTGACTTGGCTTGCCTCTGATACGGCTAGTTTTTATGTTTCTGTGAGTAAAGGTTTCAAAGGCGGTGGTTTTAATGCTATCGCTATGTCACCAGACTTAGATGAAATTGAATACGAAAATGAAGAAGCCATTTCTTCTGAAATTGGCGGTAAATTCGAATTTTTCGACGGTACTGTGCTGTTAAATACCGCTATATTTAATGTCGCTTATGACAATATGCAAACCACATTATTTACTGGCGGAACAACGTTTGTTGTTGAAAATGCAGCAAAAGCTACCTCTCGTGGTCTTGAGGCTGAATTACGATGGTTAATAAACGACGAATTTACCTTAGATGCTAACCTTGGTTACATTGATTTTGAATTCGACGATTATAAGAATGCCGGTTGTACAGCACAGCAAGTGATTGACTCAGGTTTGACGGGGTCAGCTTGTGCCGCTGCGGGGCTGAATGATCTTTCAGGTAAAACCAATCAAGATGTGCCTGAAATAACGCTATCGTTAAGTTTACAACATGAGTTCGCCATAAACGAATATGTGGTCACTAGCCGTATTGATAGCAACTATGTTGATGACTTCTTTGCTACTGCAGATTTAGACCCTATCACAGTGCAAGAGGCTTATATTGTTTGGAATGCCGCAGTAAGTGTCGCTTCGCCTGATGGTCTTTGGAAAACAGATCTTATCTTTAAAAATATAACCGATGAGAGCTATTTTTATTATGCCAATGATGTACCGCTATTTGCCGGTTCTCAATTTGCTTCCTTTAGTCAACCTAGCACGGTAACACTACAATTTAGTTACTTATTTGAGTAATCAGTTACTCATTGTTCATTAGGTTTTTAACAAACAGAGGAGGGAGGAAACTCCCTCCTTATTTTTATAAGGTTAGCTATGTCAGCACTTGCGAATGTCAAAATATTAGATTTTTCAACCTTGCTACCGGGTCCTTTTGGCACCTTAGTATTAGCGGATTTAGGCGCCCAGGTGTTACGTGTTGAAGCGCCGGGTCGTACTGATTTAGCACGCATCATTGGCGAGCTTGATGGTGATGCTTCGTATGCACATCGTTATTTAAATCGCTCGAAAAAATCCATTGGTTTAGATCTTAAAAAGCCAGACGCTATTGAGATTGTCAAGCAACTGATTGCTGAGTATGACGTGGTGGTTGAGCAATTTAGACCCGGCGTGATGGACAAATTGGGCTTAGGTTACCAAGCGTTAAAAGTGATTAACCCTAAACTTATTTATTGTTCTTTAACGGGATATGGACAAACAGGACCTTATAAAGATAGAGCTGGTCATGATAATAACTACTTGGCTATCGCGGGCACGCAAGACTATAGCCGCAGAATAAATACCTGTCTCTTATACACATCTCCGGGCCCA
>OJBR01000346.1_pt1 | contig 22926 bp, 21 predicted proteins | sample 1591161 | NCBI WGS metagenome assembly OJBR01 (sample SAMN05416803, study PRJEB24817) | seawater metagenome | isolation source: Sea water | place: Canada:Atlantic | collected 2013-07
ACTCGTGACATTCACGTTGGCAACGTGATGCTCTACCAGCTGAGCTACAGCCGCTAAATTTAAACTTAATATTTACAAACTTTAGTAAACCAATTTCGCTAGATAATGTAACATCGTCTTGGCTCATTTCGTTTTACTTGCTGACTCCCTGTCAACGAAAACGCATTCTACATCTAAATATTTTCCAGTCAACTATTAAATCAAATTTTTATTCTAACTGCTTAAAAAGCGAGTCGTTTGCGCTATTTTTAACTAAACGGTCTATTTATTGGACCGTTTATATTTAAACAACGCTTTTATAAAAGTTTACTGCCCTTTCAACTCCGGCCACGCCGCTTTGAAATAACTAATCCAGGTAGTAACAGTTAATACCGTCGCGATTGAATAAAAGGCATAAGAAAGATAATTAATAACTTCATGCGGCAAATAAAATAGAATTAGCGGAATATCATAACTAGGTTGCCAAATCAGTCCCATAATACCGAGCATTTGCGCAGCGGTTTTATATTTCCCCATATTAGAAACCGCAATAATGTCACGCTTCCCTATAGAAGACATGAATTCACGCAACGCACTGATAAACACTTCTCGCGCTATCATGATAATAGCGGCTATAGAAACTAACCATGAACTGTAGTCTTGCGCAATCATGACCAAGGCAACAACAACCATGAGTTTGTCGGCTACGGGATCTATAAACGCCCCAAAAGCTGATGATTGATTAAGCTTTCTAGCAAGATAACCATCTAATATGTCGCTAATTGCCGCCAACCAGAAAACAGCGAAGGCACCAAAGTTACTCCATGAAAGGGGTAAATAGAATATTATCAAGAAAATAGGGATCAAGATGATCCGGAATAAAGTTATTTGATTAGGTATTGTCCACATTTACTTTTCACTACAAGTATTTTTCTTTAGTTTACACAAGTTGTTATAGCAGTGCTACGGCAGAATAGGACAAGTTTATACCCGTGACCATTCAAAGTGCATGTTTAAGTGGAAGAAAAAACAATTTAGGCAAAGCATTGATTGTAGGGAATGCTTGTTCAGGAGAATATGTTCCTGCATTCTCTAATAAGCTACATCCATGTAGCGTCTTTCTCAAAATTAACAACGATGTATAAATCGTTTTTAACCTGATCGTAGAAACGCTTGGGCAATGTCATTTTATTGTTACGCCAAAGAAAGAGGGAATAACCCTGATTTAATTAGCGCGACTCAAACTGAAATTGCTCCAGCACTCTAAATCGAACATTTTGAATGATGACGGGTATAGGTAAAAACATTGAATAAGATCTTGTATAGAACGCTCTATTCAATTTTTCGATAGGAGGTTAATATAAGTAACTATCATGGGTTATTTATCATGTAGGGCATTGTGGATTTTCTCTGCAAGGACATGGCTTATGCCCGGTACTTTGGCCAATGTTGCGATATCAGCTTGCATAACTTCTTGTAAGCCACCTAAAAACGTTAATAGGCTTTGACGTTTTTTTGCACCAATTCCCTCAATGGACTCTAAGCGAGACTTTTTACTCACCTTTTGTCTTTTCGCTCTATGTCCTGTTATAGCAAATCGATGTGATTCATCACGAATATGCTGCACTAAATGTAACGCTGGTGACGTTGCAGGTAACGAAATCAATTGATGGCTTCCCGCTAAAATTAATGTTTCTAAACCTGGTTTACGTGATTCACCTTTAGCAACACCGACTAACAAAGGTGTTCTAGTTAATGCCAATTCATTAAAGAAGTCTTCAGCTTTGGCAAGTTGCCCTTTACCACCATCGATGAAAACAATATCCGGTAACTTTTCTAATGCGCTATGTTCTTCAGGCTTAGTTGGGTTAGCTTTTAATTTCCCATAACGTTTATTTAATGCAAATGCCATCGCGGCATAATCATCCCCAGGAGTGATGCCAAAGACATTATAACGGCGGTAATCCGTTTTAAGGGGCCCTTCTTGGTTAAAAACAACATTAGAGGCTATCGTTTGTTGCCCCATAGTATGACTTATATCGAAACACTCAATACGTTGAATACCATTTTCCAACTCAAACACTTCATTTAAAGCAACAAAGCGAGCTTGCATTGATTCTTTGTGGCTATTTCGAGTAACTAGTGCTGTTTGTGCGTTAGTACCGGCAAGCTTTAAATATTGCGCGCGTTCACTACGCGTATTAGTTGATATCTTAACGTCATGCTCAGCTTGTTCGCTGAGTAACGTAGCCAATTCGGCAACCTGTTCAATGGCCTCTTTAATAACAATCTCTTTTGGAATGCTACTCTGTATTTTGCCATGCGATAACGCATCATTGTTTAGGTAATGTTGCGCTATAAAAGCTTGCAATATATCACTATCACTACTTTCACTCGGCACTGTTGGGAAATAACTCTTACTGCCTAATATTTTATGCTGTCTAATAAAGAGCAAATGAATACACACTTGAGTTTTGTCTCTATATAACCCGACAACATCAAGTTCGGCTACATGACCACTTACGTGTTGCTGCTGCTGAACTTTACGCAATGTCACTATTTGATCACGATATTTTGCCGCAAGCTCAAAGTGCAGCTCATTACTTGCCAATTCCATCCTTGTAACTAACTGCTCAATTACTGCTGAGCTTTTTCCTTGCAAAAACAACTTAGCCAAATTGACTTGTTCTTTATAATCCTCAACAGATATTTTATCAACACAAGGTGCTGAGCAGCGGCCCAGCTGATGTTGCAGACAAGGTCTTGACCGAGCGCGATAATAACTGTCTTCGCATTGGCGAATGGGAAATATCTTCTGCATTAAGCGTAGACTTTCCCATACAGCGCCAACCGTAGGAAATGGGCCAAAGTACTCCCCTTTTACTTTCTTTCCACCACGATGCAAGCCTAACTTAGGGTGCTTATGAGCGGTAATAAGTAAATAAGGATATGATTTATCATCACGTAGTAAAATATTGTATTTTGGTTGATACTTTTTAATGTAGTTATTTTCAAGTATCAGTGCCTCACCTTCCGTATGGGTTACGGTCACTTCAATTGCGGCAATCTGTTTAACTAATACTTGTGTTTTAACTGACCCTACATCTTTTCGAAAATAACTCGCAAGGCGCTTCTTTAGCTGTTTAGCTTTACCCACATAAATAACTACTTGCTTACTGTCATACATTCGATAGACGCCAGCTTGCTCAGTAACAACACGCAAAAAAGCCTCACTATCAAAAGTTGAGGCTTGGATGGGTTGGTTATTCTCTAGATTATCAGTAGTTTTTTGAGGCATTGAGACGACTCTTTTAAAAGAGATTTACAGTTTTTCTGTTTTTAACATGCCATAGCGAATAGCTAAATGTGTTAACTCTACATCATTACTAACACCAAGCTTTTCAAACATTCTGTATCGATAACTATTAATCGTTTTAGTACTCAAATTTAGATGCTCTGAGATAGCAGGAACTTTATCACCACGCGTTATCATGATCATAATTTGAAGCTCTCGATCGGATAACGTATTAAAAGGATTGTCTTCAACAGATTTGAATTGGTTCAATGCCATTTTTTGGGCAATATCAGAAGGCAAGTAACGTTGGCCACTGTGCACAGCACGAATAGCATTAACCATTTCGTCAGGGCCAGCTTCTTTGGTTAAATATCCTGCAGCCCCCATTTGCATTACTTTACTTGGGAAGGGATCTTCGGTATGTGCAGTTAATACTATAATTTTAACATCTGGTGCAAAGCGTAAGATTTTCTTCGTTGCCTCAAGTCCACCCATGCCGGGCATATCCATGTCCATGAGTAATACATCAGGTTCACTTTTACGGCAGAATTTAATTGCCTCTTCACCGGTTTCACATTCACCAACAACCTTCAGCCCTTTAACGCTCGTTAAAATTTTATTAATACCGACTCGTACAAGGTGGTGATCATCAACCAATAAAACATTTATCACTTACAGCAACCTTAATTAAATATGAAAATAGCAAGAGTATAGCTAAACCACTGACTTTTCAATTGAATATTATAGAATACTAATGCTATTAAGATTTTATAATCTGGTGCTATATGAAAAGCCCAAATATTTGTGAATCATTTTTATTAACAACAGTTAGAGCTTGTTATTTTTTAACCAGCTATTTAACAAACCTATTTGACCATTTTTATAAGCAGCATATGTTAAGCGTACAGCATTGCTTAATATAACACTATCAGACCAGTTCGTTTGCTCACTAATAAGTTGATAACAGTTTTTTGCTTCCGGGGACAGATAACCGCGCATTTCCTGTAAGCCACGATCTTTTTGTCGTTCGCGATAGCGTTTTTGCTTCTCCGCATTACTCATGGCGACTTTTTTATTCGGCAACTCATTCGTTTCTTCGTCGTGTTTCATAACAGCTTGGTTTATTTCTAGTTACATAGACCTATAATTACGTATAACGGCAGCATAATCAAGATATGAAATAAATTTGGCTTCGAACATTTTTTAAAATATTTAACTGTTCAGAGTTGTTTAGTGTACAAGCGTACGCTAAAGTAGTCTCCTAAAATTTATTATCGGATTTCAGCTCATTATGGCTATGCCACAACAAAACTCATACAGTAAAGAAGATCTAGTAAAAGCAGGTACTGGGGAATTATTTGGTGAAGGTAATTCACAGCTTCCCTCTGATAACATGTTGATGATGGATCGTATTATTACCATCTCTGAAGAAGGTGGCGAAAATGGTAAAGGCTACATCTTAGCCGAATTAGATATTACACCTGACCTTTGGTTTTTTGATTGTCACTTTAAAGGCGACCCAGTAATGCCTGGTTGTTTGGGCTTAGATGCTATGTGGCAACTTGTTGGGTTTTTCTTAGCTTGGACTGGTGGTCCTGGTAAAGGTCGCGCTTTGGGTGTGGGTGAAGTTAAATTTACCGGTCAAATATTACCTACAGCCAAAAAAGTTACTTTCAAAATAGACTTTAAACGCGTTATCAAACGTAAACTATACATGGGCCTAGCTGATGGTAGTGTTAGTGTTGATGGTCGTGAAATTTACACCGCTAAAGATCTTAAAGTAGGTTTATTTACTGATACAAGTAAATTCTAAAGTAGCCTAGTATGCGTCGAGTAGATATGAACTTGGTGCTAACAAGCGACTACACATGAGACTAGATCGAAAAAGCCCAGCAACTTGCTGGGCTTTTTAATGCATTTAATTCAAATTGGTTCAGATACTGTTGAGCTATTCTTGATAAAACAAACAATTGTTTATTTAAATAACCCCTGTTGCTTATCCCCTATGGCTTCTCGCCATCCGCCAAGCCACTGTGATTTTATTGAATCAACTTGGTACGGGCAATGTTCTTTAGAACGACCAGATATACCTGCTTGGTAACCTCTTGTATGTGCCCTATTTTGGCGATCGCGTTTTTGCCGCTTCATCATAAATACACGCTCCTTGGTTCTGCTTAATAGAAATTGCCTAACTGCATTAAGCATAGTCTAAGAAGGTCGAAATACAATGAATTAAACAGGTAAATTTCAGATATAAAAAAAGCACTCAATAGTGCTTTTTTTTATACTTAATTATCAATAATTAATCGATTGTGATCAATTTACTTATTCAAAATTATCTTTTAAAGACTCTACGACGAAGACCCAATAAACCAAACAAGGTTAATATAGCAATGCTACTAATACTTGCCCCTTGTCGTTCTACTTTTTCTTCAACTGAGTCACAATTCTCAATAACACCATCAACAATCGGCTTAAGTAGTACAGCTCTGACTACATCAACCCTAACAGCGTTACCGCTCTCATCAAGTCTTAACTCACCTTTAGCGTCATAACTATCTGACTTCACAACGGCAGTAGCAGATATTAAGCCTTCATCGTTAATATCATTCGCTTTGATTACATTAAACTCAGAATTACATGTTAAAAGAGTATTAAGATCTGTCATCACAGGAGAGTCACTTGAAATATCATACATAAAACCGGCAGTACGACGCGGATTTCTTGCACTATCATTGTGAGTTTCTATTTCTGCTTCACCGACAACAATACCCGCGGTATTTATGGCAAACGCAGTGCTCTTTGAAGTGGTAAAAAAATCTTTTGGAATGATCATTTCCATTTCACTATCAGGGACATTAGTGTCTACATAAAAGAACTTTTTAACAAAATTATCAGGGTTATGAGTAAAACCAACAGCTATACCATTATCATTAATATCATTCGCTCTAGAGAATGCAAAAACTGAGTTGGTATTAAAGCGATAATGCAGCTGATTAAAGTCTAAAACAACGTTATTACCTTCTGCATCCTCTTTGAATATCACTGCATAAGAGCCAGTCATACGCTCATTTGATACAGGTTCAGTTACAATATTACTATCCCAACCATGGGCATACCCAACAGCAACGCCATTGTTATTAACCGCAAGTGCTTGACTAGTAAAAGCTCTATCATCATCAACATGAGGGGTTAGTAACAAACCTAATTGCTCTGTTTCTACAACATTATCAGCTGATAATGTTGCCTTAAATGCCTGAATGTAATACATACCAGTTTGTACTTTTTGAATACAAACCTCTACTGGTACGTCATCTATAACATTAGGATCGGCACAACCACCATCATCATTAAGGACGTACTCTTCTCTCACTTCACTCAGTTTATAACTACTATAGCCAACTGCGCTGCCATTTTCATTCATATCAAAAACAGCTGAAATTCCACCACCATATCGGGTTTCAATAGGCAGTACAGGATAAATTGTCACACCATTATCTGGAGAAAAGAACCCTCGTTGTCCATGTTCTCTTACCCAATGGGTACGAATATTACCTGCGCTGTCAGTAAATTCTGGCATTGGTAAATAAGGCGCAGAAGCCGTACCAAAAGTTATATTGCTATCTGTGATGCCTTCAATAGCATCAATCGTTGAACGAGTAACTACACTTCCGGCACTGAAACTTCCGTCAAAAGCTGTATCAAATATACGTATTTGAGTGCTTTTGCTACCATCACCAAGGTTAATCATGGCTGCTGTGTCACCCACGGCTTGATATACAAAATTCAGATTTTGAGACGAAGTACTTATCGACTGAAGGTATAACTTGGTCCAAGCTAGATCATTAGCTGTTGGGTCCCCTGCCTTCAATGCATCAAAGTCTTCAATTTCTTCCAAACCAAATTGATAGTCATGCTGTTGCAGAGCAAAATTTCTTATACCATTAAAGTCACTTTCACTTAAGTATTCATATTGCACCGGGAAATTATAAATATTAGTACCAGCAACAGCCATAACTCCTTGGTTATTTTGTTTCTTACCATAAGTGTACTCAAGGTTTTCTGCATTACCTTTATCGACTACTTCATAAGTAGCAGCATGGCTGAAATTAAGGAAACCAAGGCTTAAAGCACTAGTAATTCCTAATGCCACTATATTCTTTGCAAATTGCTTCATTCTACTTGCTTACTCTTTAAGGTTATCTGCTTAACACGTTTACTTTAAACGAATTAAAGGCTTTTATTTAGGAACACCATTCATTTACTACTATTGATCGTCGAGTTCTTGCCATCTAGCATAAACGATCTCAAGGTTTGACTCACTTTCTGCCAGCTGGTTCAAAACTTTTTGCGTTATTTTCTCATCTTGGCTAAAAAAGTCACCCTCATTAACTTGTGCTTGCAGCGAATCAATCAAACTTTCTAGTTCATCAATTTTTTCAGGCAGCATTTCAAGCTCACGTGCTTCTTTAAATGACAGCTTTTTCTTTTTAGCTTCAGGTTTTGCCGATTCGTTATTTACTGCAGAAGTCACAGTATTTTTACTCTGCTTTTCTGGACTGTTTTTTTGTTGTACGCCTTCAGCCATATTCTCGCGCTGTAGCTTCTTTAAAGCCAAGTATTCATCAACATCATCGTATCCACCAACGATCTGATTTATCTGTCCAGTACCGTCAAAATACAAACAAGTATTCACACAGTTATTAACAAAATCGCGATCATGGCTCACTAAAATAACGGTTCCAGCATAATTTGCAACTACTTCTTCAAGCAGCTCTAATGTTTCAATATCTAGATCGTTGGTTGGCTCATCAAGAATAAGCAAGTTGCTCGGGCGTAAAAAGAGTCGTGCAAGTAATAATCTATTTTTCTCACCACCTGATAAAGCTCTTACTGGTGTACGCGCTCTTTTCGGGCTGAATAAGAAATCCTGTAGGTAACCCAATACGTGGCGAGAACGGCCATTCACTACAACTTCTTGTTTACCTTCACCCACAATTTCTTGTACTGTTAGATTTAAATCAAGGGCTTCACGATGCTGATCAAAATAAGCAATATCTAAATTAACACCAGAGCGCATTTTACCACTCGTTGCGGCTTGCTTTTCCATGATAAGTTTAATCAAGGTTGACTTACCTGTACCGTTAGCACCAATTAACGCTAATCGATCGTTACGAGTGATAAGTAGGTTGAGGTTCTCAATCACTACATTATCACCAAAGGCCACTTTGACATCTTCAGCTTCAAAGACTAGTTTACCAGAGCGATCGCCCTGAGTTATATTCATGGTACTTTGATTACGCACATCGCGACGAGCTGTGCGCTCAAGACGAAGTTTTTCTAACGAGCGAACTCGACCTTCATTACGGGTACGACGGGCTTTAACCCCTTGACGGATCCATACTTCTTCTTCCGCTAATTTTTTATCAAATAGCGCATTTTGTTGCTCTTCAACTTGTAAATCATGCTGTTTTTGCTCGATATACAAATCGTAATCACCCGGATAACTTTTTAATTTACCGCGATCTAAATCTAAAATCCGAGTCGATAAACCACGGATAAACGCCCTATCATGGCTGATAAAAATAATAGTACCTGCAAAGTCTTTTAAGAATTGCTCTAGCCATAACACACTTTCAATATCTAAATGGTTAGTTGGCTCATCGAGTAATAAAATATCAGGGCTGGTAACAAGTGCTTTAGCCAACGCAACTTTACGTAACCAACCACCAGATAGATCGCAAATTTTAGCATCTGCATCCAATGATAACGTAGTCATGGCTTGGTCAATACGTTGCTCGTCTAACCAAGCATTGGCTTTTTCAAGCTCTTCTTGCACGTTTGCTAACTTGTTAAGGTTTTTGTCACTTGGATCTTCGCCAATCAAATGAATTAAAGCATGATAACGACGGATAAGTTCGGCGTTTTCTTTTACACCTTCAGCAACGTAGTCAAAGACAGAGATATCAGACGATTCAGGTGGATCTTGTTCTAACATTGCCATTTTCATGGTACTAGACTTTAAAATCTGACCATCGTCTAAACCTTGCAAGTCCATTAATATCTTCATTAAAGTAGACTTACCTGCACCATTACGACCTACTAAACAGATGCGCTCGCCAGTTTGTACACTTAAATCTGCTTTATTTAAAATTTTATCTTCGCCAAAGGCAAGCTCACCATTGGCTATTCTTAATAATTCCATAATTCTTCTTATGCGTTACTGTTAACTAATTGCGTTACTTGCGCTTGGGTAAATGGCCAAAAAAGCTTAGTATTTTTACTGCTGTTTTGTGCTAATTTTTCGAGTACGGGAATGTGTACACCATACAGCTCGACCAGTGTTTTCGTTTCATGGTCAACACTTTCTTGTTCAATAATATCAACTTGCGTTAGCTGCTCAACAGGCAATACCGTTAAACAAATGGCCAACGCTTGTTCACATAAATGACAGCCTTCACTGCCATACAAATTATACTTGTCCATTATTGCTCTCTACTTATGTCGCTGTGCGCCTAATAGACCAACTATTATGGATATGTTTATTTCGGGCGAAATCTTTATCACGCGTCACATCAGACATTGCTTCTGCAGTTAAGCCAAGTTCAGCTAAGGCTTCAAAATCTATCTTAAAGTTGCGTTTGTTATTAGTGAAAAATATTTCACCGCCTCTATTAAGTGATTTCAAAGCATCTGTAATTAAGTCAACATGATCTCGTTGTACATCAAAGCTATCTTCCATACGCTTCGAATTTGAGAATGTTGGCGGGTCAATAAAGATTACATCAAATTTGGTAACATTCTTTTTCAACCAATCCAGACAATCTGCTTGAATAAATTGGTATTTATGACCGTTCAGCTTATTTAAAGCAAAGTTATCTTCTGCCCAATTTAGATAAGTATTAGACATATCAACAGTTGTAATCGATGCTGCGCCTTGCACCGCTGCTTGTACTGACACTGAACCGGTATAAGCAAATAAATTAAGTAATGATTTACCTTGAGATTTCTTCGCTACTATCTGACGTGTTTTACGGTGATCTAAAAACAAGCCCGTATCGAGGTAATCCCATAAGTTAATTTTAAACAATGCACCATGTTCATTGATAGTAAGTGATTGTTTCGATTTTTCTAATCGTTCATATTGATTGGCGCCTCTCTGCTTAGCACGCGTTTTCAAAATTACTTTATCTGTTGGGATATTTAACACCTTCGGTGCCCAATAAATAACTTCTTGCAGACGTTTCTTTGCTTTATCTTCTTCAATCGTTTTTGGCGCTGCGTATTCTTGTATAACTAGATACTCACCATAAATATCAATCGCAACATTATATTCTGGAATATCACCATCATATAAACGGTAGGCTTCAATCTCATTTGATTTCAACCAGCCTTTTAAATTTTTACGATTTTTCTTTAAACGGTTCGCAAACGCACTATCTTCTTCGGCAAAGTCAGATTGCGGGTTTATAGCATCTTTTGCCCCTTGCTTCGCGTCAAGGTTATATAAAGCTAATTGACAATCTAACGGACCATTTTTAAATTTATAACGCTTAAAGCTCGACAGTTTCAACATAGAGAGCAAATCAACATTCGCCGTCAATATGGCAATACGCCAATCTTTAAACTGCATTTTAAGTTTTTGACCGAATAAAACGAAGTTTTCTACTAACTCAGGTAATTCACCAATACGTTCACCATAAGGTGGGTTGAACAAAATAGTACCCGGCTGTCCAAAAGTATTATCCATGTCATTGGTGTTTTTACAGGTGAACTCAATATATTGGTGCAACTGAGCATTACGAGCATTTTGTTGCGCTGTTCTTAATACTCGTTCATCTATATCGATACCAAAGACTTTCACTTTAAGGTTCGACATGTTTTCTTCAGAGCTATCTATCGCAAGTGTTAATTGTTTTTTCCAAACCGCGTCATCATGTGACAACCAAGACTCAAAGCCCCATGACTGTCGGTTAATGGCAGGAGCTTGCTTAGCAGCCATTGAAACAGCTTCAATCAAAATAGTGCCTGAACCACACATAGGGTCAACCAATGGCTTGCTAGTATCATTTAACCAGCCCGAGCGTATTATTAATGCTGCAGCTAAGTTTTCTTTTAACGGTGCTGCACCACTGTGCTCGCGATAGCCACGTTGGAATAAACCTCGGCCAGAAAAATCAAGAAAGATGGTTACATTATCTCTTAGCAGACGAGCCTGAAAACTAATTTGTGGTGCTTTTTTATCGACATTAGGACGTTCGAAACCTTGATCTCTAAATTGATCAACGATTGCATCCTTAATCGTTAGGCCACCAAACTGACTATTACGGATTTCTTCGCTATAACCAACAAAGTCGATAGCAAAGGTAGTAGTCGAGTTAAAAATGTCTGGCCAGTTAATACTACTAGCAGCTTTAAACAACTCATCTTTATCTTTTGCTTCACCCTCACCTAATTTAAGCATGATACGAGTAGCAAGACGTGTCCAAAGAGATATTTTATATCCCAAAGCTAAAGAAGCTTGAAAATAAACCCCTTCAGGTTTTTGTATAACGTTAAATGCGCCGAGGCTTTTTATTTCATCAAACAATAAAACTTCAATACCTGGCGAGGTTAAAGCTAAAAATTGTTGTGTGGATTCTTTCATGGTGAATTTCCGGAGTAAGCAGCAGAGTAATCTATGGGCGCGATTATATACACAAACACAATACACATAAACAAAAGTTAACTTTAACTGGCTTAAATCGTCTGATTTTCACACGTAACGGATAACATTCATGCGAACGGTGTTTTTTTTATAAAAGCGCTTGCTTTATCGATGCTCTATCCTTACTATACGCATCGCTTTCAGGGAGTAACCTTTCTGGAAGAATCTTCTCGCAATAAGAAGTAAAATATTGTGGCTTATTCAACTGTTTTCTAGCAATAGTAATATTTGAATCATTCGGACGCGGGATGGAGCAGCCTAAAAGTTCAACCTCGTCGGGCTGTTCATTATAAATAGCCGAAGGTCGTCATGTTTGTTATCAAATCTGGCTCCCACAACCAATTCTTAAGTTTGAATTAAAACAACTTGGCTTTCCTACTTTATTGTAGGTCATTCGGACGCGGGATGGAGCAGCCTGGTAGCTCGTCGGGCTCATAACCCGAAGGTCGTCAGTTCAAATCTGGCTCCCGCAACCAATTTCAAGATATCTTCTAGTATTAATAAATCAAAAATACGCTCGTCGGGCTGTACATATAAATAGCCGAAAGTCGTCATTGTTTAATTCAAAGCTGATTCTCTCTACCAATTTCAAAACATATTCTAGTACTATCAAATCATACATACGCTCGTCGGGCTGTTACATATAAATAGCTGAAAGTCGTCAATTCAAATATCACCCTCCCAACTAATCTATGTAAAACCTACGGGATGATTTTCAAGCCATAAAGACTACTGCCACAGCATTTACAGGTTTCGTGCTTTTATTGCCATAACAGTGTGGAAGGTGACCATGGAAATAAATTAAATTACCTGCTTCTACCACATACTCTTCCCCTTGGACTTCTACACACGCACTACCTTCTAAACATAAAAACAACTCATGACTCCCTTCAGGATGCGGTACGCCTTTGCTATAGCAGTTGGGCTTCATATTGATATCATTAATTTGTAATTTTTGAGTGCTAATTGGGCTAGCTCGAGTACTAGAAAACCTACCATCATCTAGTTGAGTAACAGGCATATCTTTACGAGAAACTTCTGTAACATGTGCTGATTGTCGACTGATCAAATCATCTACCGAGACTCCCAATGCCTGCGCTACCTTAACAACTAGCGTTATACTTGGATTCGATTGCTCACTTTCCATATTAGCTAATGTTGCTCTTGGAATATTAGCCATGTCCGCTAACTTAGTTTGCGTTAATTTGTGCTGAGCACGTAATCTTTTGATACCTTCACTAATAGGGTTGCTCACTCGTTATCTCCATAATGTTATGTACTGATTTGCCACGATGTGAAAGACTACAAAATATCAACATATCGCCTGGCTTTATTCCAGTATTAAAACATATTGTTAATTTCTTGTCATTTATAGTGCTTCAGCTCTAGACACTGCTGATATTTTCATTACAATCTAGCCATCTTATCAATCTTGATAATTTCACTCATCAAAATGTCCTGGAGAATAATATGAATGTTGACCAACATATCAAAGTAGCACAATGGCACTTAGAGCAAGCTCGTTTACACAATGTTAGCGATCACACTTGTGGCTGTCCTGCTAACAAGCATGACCAACGTGCAATCGACGCAGTTGAAGCTGGCTTAATCATTGAAGAAAAAGCTTGTACTATAGAAGCTAAAGAAGCACGCGTTTAAGCTAACGCTAAAACCAAATAAATAATAAAAACCGATAAAGTTTCTTTATCGGTTTTTTTATGTCTCTCAACACTGAATCTCTCGACTATAAATCCCCTGCCCTACTAATCGATAAAGAATGTATTAAGAATCAATACTATCCATTAGAGGTTATCATTGAAAAATAACGTTAAGATAAATATAGTATTTAAATTACATGCTTAATTTAACCGAAAAATAATTTACAAGGATTTCTATGGCTGGTGCAAGTTTACTAACCCTATTAGATGATATTGCCATGCTGCTCGATGATGTGGCGGTATTATCAAAGGTTGCTGCTAAGAAAACCGCCGGAGTGCTAGGTGATGACTTAGCTGTAAATGCTGAGCAACTTTCTGGCGGCTTAAAAGCAGATAGAGAATTACCTGTTGTCTGGGCTGTTTTTAAAGGCTCTATGCTTAATAAAGCTATTTTAGTGCCCATTGCTTTATTACTGAGTTACTTTCTACCTATTGTGATAATGCCATTGTTAATGCTTGGTGGTGCTTATTTATGTTATGAGGGTTTTGAGAAGGTATGGCATAAGTTTACCCATAAAGAAGAACACAAAGAACAGCACGAAAAGCATGTTGTCGCATTGCAAGATGACACCATAGATATCACCCTTTATGAAAAAGATAAAATCAAAGGTGCTATTCGCACTGATTTTATCCTCTCTGCAGAAATTATTATTATTGCCCTAGGGACTGTCGCAGATAAGCCGATCACCACACAAATATCAGTATTAATTTTTATTGCTATCCTGATGACAGTGGGTGTTTATGGCTTAGTCGCTGGTATTGTAAAGATTGATGATGGTGGTTTGTTACTCATTCAAGATAAATCAGCAAACCTTTGGGCAAAGGCAAAACGTGCTTTAGGTTATTTTATGATTTCTTTTGCGCCAAAACTAATGAAGTTTTTAGCTGTAGCCGGTACAGTCGCAATGTGGCTAGTCGGCGGTTCACTTATCACTCATGGCGTCCCTGCTTTTCATCATATCATTGAATCAGCGACGAATTTTGCTGGTAGCCTGCCTGTTCTTCCGGGGCTCTTAGTGGTAATCATCCCACTATTAATCGACTTACTTGTTGGCTTTATTCTAGGTGCGCTGCTGGTGTTTATCTCGTTAGCAATGATGAAAGTAGTAAAGAAAACAAAGCATTAATATCTTAAAAAATCATTTAAAATTAGTGGCTAGTTACTACTTAACTAGCCCTTCGCTTTATATCGGTGATTAATACCAGTGTTTAATACCAATAATTAATACCAATAATTAATACCAATAATTAATACCAATAATTAATACCAGTGATTAACAATTAACTTACAAGTAAAACTAATTTACCGACATTCTCATTATTTGCCATTTTATCATGGGCCTGCTCAACGTGTTGCCAAGGGTAAACCGAGTCAATGATAGGTTTAATTTTACCGTTTACTAAATCTGCATAAAAATCATTGCTAAAATTCTCAACCAGCTGAGCTTTATAATCGTCACTTCGATTACGTAACGTTGAAGCGGACAACGTTAACCTTTTCGCCAATAGCTTTGCTACGTCGACTTGTGAGCAATATCGGCCACCTAGCATTGATAAAGTAACTATGTGCCCATCAAGTGTCGCAACGTTAATATTTTTAGCCAAATACTCACCACTAACAACATCAATAATGACATCGTAGCCTGCTGATACATTTTCTTTTGACCAAGCAACAAAATCGGTCTTTTGGTAATTTATCGCAAAATCAGCGCCAAGAGCTAGGCAGGCTTGTGCTTTGGCTTCACTGCCCACAGTAACCGCAACATAACATTTTTTAGCTTTAGCAAGTTGTATTGCAGCACTGCCGACACCACTCGCACCGGCATGTATAAGCACGTTACTGTTATCCATTAACTTAGCGATACTAAATAAACTTTGATAAGCAGTTAAGAATACTTCGGCGCAAGCAGCTCCTTGTTCAAAAGAAAATTGCTCAGGTAAACAAAACAATTGTCTTGCTTTTACTTTGACATATTGCGAGTACCCACCACCCGCAACTAAACCAAAAACTCTGTCTCCGAGTTGCCACGGTTTCCCCTGGTAATTATTAGAAACTGTCTCACCGCATTGAATAATTTCACCTGAGACTTCCAAACCAAGGATTGGAGACTCGCCCGCAGGGGCTGGATACTTACCTGCTCTCTGCAATAAATCGGCTCGATTAATCCCTATAGCGTGAACTTTAACCAAGCACTCATCCGCTGCTATTTCAGGCATATCAGTTTGACTAAACACTAATGATTGCTGGCTATCAACATGGATATATTTCAAAGAGATCACCTTATGTTAGGTTGTATAGGATAAAGCTAGAGAGGAATTATGCGAAATAAACGTTAAGAAAAGTAAGAGTTGATAAAGTGCATAAACTCATACACTTTATCTAATGAACTTGACCTAATAAACTTAACTTGGAAAAGTTAAGTTAGTGGCGTTAACGCAACAGAGTGGAACTCGACCTTGCTCCAACCACTTTGCATGAAGTTACGAATATTACCGTGGTCATTTCCTTGAGGATTATTTACCACATCTTCACGATAAAAACGGCCAAAACAAGTCAACGTTTGTTGTTCAGTCAAACCATTAAGTTTGGCAAAATAAAATATCTTACATGAGCCTTCATTGGTGCCAGCTTCATTAAGTAAATCACCATTACTAAACGTTGCTGGCAAGTAATTATAGTTTTCACCAATAACTTGCATCACTTGTTCAAAACTTACTTGCTCAGCATTTGAATCCAACTGATTGATGAAATCGGCTAGCGTAACATTAACGTTTTGAGTACTCATTAAGCATCACCAGCTTTTAATCTAGCCTTTGCTTCCTCTACTTTAGAGAAATCTAAACCGAGTTCATTAACGGCTTGCTCAATAAGACTTGGATCTGCCATGACTAAGCTCATAATAGCTTGTAGCTTCTCTGGTGGAATACCAAGTTGTGTAATGAATGCCATTGCCATCATAGGATTTTCAGTCAGCGCCTGAAACATCTCACTAATTTTTTCATCACTGATATTTAATTCTTTTAAAATTTGAATAATCGGGTTCATTAATTGTCTCTATTTAATATTAGGTTTAGCGTTAGTAATAATCAGGCTGTTTTAACAAATATAGCCCTATGAATCATGCTGATTATAATATCAAATTATAAAGAACTTTACAGACAGCAGCTCATTAATAAATAAAAAATCTAATTAATACCCATTCCATTAAATTTATTCTTATGCCAAAGCTATGTCAGCGAAGCGATAACAAATAAAGTTTTTGCTAACATAGTCATTCTATATCGAACAAACTTGTGCCGTTATTGATTTTCTGACAAGCTCCCTAGGGCGAATTACTGCGTTATTGTTTTTGACAAGGGCGCTGCATGGATGCAGGAGCATATTCTCCTGAACAACCATTATCTTCGATCAATGCCTTGTCTCTAAGCCTTTTAATTCTCGCTGAGTGGGAAATAACTTAATGGACTTGGTATAACTATACCAAGTTAATCTAATTCACAGAGTAATATTAAGTATTTCTTACATTTTTTAAACAAAAAAACCAGCACTAGGCTGGTTTTATAGAGATAAATTTCACAAAGTTAAATTATCTTATTTTTGTTAAAATCTCATCTAATTTATCAAGATTGGTATATGAAATAACTAACTTTCCCTTACCTTTTTGGTTATGGCTAATCGAAACTTTTGCACCAAATTTTTCCGCTAAGCCTTGTTCCAACTCAATAGTCTCAGTAGCTTTTTCAACTTTTTCTTTTTCGGCTACAGGATTTTGAATCTTTTTAATTAAACTTTCAGTTTCTCGTACTGTTAATTCTTTCGTTGCCACAGTTTGCGCAGCTGATGTTTGTACATCACCTTCTAACGCTAATAAAGCACGGGCATGGCCCATTTCAATATCACCATTTTCTAATAAGGTTTTTACTTCATCATTTAATTTATTTAAACGTAATAAATTACTCACTGCTGTACGTGATTTTCCAACAGCAATGGCCACTTCTTCATGGGTTAAATCAAATTCCATTAATAAACGTTCTAACGCAATCGCTTCTTCCATTGCATTAAGATCTTCACGTTGAATATTCTCAATAAGGGCAATAGCAACTGCTGATTCATCCGGTACGTTTTTTACTAAACAAGGGATAATATCAAGCTGTGCTAATTTAGCCGCACGCCATCGACGTTCACCCGCGATGATTTCATATTGATCCTCGCCAACCAAACGTACAACGATCGGTTGAATGATACCTTGTGATTGAATAGACAAGGATAACTCTTCAAGACCAGCATCAGACATTTCACGACGTGGTTGGTATTTACCCGGGGTTAATTGAGTAATAGATAACTTAATCAATTCATTATCTGTCGCTTTTACACTATGAATTTCTTCAGTCGTTTCAGTTTGTTTTTCCACTGCAGGGATCGCTGGCGATAATAAGGCATCAAGACCTCGACCTAAGCGACTAGCGCCTTTACGTTTTGCTGTACTCATAATTTTCCTTTGTGCTAGCTGGCAACTTTGGCATTAGCTTGCGGAGATTTTTTAGCATAATCATTTTTACGTAATACTTCACCAGCAAGCGCTAAATATGCTTTGGCACCCGTTGAAGATTTATCGTAATACATGGCTGGTGTACCAAAACTAGGTGCTTCAGCTAAACGAACATTTCTCGGAATGACACTTCGATAAACTTTATCACCAAAGTGACGTTTTAATTGCTCTGATACATCATTAGCTAAGCGATTTCGAGGATCATACATAGTACGAAGAATGCCTTCAATATGTAATTTATCATTCACTACAGATGTTAACTTTGTAATTGTGTCCATTAACGCTGTTAACCCTTCTAATGCATAGTATTCACATTGCATTGGCACTAAAACAGAGTCTGATGCAGTCATGGCGTTAACAGTAAGCATGTTCAATGATGGCGGACAATCTATGATAATAAAGTCATAAAAATCTTTTACCGGCGCTAAAGCGGTTTTTAAACGCTGTTCTCGGGCATAGACTTCCATTAATTTGATTTCTGCTGCCGTAACATCAGCATTTGCAGAAATTAAATGATAAAGCCCTGAAGTTTCTTTAATGACGACTTCTTCAACACTCTGTTCTTCAACTAGTAATTCATAGCAAGTTGCATGAACATTATATTTATCAACGCCACTCGCCATGGTGGCATTGCCTTGCGGATCTAAATCGATTAATAAAACTTTGCGTTTTGTCGCCGCCAACGAGGCAGCCAAATTAACCGCGGTTGTAGTTTTACCCACACCGCCTTTTTGGTTTGCAATTGCTATTATTTTTCCCACAAGCACCTCTAATGTTATGTTATACCAATTACATTAAATTTATTATCAACTCAGAGCTATATTAGCGAGCTTATAACAATAAAAATTGGTTAAACATAGTTAGTTCTATATTTTATTAATTTTATGCAGTTATTAGTTTGCTAATAAGCTCCCAAAGGGCGAGTTTAAAAGGCATATATGCTGCGTTATTAATTTTGATAAGGGAATAACCATTATCATCAATTAATGCCTTGCCTCTAAGTCTTTTAATTCTCGCTGAGTGGCCAATAACTTAATGGACTTGGTATTATTTCTAGTGCAACTTCTTCAGCACGAGTACATGGCGTTCACCAACCAAGTCAGGTACGATTATTTTATGGCTATCTACTAAAGTAATATTTTCAGGTAATTGTGAGATCTCATCCTGAGGATATTGCCCTTTGAGTGCAAAAAATCGTCCTTGCTCAGTGGTGACTAAGTGCTTACACCAGCTTACCATATCATTAAGCGAAGAAAAGGCACGACTTAATACCCCATCAAAAGGCTGTTCACCTTGATACTCTTCAACCCTTGCTTTTACGGGTGTGACATTGGTTAGTTTTAATTGAAAAACAACTTGTCTAAGAAAAGTAATACGTTTACCTAGACTATCGAGTAAAACAAAATTTCTTTCTGGATACAATATGGCCAAAGGTATGCCTGGTAAACCAGGGCCGGTGCCAACATCAATAAAGTTTTTACCTTCAAGCACTTCGCCCACCATTAAGCTATCCATAATATGCTTTACTAGCATGTCACTAGGATCGCGAACAGAAGTTAGGTTATAAGCTTTATTCCATTTATTAAGTAATTCAACGTATTGAATAAGTAAATCGATTTGTTCTTGAGATACGACAAGCTGAGTTTTACTAATCAGTGTCGATAATTGCTGTGTTAAAGTCATTTTATTTAGACGAGCTTAGCTAATTAGCATTAATCAGCGGCTCGCCCCTACCTATTGCTTTTACGCTAATTTACGTAAAAGACCGTGTTTTTTTAAGTAGACTAATAATAACGAAATTGCAGCCGGAGTAATACCAGAAATTCTTGAAGCTTTACCAATAGTTTCCGGACGTGCACTTTTTAACTTAGCAACAACTTCATTAGATAAGCCTGAAATCTGCTGATAATCGAATTCTATTGGGATCAGAGTATCTTCATTACGCTTCTTCTTGGCTATTTCATCAACCTGACGATCAATATAACCAGCATATTTAGTCTGAATCTCTATTTGTTCTGACGCTTGTTTATCAGCTATTGCTGGACCTAAACCTTCAATGTTCATTAGATCATCATATTTAACTTCAGGACGACGTATTAATTCTTCTAAGTTTGCTTCTTTACTCATTGGCATTTTCAGTAACGTATTTATTTGATCAATATTTACATAATCTTTTTGTACCCAAGTTGATCGTAAACGTTGACGCTCAAGTTCGATATTTTCCATTTTTTCGTTAAATCGCTTCCAACGTGCATCATCGACTAAACCAACTTCACGTCCTCTCTCAGTTAAACGAATATCAGCGTTATCTTCACGAAGCAATAAACGATATTCAGCGCGAGAGGTAAACATACGGTAAGGTTCTTTTGTACCAAGAGTCGCTAAGTCATCGATAAGCACGCCCATGTAGCCCTGATCTCGACCAACAATGAACTCATCACGTTCTTTTACTCTATTGGCTGCATTGGTTGCAGCAATAAGTCCTTGAGCACCCGCTTCTTCATAACCAGTTGTACCGTTAATTTGTCCAGCAAAATATAAGTTCTGTACAAATTTACTCTCTAAGCTTTGTTTCAGATCGCGAGGATCAAAATAATCATATTCAATGGCATAACCCGGACGCGTAATAAACGCGTTTTCAAAACCTTTAATTGAACGTACTAAGTTCATTTGCACATCAAAAGGTAAGCTAGTTGAAATACCATTAGGGTACACTTCATGTGTTGTTAGGCCTTCAGGCTCTACAAATATTTGATGTGATGTTTTATCCGCGAAGCGTGTGATCTTGTCTTCAATAGATGGACAGTATCTTGGTCCAACACCTTCAATTACGCCAGTATACATAGGCGATCTATCTAATCCATCACGAATATGCTGATGAGTTTGCTCATTGGTATGTGTGATATAACAAGATACCTGTTCTGGATGATCTGCTTGTGATCCCATGAATGAAAAAACAGGGCGAGGTGAGTCTCCTGGTTGCTCTTCCATTACTGAAAAGTCTAATGATCTTGCATCTAGTCTTGGTGGAGTACCTGTTTTTAAACGATCCATTCTAAATGGCATATCACGCATTTTAGCGGCTAAATTCATACTGGCAGGATCACCTGCTCGGCCGCCCTGATAGTTATTTAAACCAATGTGAATCTGTCCTGCAAGGAAAGTACCTACCGTCAATACGACTGTTTTACCTTTAAATTTAAGGCCCATTTGCGTTGATACACCGACGACACGATCATTTTCCAGGATCAAGTCATCGCATGGTTGTTGAAAAATAGTAAGATTTTCTTGGTTTTCCAGTACGTTACGTACAAAAGAACGATAAAGAATGCGATCAGCTTGGGCACGAGTTGCACGTACTGCTGGTCCTTTGCTTGAATTGAGTGTTCTAAATTGAATGGCACTATGATCAATCGCTGTTGCCATTAATCCACCAAGCGCATCAATTTCTTTAACCAAATGACCTTTGCCAATACCACCAATTGCTGGGTTACATGACATTTGCCCAAGGGTGTCAATGTTATGAGTTAACAATAACGTTTTGCAGCCCATACGTGCAGCTGCAAGTGAGGCCTCGGTTCCCGCATGACCACCACCAACAACAATTACGTCATAAGACTCTTGATACCACATAAAATCACAATCCTGCTTGGTTAAAATTCGTTAAGGTTTTTATTTAAAAAATATTTACAAAATTTGTAATACTCAAAAATAAGGGAACGTATTTTAACGCTTTTTTCTCTCCAAGGATACGATCAAATGTGTAAAAAAGATCGGAGTGGATCCTTAATATATAAAAAGAGATCTTTAGAAAGATCTTATAGTTATTACTTATTAAGACCCTCTTTTTCTGTGGGTAAGTCATTTTTTCTTATATAAATTAACAAGTAACAGCAATGATAACCTTGTGATCAAACGTTGATCAACAGGCGAATAAGCTTTGATCAAAACAGCTAGTTATACACAGGGCTTTTAATATTGTTTTTAATCAACTGAATAATAATAGTAAATTAACGGGTTATTAACTCTTTTATCCACATAAGCTAAAAAACAGATCGTAATCTGTTGATAACTTATGGGTAAGTGATCATGTTAGATCTAAAGTAGATCTATATTTGTACTGATCCACTGCTGTGCAAGATCTTCTGGATCGATATCTTCTGACATATCGAAGGTTTTAATTGGTGTTAATTCATTGCAACCCATTGATATCAATAGTTTTGATAAATCCATAGCTGCTTTGCAAAAAGTATCGTAACTAGAATCTCCGATCCCTATGGTTAAAAAACTAACCGTGGATAGATCTTGATCACAATTACTTAGATCACTGACAAATTGTTTAATGTTGTCAGGGTAGTCACCTGCGCCATGTGTTGAGGTGCAAACGATCCAAAGAGGATTTTTAGTTAAATTATCGCTGTTATTTTGTTCGTTATTGGTGGGGAAAGTGTTGTTGATCACGTTTTGAAGATCCGGTTTTAGGTGAATATCAACGTGATGATCAAGTTCTTTTAGGGTTTCTTCACAGGCTTCAGCTACATATTCGGTGCCACCAAGCATGCTACCAACAATGATTTGAATTGAGCTCATAGAGGTTCTCTTTTTAATAAAATAGGGCTATTTAAATGCTGTCTCTTATACACATCTGACGCTGCCGACGAAGAGGATAGTGTAGAT
>OJBR01000350.1_pt1 | contig 22572 bp, 21 predicted proteins | sample 1591161 | NCBI WGS metagenome assembly OJBR01 (sample SAMN05416803, study PRJEB24817) | seawater metagenome | isolation source: Sea water | place: Canada:Atlantic | collected 2013-07
ACGAGATCTAGTACGGTCTCGTGGGCTCGGAGATGTGTATAAGAGACAGGCCCAATATATTTTTGCTTGTTTCCTTAGGTATGCTCGATGCTCAGTTAATAGTGGTGTATTACATATAACTTGTTCAACATACCCAACCCCAACATTTAATCCGTTGGCAATCGTTAGCCTATGGATACCTAGTAATGCCCATATAATCACAGATCTTCGTAGTTTTTCCGGATAGCGTTGGGCATTAGATTTGTGTCTGATGCCGCTAATTTCAGCCTTCCTCCTTATGTAACAACGACTTACTCCTGTCCTTTTCTCAATCTGATTCATACTTTCGCCAGATCTTAGTAAAGTAATAATTTCAGTATCATCATTTGCTATTTCATTAAGTAATTTATCTGTATTTTCTTCAAATTGATTCAGAAAGGAACTCGCTTTCCCGTTAAATAACCAAAAGCTAAATAATAAATGCTTTATAGGATGAGAAGGAAATCCTGTCTTATTTCTTAACAAAGGACCTATAAAATCAAAGTCTCCCAGTGAATCACGTACGTCATCATCCAGTAATTGAGGATTATTGTTGATGAATAGTATTAACTCATTTCTTAAAGGCGTAATTCTGACCCTATTATTTTTTGTTATATAACCTTTTTTAGATAATTCGTGCCTATACAATGATATGCAATCACAAGTTATTCCAATTTTACATAGCGTGAAAAGTCGAGCCGAAAATGCAGCAAATTTCAGCTCTATATCACTTGATACAGCATCATTTACATGATCATATGGAAACTGTATCTGCCTATCTAAATAACCATCGCCAGCTAGAATATCTTGAAGCCTTACTTTGTGTTTAAAACAAGATTTCATTCCTGGAATTTGATGTTCAATTCTTAAAACTAAATAACCTAAATTATTATATGACTCTCCCAAACAGTGAGGGCAAACTTTATGTGAAAAAACGAGGGGTAGTTTAGCCTGAGTTATTCCCACCATCCCCATTACTGGTTTATTCCCATAAATTAGCTTTGTATTTAATTGCTGTTCAATTTTGGGATTAAAAAACAGGAATAATGAGTAGAGTGTATTTTCCAGTAATAGCTGTTGAGGGGCTTTGTCTAACTGTTTTGCTACTAAGTTAATTCTATGAGGAAGAAAAGGGTGTACTCTGATTTTTTGTGCTTTAAACAATCCGTTATAGCTCATATAATTATATGGGTGGCAGGAGAACCTATGCCACCTGAATATAGCACTAAAGATAGTTTCCGAAGGTCTAATGGCAAACCTAGATGGGAGTTTCATCTTTTAAGTTGCCTATTTTATTAGCTGTTGACTCAAGTAACTCTGAAGACTGTTTTGCATATTCATCACTGTTTGCACAAATGATATTAATAACATTTGTGCCTTCACATTGAAGCCAGTATAAAATCATCAGCATATAAACGGGATGTCTGATTTGAATCCCATCTCTTTTATAAGTCGTATATAAAATATTAGATCTTCTTCGCTTTTCTCCATCGTAGAACTGAAAACAATGTTTCAGCAGATCCCTAGGTACATGAGCTTCAAATTCGACTAGCAGCTCATTAAAGTAATCTCGTCTTTTGGATACAGCATTGGGGACAGGACCAAATCTATCCCATATCAAATTTCTCAATCTTGCAACAGAATGATAGTCTTCATTTATGGTGTTATAGATAGCTACCACAAAGTGGCTCCACTGTTGGAAATCATCTGAAAAACCCAATGTATCTATTCGAGCTGATTTAAGTCGATTAGGCATACTCAAACTAGATATACTTTTCAAGCCTGATACTTGCACCAGTGAAACATTATGTTGAGTACAATGCGTAACGAACGGTAGGTTATGAGCATTATGCCAATAAGCAGTACCATAGTGGGAACGGTCTTCTTCCATACATATTGGGCAGTATCGCCAATTGGCACTTAAGTTCACTTGTGACTCTCTAGCCTGGCTCAATTGGTTACTGCTCAGTTCTTGAATCCCAGTTTCTATATTATCGAAGTTCAATAACCATAAAGGGTATGAGCTTCCGCTATTTCGCAAAGTGCAAAACTCTTCACGTTGAGTAAGTAAATCAAGGTTTTTACAGTTACCTTTGGATGGTTTTATCTGTGAGTTATTTAGCCCATATTTAGCCGTAATGATTGATTCTTTTGTGAACCCAGACCATTTTAGACTTCTTGCTACAACACTCCACAAATGCTCTCCCGGTAAGGAGGAACAAATATTCATGTTATTTACTCTCCTCATCGTATGTTTGACCTGATTTAAGACGGCCAATTTTTTCCTGTAATTTCTGTTTCACTTTTTCTATTTTTTCTTGCTGCTTTGTATCAAGGTCAACTTCGTCCATCATCACATCAGTTGAGCTGGCAATCTCTTCCGCTGATCGTCCATTTATTGTGGAGTCATTCGATATGGGCCTCAAATGCTTAATAGCTTGGTCAAAGTAATCCGTATCAAGAAAATGTTTAGTATCTCCCCCTAGAGAATCAGAAAAATATTTCATATTATTTACCCTCCTCATCGTATGTTTGACCTGATTTCAGGCGACCAACTTTGTTTTGTAGTCTCTGCTTAACCGTTTCAACTATTTCTTGTTGGTCTGGTTTAAGGTCAGCTTCATCCATCATTACATCGATGGCGGCTGAGATTTCTTCCGCAGAGCGCCCTTTAATATTAGGATCTTTCGCCATACGTCTCAGATGTTTGATTGCTTGATCAAAGAATCCAGTATCTAAAAAATGCTGTGCATCCAAAAGGTCATTCAAACCGCTAGTTCTATGATGTTTAATTGCTCTGAAAACTGTGCGAAGTAATGGAAAACGCTTTTTCCAAATATTGTCAATATTCTTATGCGTTATCGCTGTTTGCTTTGAACCTTTAGTAACCGCATCTGTTTGCAACTCACGCCATAAGGCAAGTACTGCATATGGATATCCTTGTGTTAATTCATAAAGATAATCACGATTTTCCTTCGTATCTGGTAAAGGGATAGGAGCAAATTGAAAGTTAAATAGCGCGTCTATAAGTTCCTTCCAGTATTTATTGTTCTCAGCATATGGCAATATTTCAAAGGTTTTCCCTTTACGACGAATATTACGCTTTTTAACTTTAAACAGGTGGAGTGCATCACTAGTGCCAATTTTAACGATAGGTACATGCGATTGGTTTGTCAGCGTATCCAAAAAATTCAACATTATTTGTCTTTTCTTAGGTGGCTGAACTAACAGATTTTGAAGCTCATCGATCACTAAAACGCCAACATGATACCTTCTACATAAGAAGTGAATTTTTTGTAGCATGATATGTTCGTCTGTTTTGTGCTTCGAATAATAGGAATGATAAGACTCTTCAGTCTCAGTAAGTCTTAACGCATCATCGATCGCTTTAAAAAAATTCAAACAAAGTGAGCGAGTAGTCCCGTTGTGGGGCATATCAAAAATCAAATAAGTTATCTGTATATCTTGGAAGTATTCTTTTGTATGAGGAATACATTGAGGAAAAAGTCGCCTAAAAACACTTATAGTTGTAGCTGTTTTGCCTAAGCCTGTTTTACCAATGACCACAGTGCCTGTTGAAGTTGAATCTTCTTCATCGTCTAAATCAAATATAGGATCATCGTCAGCAGCATCCAACGTCCACTCAATAATCTCTGGTAGGATAGGATTTCGGGATTCATAACCGGATACAATTCGAGCATGTATATGTTGATATAAGTCCAAATGATGGAAGGTTGGAATACGTATCCGTTTTTCTAAGCCCATGAGTAGCTCAAGCTTATTGGATGAGGTCAATTCATTTTCCGGTATGGTTGGAATTTTTTTCAGCCTGCTATGAACTTCAGATGGCTCAAATTGTCCCGGAAACCCTGTAATGAGTGGATTATTACGGTGTGCTTCCAATACATCTGTTCGGTATGTGGGTGTCATGTAAGTTGGTTTCATTTTGGTACTCTCCTAATAAAAGTGTTTTAACTGGTAAAGCCGTCATAGTTATCGCTTTCTTCTTCATGGTTATTCTCTTTTATTGGTTCGTCTGAATAGAAGCCGTTGTAAGTTGCCATATATAGGCGGTTGATTTGTTTTTGTCTGTCAAACATGGACTCAAACATTCGATTTTCACGGATTTTTTGTATATCCTGCATGGCCGCAGGTAGTTTTTCAGAGATAGCAACTCTTACTTTTTCCTGTAGTAGGTACATCACTCCTAGCTTGCTCTCTAATGCTGCTTTTTTCCTTTTTTTTGTGCCACCCCCCTCTATGGTTTGTTGAATCTTTACTTCTTCAAAACTACGCCCGATGAAGCCTACATGGTCACCATGCAAGGTTGCTACTTGAAGACCTTCTTTTGTTACAAGGTAAATAAAGTCTACGCACCCGCGATGAATTCGGGCTTTAAATTGTTTTTGTTTTGCACCTTTTTGATAGTCCTGATGACCCATTTTCAAAGTCCAATCGCACGTATATTTTAATTTGGTACCCAAAAGCAATACATGATCTTGATAAACGGTTACATCAACGGTTTCCAGTAAATCAAGATAAAGCTGCTCGTCAGGAATCGCTTGTAGGTAGCCAGGACGATACTTTATTCCCCACTCCCAAACTTTAGCTGGGATAGGTGGTACTCCATCACGCTTCATTTCTAATGGTGCTGGAAAATCTTTGATTTCTTGATGATTGTTGTAGTGAATAATGTAAACAATCGCAATTTCGTAAAGCTCAGGGATAGTTAAGCAAGCATTCTTTCTTGCTATTTGCTTGGCTATATCTCTTCTACTCTTGGTTTGGTGAGCTGGACTAAGACCTTGGAAAAATCTGCTCCATGTATCAAACATCTTTTCTACCATACCTTTATCATCTCCTCGTCCAGTTCGCGAAAATTTGATCGTTATTGGTACATTAGCGGTGATTGGCCCTTCACTCCTGCGGTTGTGGAATTCGGCTCGATCAACCTTCAGGGCTGTAGGATTGCCAGCGATAGGCATCAAGCTACCATCGAAAGGTAACCCTAATTCTTCGAAAAATTTCCCCTTATCACGACCACTATTAAAAAGTGCCTCTTTTACTGTGTCATAGCTTGGATTCTGGGTAGTTATATATACACCCGTTACACACCTGGACCATCTATCTTTCACAAAGTATACTGTGGGCTTACCGATTTTCGTTTGTCTGGTCGGATCAAAAGCTGAAACAGCTTCCTCATCAAAGGGAGTTTCATCTAACTGGAATTCTTCGCCCGGACCAGTAACCCAAGAGCCAGGGGTTCCTTTTCGCCCAGCTATATTTGATGCAAATTCAGTTGCATTTTGTTTGCCTCTGTCCCTGCGAGGTAAAACTCCACCAAACTCCTTTTTCAGCCAATAAGAAAATTGGTTCTCTGTTGGCATTTCCCAATCGTCTTTTAACTTTACCTCATGCTTCTTACTTAATAGCTTCTGTTCATGAAGAGGGAGTAGCCTGCGAGATATTCGATAAAATTCACCTTTCATTAAATCCACAGAATCTTTGATTGTTTGTCCGGGAGTTTTACAATATTTCTTTTTGGCCCAATTAAAGGCTTTATAATCGTACTCATCGAGTACCTTTCCTTCATGAGAGTCGCTAGTGCGGCCTTGCTTTGTTTTAATTTTTCTTGGTTCAGGAAAATAATTTGCATCTTTTCCCTGTGGCATAGTAAGACCTATTTTTCGACAGCCATGCCTAAGAAAAGAATAGAAAGTATCGTATATGTAACGAACACCTCTTTTGGCATCCTTGGCTGCTTGAGCAAAGGTGCCAGAATCATAGCCATTCTTAAGAGAGTTATCTAAATCCAAAATTAATGGCGATATTGCTTTATGTCGCTCATTCATACGCTTGAGTAATGAGTCGTTTAACTCGTCTTCTTGTAAAAATGTTTTTTTATCAAACGTATATTCAGCAAGTAAAATATTTCCTTCATCGATAAGCCTTCTAAGCTCATCGTAATCAATTTTGACTGGGAATCTGGCTGTAGTCACTAGATTGAGAGCAAATACAGTACCTACTTCTGGCTCACAAAGAACAATTAGGTGATCTTCATCTAATGCAAATTTTGCAAATTGCATAATACCGTCTTCACTGTTGGCACAAATCGCCATGAATCGCTTCAAGTGCTGGCTAGCGGGGTTATCATTCACATCATTAAACACCGTATTTTCAATACTTTCGTTACTCATTAGGTTGCACCCCTAGTTGTTCTGCTGTTAACTCAAGTAATAGCGGAAGCTCCCAATAAAAGTCGATTTTTAGATGCCATAAACAATGGTGAAAAAATTGAACTGCTTGTTGATACCCTAATCCTGAAATAAATGCCGACTTTTCAATGATATCTGCAACTCGCTCATGTCTATCCTCCGATAATGTTGCACAGAAGTTATTGAACCAAGCTCGACATAGGGGGATTAAATATTCTGGGATATCTCTATTGCGATAAATTCGCTCAAGATTCATGAAGTTGTTGCATTTTAACTCCTCGCTACTTACCAACTTAAACTCGCAACGATTGATTTTGCACCATGCTTCTTGGATTGCGAGCTTTTCAACATTTCGTACTTTGAATAACTCATTTTCTTGCTTAACAGCGTACCCAACACGCTCAAAGCCTTCCTTGTAACAATAGAAATCTAAGGTTTGCTGAACTGGGATCTTCTTATTTTGGGGATAGACTGGATGTTTAACACCTAACTCTTTCGCAATAACCAATGTTTCATTTAATGGCAGAGCGTACTGCTCATAACTCTGCACAATACTTTTGTCCCATGCGATGAACATGAACATTAGTAACTCATTTTGGCTCAGAACATGAACTGCTCGATTGAAATCTTTGAAATGTTTGATTTTAGCTTTGATACCATATGACTTTACGTCTTCTATTCGCCACATGGGTTCATAAAATTCAGTACCAATACTGCTGGAATGTGCGTTGTACCACTTATTTTGAAGTTCAAGTGATACCCTATGAAATCCTTTAGCCATTTTACGCACCTCTCTGAATGAGGAGACTAAAATTCATAGCGCTACTTATTTGATTGGCTAGTAGATGCCTTTTGAGTTTATTTGCTACCCCCAGCACTAAAGGTTGAATGCATAATAGCGCTGTATTTTTCTTCTCTACTTCCTTTACCCATTTATCTCGTAATAAGTCAGCTATACCGACATTTGTTTTTCCTATACTCATTTTTTACACCTTCTTTTCTTAGGTATTACCTAATTCGTTTTGAACCTCCTATTATTATTTTTTATTATTTTGATTCGCTAAAACGCAATAGTTGCGCTCATACATTTATAAACTAATCCCGTAAAGGGATAACTATATCGACATGTGTTTTTCCTATATTCATTTTTACACCTGTCTTTCTTCCGTAATATCAACGGCAGTATTTTTCAATAAGTGTGAATGAATTCATCTTGTGACCTCTTAAGTTAGTTAAATCATGTTTAAGTATAGGCATGATTTTTTTATAAGATCAACTGCAAACTCAATATTATTTACACTTGGTGCAATAAATCAATTGTTATACTCATTTAAACAAGTTATCTTTTGAGTTTTCAGTGGTACGCAGTGCGTACCACTGATTTATACTATTTCAATATGGCCATAAATAGTGACACGCGAACTACAAAGTGTTTTTATATAGACTTTATCACTTATTTGGTCTTAATAACCAATAACTCGCAATTATCGAAACTTTTTTATTGATTACTTGAATAGTGAGTCTTTATATATTCATTAGAATTTCAGAGCAATAATTAAATAAAATATATTAGCAGGAAAAGTAATAGGTACTATCTTGGACATTCAGCACAAAAAGCAATTAAATACATTTAAATTAAATAGTTACATAACACCATAAGGCGGACATTAACTTTATCACACCCATTTATGAAAGACCAATTAGGCACTAAAAACCTCTCCATTGTTCCTCGTAAGTATTGGTAAGTTTGCCCGTTGTATCTTAAGATCACTCTCATGGTTTATGTAGAGATAACTTTATGAACACTGTAATTCGCGACTGGTTTATCGTCTCTATTTTTGATGCAGAAAATTTAGTAGGAAATGTACTTTGGGGCTATGTTATTTATGACTCAACTTGTCGATATCTAAAAGATGATTTTATCTGCACATCTAACATTGTTCGTATCAATAGCACTAATCAACTAATTACTACCCGAAGTGGTAGCCTTTATCAAACAATTGAAAAAGGTCGTCGTTCAAAAGTATATTTTGATGAGTTTGAACTATTAAGAAATGGATTTAGCCCTCCACAGGTTGAAGCGATTCGTATGTCTCCAACGTTGAAGATACACTGAAAGGTACAAAGGGAATGTTGATAAATAGGGCGATCTGAAATTAAACTGTTGCCCTATAGCCTTTTTCATATGAAACAGTTAAACCTTGTTAACAACACTAGTAAAGTTATTCTAGAACACTATTCCCCTTATCCTCTTATAAAAAACATTGCTATTTCATGGAGATATGGCATAAATGTACTATTAAAAATAGTCCACTCGTTTAAAGGGAATTACGTTTGAAGGATAAGGAAAAAATTGCACTCTTCATTGATGCCGATAATGCCCCTGCTGCCAAAATCGACATAATACTTTCTGAGCTTGCCCGGTATGGTGTTGTCAACATACGCAAAGCTTATGGCAATTGGAAAAGCCCATGTATCAAGCCATGGGAAGATGTTCTTCATGAATACGCCATTCAGCCCATTCAACAGTTTGATTTAACTAAAGGAAAAAATGCTACTGATATTGCACTAGTTATCGATGCAATGGATATCCTCTACACCAAAGATGTAGATACTATTTGCCTTGTTTCATCTGACTGCGATTTCACCCCTCTAGTTACTCGCGCATTAGCTGACGGTAAGTTTGTAATTGGTTTTGGAGAACGAAAAGCTCCAGCAGCTTTTGTTAATAGTTGCTCAAAGTTCTTATTTTTAGAAGAAATGCAAACTCAGGATAAACCTAAGGATAAGCCTGAAGCACACATAAAATGTGATACCAAGTTAATGAATATGCTTCGACAAGCAGTTGAAGCATCGGAAGACTATGATGGTTGGGCACAACTAGGAACTGTTGGTTCACATATATCTAATCATGCCTCATTCGATCAAAGAAATTATGGCTTTGAGAAGTTAAGTGACTTATTTGCTGCTATTGATACATTTAAGATAAAGAAAACAGGTTCTGTATTTTGGATTCAAGATAGAAAGCGAGCGAAACTCACCATTGTTCAATAATTTCGCTTATATGAACAAGGTCACAAGGATGTATCATGAATTTAAGTCATATAAAAATGACTCGTGCTTTAGATGAAACAGACAACATTACAAGTATTGATAATGTTGACAATGGGAAGGCGTGTAACTGTCACTGTATAGTTTGCCAAACACCTTTAATAGCTAGGCAGGGTAAAAAGCGTAGTTGGCACTTCGCTCACGGCACATCATCAGGTGACGTTGAATGTGCCTGGTCAGGAGAGACCGAGCTTCATTTGAGAGTAAAAGAATACTTATCAACTGCTAACCAGATTCTTGTTCCTATAGGCATACATCAACCTTCTTTTGAAACTATTAAGATAGAAGATACTCTAGTTGAAATGCGCTTCGATCCAACTAGGCGTATCCCTGATGTAACTACTTTCTCAAAGGGTGAAAAAGTTTTCATAGAAATAGCTGTAACTCACTTTTGTGATGCTCAAAAAATTAAAGAGTACAAATCACATAATGCTAATGCTTTAGAATTCGATTTTAGCAATTTTGAGCCTGAAGGCGATACAATAAAAGATAAAGAAATTGAAGAATATATTAGTCACTGTGAAGTTAGTTGGCTGAGTGTGGCTCCTGCTGGATATATCGGCAGTAAAGTCCATAATCACGAGAGGAAAGCAATTCAAAAGCTTCATGAAGAATATATAAAACAAGATCTTATGTATTCCAAAAAACTACAAGAAATAACTAAAAAAATTACTCTTCGAACAGAGGAATTAAGGAGGGTAGAAAATATACTATCAACTAAATCCCCTGAAGCAGAAGAAAAAAAAGCTATTATGGATTGGTTTTCAACAGAAGAGAGAAAACTGCAACAAGCGCTTAAAATAATGGAAAATAATGCTATTCGACAAGCTAATATTAGTGCAGAAGAACAATTTAACGCTTCTTTTAGTTTATTAAAACAAGATATGGAAAATCAATTTCGTCTTGATAACAAATTATTAATACAGCAAATCGAAACTAAAGAAGTTGAAGCTAAAACAATTAGTGATTTAGCTAATATGGCACAACACAATTTAGATTATAAGAAAACACAGCTAGAAGCAGTTAAAAAAGAGGCTAATGCTTATTTGGAAATAGAAGCAACTATAAAAAATGCACTGAAGTCATTAGAATCGAAAATAGTGACAATTGCACAAGCAAGGAAACAATTGGCCCATATTCTTCCAGAATTTAAAGGTTTTTGCAGAAAAACGGGCACACCGTGGCCATTTGCATACGATATAGATACAAAATTGAATACTTCAAAAGCACATGAAATATTACAAACATTAATAAGTAATAACTAGAATATTAGGTAAAACACCATGCTAACTAAATACTCCTTAGATAACTTCAAGTCATTTTCATCAAATCAAAGTTTTGATTTGGCAAAGTTAACTCTCATTTATGGGCAAAATTCATCAGGAAAAAGCTCTATCATCCAATCACTTCTATTATTAAAGCAAACCTTATTGGGACAAGACAAACACGCTGGTATGCAAACGAGTGGTAATTATATTGGGTTAGCCTCCCCACTATCTTTAATCAACAAACACAATTCAGAACTTGATGTTGGTTTGTCATTTTCATTTAAAAATCAACTATCACTAAGTGATTATAGAAATGAATTAAAACAATCCCCTCCCTTTGGCACTTCGGACACTAGACATTTATCAATTGAATATGGATATAGCCAAAAAGGTAATGACAGTGCCTCTTTTTTAAATGAATTAAATTATTGTGCAACACAGAATAAATCAAATAAAACGATTGTTTCGTTTTGTATTAAAAATACTAAAAATAGAAATCTAGAAGTTGATTCCCCATCTAATTTTCACTTTGTTGAACGGGATGGTAACAACCTTTTTCAATACTTAAAGAACAAGCCACTAACATCTAATAATCAGACCGACTATACAAATTCATTACAGACAGCAAAGAGTGATGACTTGTATTTATCCAATACAATTTCTTTACCTGTGAAATCTAGTAATAAAATAGCTGGTGAAGCAATTAACTCTAAATTTGATAGCTTTTTTGCAGAGGTCAATTATGAACTTGAAGGAATAAAGTACTTAGGCCCCCTAAGAAGCTATCCAAAGAGGTTTTATTCTTCAAGACAAGGTAAAGATTCGATTGGAAAAAGTGATTTCTCAGATATTTTTAATACTAGTAACCCATCACTGATTAATAAGATAAATGAATGGTTTTCAAAATTTGAAATTCCATACACATTATCCGTAGAAAATGTGGGAAATAATGTTACGGGGACAATAATATCCATACAACTAAAAGATAATAGGAATAATACAACAGTAACACCCGCAGACGTTGGCTTTGGCATAGGACAAGTTTTACCAATAATTATAGAAGCTGTTATATGTAAAAACTCTATTATCTGTGTTGAACAACCAGAGATACATCTCCACCCTAAATTACAAGCGCATTTAGCTGATTTATTTATCGAATCCACGAATGCAGAAAATAATAATCAATGGATAATCGAGACGCATAGTGAAGCTCTCATGTTAAGAATTCAAAGACGGATAAGAAGTAAGTCTTTGGATAAATCTAATGTGAAAGTGGTTTATGTCCAATCTGGAGATAATGGTTCTACCGTCCAAAACCTGCCCTTAGATGACTCTGGTAAATTTTTAGTTCATTGGCCAGAAGGCTTTTTTGAAGAAAGGCTTCATGAGCAATTTGGAGGTTGATATATGTTGAATGAATTTCACTTTGACCACGACTTTCTTGAAAATGAAAGGCTCATTGATATTGAAGTCATGAATGAAATATTGTTAAAAAAGTGGTTTAACTTTGGATGTCTGTATTTTCCATACGCTCGCATACAAGATTATCTTCATGCTTTGGAATTACATGATGCCACGTTAATCCAAGAATGGAAGACGGCCTTTGCTAGTTTCAAACATTGTGATGTACCTGAACCCTATAAGAAAGTTTCAGAACATCATGATCTAAATGAAATTTGTACTTCTACGCAAAACTATGGGGTAAGTACCACTATAGTAAATAAAGATGACGCTATAAGGTTTGGAATTCCTAATATTGCGTATCAGAATAATGGAATTAACGAAGTTGTATGCAATGAATCAATACAAAACTCTCACTTTTTTAATGAAAGTGAAAGATATGCATTACAAGACATTCCATCAGGGGAAGCAATAAATACGGTATGGAACACTCGTTTTCAAAATATTGCTAAGCATACGAGTGTTATTACCATTATAGATAGGTATCTTTTCGCTAATTTAGAAGATGATATAAATGTTAGACAAACTTCTATCAAAAAATTTGCTGACTTTTTACGTCCACTAAATAAACAATTTTCACTTAATATTTATTCTGTGGGTGATGACAAAAACTCTTCTAGACACCTTTGTATTGAAAGGTACTTAAGAGATAATAAAACTGAAGGGGATAGATTAGGCGATGTATTTTCATACGTGGAATTATCTTCATGTACAGATGAAAAATTTCGAGATGCATCACATGATAGATTTGTTCGATTTGATAACTTCGTCCTTTCTCTTGGTTTAGGTTTTGGGATATTTAGAAGTTACCCTGTCGGCCCATGTTCTTTCTCTGTAAAAAATTTCATTTACACCAACTTTGATAGCACAATCAGTTCAATGTCACCAAACCGATTATGGGTTGTAAGGGGTCAATATTAATTGCTTACGCTAGTGTAATAGTAAAGGTCTAGAGAAAATGACATTAGATATTTCCTCTAGACTACTTATACAACAATTATGATCTAGCCCAAATAATTTTCCCTTCCCTCAAAAAGAAGTGACTTTCGCAGCCAACTTTTCTCCATACTGAGGGTTTGAGTGTAGGGGAACCTTTTTTCGTAGAGACTGACCAAGTAGGCTTATTACCTGGCAAAAGATTTAAATGAATCTTACTATTGCAGCCACATGGACATAGCATTACCGCAATCGCTTGAAACTCTTCATCACCAATAACATAAATGGTCTTTGGCTTAATAGTTTCAGGTTCATCTTCAACTAACCTAAGGTTGTATTTACTTGAAAAAAAGCCTCTAACTCTATTAACTATGTTGGAGAGTTGCTTCCAAATCATGCCACTTTTTCCTTATAAGACAAGGAAGGCATGTCTAGCAGCAACTCAATGTCGCCTCGACCTAAATACCTTACTGATGCTTTGGAGCACAGAAATTCCTTTTCAGCTTTTTGCTCAACGAAATTATTAACAAAGCAAAATGTTTGTTGTGCAAATCGCGTGTTAGGTTCATTTCTGTAATCATGGACTCTAGCTAAAAACTCCATTACTGCTAGAGATGAAGCATAGGTATTTACAGGTATTATTGCAGGGCTATTTTCTACGACCCCCTTTATATAACCTTCGTTTAACCTATCTTCATATTCCTTAGGGCTATCTCTTTTTAGGGATTCTGCCTCTAATGTAGAAGAGAGCACTGAGCGCCTAGTAAGGTGATCAGAAAGGCCAGGTTGAAAGTAAGCCACTTTCCCACTTATGTTGGTTACTCCGCCACTACCATCAGCATCTAAGCATATACCTATATCAATATATGGTATTAAATAAAAGTTTGAAATTCTATTAAGTAATACACGCGCTTCCGCAGAGTCCACACAGCCAAAAATAAAGTCACATGTAGCTATCTCATCAACCAATTCAGGCTCAAAGATACTGCCCGAAAATGCAGATACCTTTGTGGATAAACCTATCTCTTTAAGGTTATCTTTAATTGCATCAACCTTAAATTTTTGTTGGTCCGCATCACTTTTCTTCGTATTTGTGATTCTGTTGAGATTTTTATGTTCAACTACATCAGGGTCAAATAGGCATAGTTCACCAATACCTAGTCGATTTAACTCTTCAATAACAGGCCCCCCTGTTCCAGAGCAACCTATTACAGCAACACGCATCTTACTAAGAACGTCTCTAGTAAATCCTCCGAAGACTTGGAGATTTCTTTGCTCAAATGCTGATACTTTTTTTGAGCTAATGTTGTGGGTGGGATAATGCTTAACTTCATCACCAATGACCGTGACAGGTACTTCTGAAAATTCACCTGTATCAGAAACATGCCTTGCAACTAGCTTATTATCGGGTAATAAAATAACAGATAAACCCGGTAAGTTATTATTCGACCACCCATATATACTGGGGAATAAATCTTTATCAGATTCGTTATCTATGTCAGAAAAGTTATCATAGCCTTTAGGGTGGCAATGCACTTTAACAATGGCTAGATTTTCTTTTTCAGCTCTATCCAATACAGGTGTTAGTTCTGTCGTTTTCCATTTTACAAAGTTGGCTTTTCGCTCAACACATTCACCGTAACTTAGAGGTATTACCTCATGGGCGAGTAATATCCATTTATTATTTCGCTTTACATGGCCGCACAAAATGAATGCAACAGCTTCTTTACCATCGCCAGGAAATAGATGTTCACTAAGAGAATTTAATGACGGGGTTGATATTTTAAAATGAATTTTCATATCAGTTCCCCCTATTTATTTAATTCTTGAGTAAACCAGCTTTCAATATAAGCAACATGGGTTGCTATACAGTCTACTCCTGGTTCCCAAGGGTTTTGAGGCGTTCTGTGTCTGGACCATCGCTGCCAAACTTTTCCGTCAAAATTATCATTACATAAAGCTCGAATACCTTTTCCATCTGCTCTTGATATAGCAGGGTAAAAATATGCCATATCAATTTGTGATGAAGGGTAACTGTTACTGATCTGCATATTGACATCTACTTCAGTAACATTAAATCCTGATGGTAATTTAAAGCCATATATCACAACTCTTTTTATATTCCCCTCGACTACACACTCCCATTTCAGACTTAAAGAGTCCAAAAATCCTGCATCATCTTGAGAAAGTTGAAACTGTTGTCTAGGCTCTTGTAGACCCTCTTGATGCTCGCACCTCATGGTGTGAAAGCGTTCAATACCTGGCTCAGTAAAATCTACTTTTTCATCAAGCTCTATTTGTCTTCGCTCACCACCAGCAAACTTTTGATACAAATATCGGCTTTCATCATAACCAGCAAGCTCAAGTATTTCCCTGCCTGTTAGTCGAGGTGATTCGACTGTATGTTTAACCTTATCTACTTTTATCTTGTATTTTTGATGCTTAGGTGGGCATTGATCTGAACAAGAGCATTCTTCCAAATCAGGAATGTCAGCTTCAGAGCTGGACTTAGTCACAAGCAAAAACTTTAATGACTCATTCAGAACTATACTTTCTTCATTTTTGAGTAAATAATCGGGTGCATTGGCTAATTCCAAGTATATTACTTTGTCTGTAATGTCTTCGAATAAATACTTCTTCAGGGCTTTGGCTTCAATTTTAGAGCAAGACACTTCCTCAACTACCTGACCATTAATAGTTACTCTCTTACTATTAACTAAATTTGGGTTATCTGGGGCGTCTGATGTTCCTACTGAAAACACCTCACCTCCTTCAATGACAATTAAATCAGATGCCGTAATTGGAACATCTACATCGTTTTTAAGATCTAATAAAATCCTTTCGTCATCTAACAAGTTCGCTAATTCTATTAATTTTTCTCCTTTATATAAGCCACTTTTAAGTTGAATCTGTTTACCATTAATATTAATCATCTTTAATTACCTTAACTAAATAAATTTTTTAAAAACAATGAACTTGACTATTACTAAAGGTAAATAGATAATCTGGGTGCGAATCAAGGTATCTAATACCTAAAATAAAAAGTAAGCATCTTGTTTGCTTTTTTTTATCTCTGCCAATTCTGGTTAAATTTAACCTGATTAACCAGAATTGAAGCTAGTCTATCTGATCTATTCTGGTTAAGTCAACGTGTTTTAACCAGAATAATGTAATTTATTTCACTGGTTGGTATATAAGTGTTGGGATTAAAATGTATGAGATGAAGGTATTACAATGGTAATACCTTGATATAAATCTATTTTATTGGGCAATAAATATATTCTTTACCGCCAGAAGGGGCAATTCGTTCGACTCTTAATATATAACCGTCATTAGCTAACTTTTTAAGTTTAGAGCTTGCATTTGGTACTGTGATATCGAATCTAACAGATATGCTAGAAGCAGTGACTTCAGTTTGTTTAAGTACGAAAGACAATATTTCTGTCATCGAACCACTGAGTTCGGGACCGAGAGTTTGGTATCCATCTTTAAACCAAACAGTAAGAGGTTGTTTCTTGGCAATAGCTGCATAATGCCAGTTATCTAAAAAATCACGGTCCTCAACGGAAACCCCTGTTAAATAGAAACCTTTCTCTCCTCTAAATTGCTTAGCAATAGAGACAACACTTTCCCTAGGAAAAGATGCGTCCGTCTTTGTAATATTACTTAAAGAGATCTCGATTAGGTTTGAGTCAGGGTGATTATCAATCTCGTTTAAAAGGCAAATATAAACAGCTTTCCCTTCTTTATTCCCGTTAACATCGTCCCTTTCGGTATAATCTCTAAGTTTTAATTTTAATATATTCTGCTTCATGCTTTTTATTTAACCAGAAAAGTATTCATTAATCAATGTAAAATTGAAAACAAATGTGTGTGCCAGGTAGTTTTGATAAATTTAATGTTTCACTTTTTACAATGAATTTTTCATTTTCATATACTAACCTACACTGACTAGTTTCTTGTCTAATGAATAACATTGCGTTGTGCTTTTTCATTGCAAGCCCACTGGTAAATAGACCTAGTCCACGACCATCTGTATCACCTATATTTTTCTGACTTAACCCTATTTCGGTGAATGCTTTAGCAATTAACTCAAAATCACTAATTGCATCTAAATCAAAATCTAATCCAGGTTTATTTATCAATGCTGGACGCAAAGTATTCGCAATACCATCACCTAAATCAGAAATTACAACTTGCAGATGTGGTTTGCTAGCTTTGCTATAACATTGGAATGCAGCTATTCCGGGTATCGGGGAGTTGCTATGCTCTGCTATATTTTGGCAAAGCTCAGAAAATAAGTTGTATGCAGCACCGGAAAATTCTTGGGATGAATTAGAAACAAATGATTGCGTCAGTGCATTAGCGATTGCTCCGTCATAAAGGTCTAAATCAGCTTCTATTAATGCAAACTCAACTAGCGCATCAGTATTACCTTTATAAATTTTGGCTGCCGATAATCCTGTCCTTTCGGGGAAAACTTGTACCGATTTATTAAGAGCGTCAAAAAATCCTGCTCGATCCAAATAGCTTTCCAACTTTTTACTTTTTGAAAAATCGAGGGTGATTTCTTTACCTGATAAATCGAGTGAATTTATTAAAAAAAGTAATCTTGCCACAATAATAAGCATTAATTGGCATTTTTTGGGGAATACAATACAAATGGATTTTTCTTGGCAAGTAAACAAACAACCAGTATCAACTAAGAATTTTTCAAAATCTTTATAATGGAGCCATTTATCAGGTAGTTCTACAAATGAATCAAATTGATTAATCAGATACCAAGAGTAGTCATTTTGTTCGAATTCACTAGAATCATGCAATAACTTACTAACTTCTGCTTGTACTAAATTCAAGTCCTTTGAAATGACTCTAGCTCTCAAGCCTGGATTTGTCCTTATGTAATCTTTTAGTATAGTTTTCATAAAACGAAGATAGATTGTTAATTTTAATTGATAATATTAACATGGGTAAGATACTTGATAAACAAGTCTTTTTTATTATAATTTTGGGTTCATTCTGGAGCATTATCACCTATCAAAACAATTAAATGTTCAAACAAACTTGGGTTGATAAATTTACTAGAGCCACTAATAAAACATTTCAGAACAAGTAGAGGCTAATAATTGATTGTCTCGAATTTATATAACAGAATACATCTATTCGTTAACGTTCTTTAGTGTCAGCAGCTTCATTACAAACATGTGGCAGCCAAAGATAATTTGCCTTAATTTGCCTATGCTTACCATTTTGAGAGTTAGAATCTGTTCGCACAATTCAGAATTTGTTCGCTCTAATTATCTCTTGTCAACTAAACCGCCTGGCCGCAAGCATATCCACTAGCCCAACAAAATTGGAAATTGTAGCCGCCTAACCAACCTGTTACATCAATGACTTCTCCAATAAAGAACAGTCCTTGCTGTTTTTTACTCTCAAAAGTTTTTGAAGAAAGTTCATCGGTATCAACACCACCTAAAGTAACTTCGGCTGTTCGGTAGCCTTCAGTACCATTTGGCTTAATCTGCCACGCATGTAAATAGTCACTTAGTGCAGTAATTTCAGGGTGATTAAGTTGTTTGATTGGTTTATCTGCAATAACACCATCTTTAACCAAAACTTCAACAAAGCGTTTCGGTAACAAGGTCGCTAGTAGGTTTTTCACCGACTTTTGCCCTTGCTCACTTTGCCACTGACTTAAAGTTTCACTAAGATTATGTTCTGGCAATAAATTAATAGTAACCGCTTGCCCTGCTCGCCAAAAAGACGATATTTGTAATATCGCAGGTCCTGATAAACCACGGTGAGTAAACAAGATATTTTCTTTGAAACGTGTACCATCTTCACTAGTCACTTCGGTTAATAAGCTGATACCAGACAAACCATCAAAGCGTTGTTTATCATGCTCATGCAAGGTAAACGGCACTAATGCTGCTAGGGTTTCCAGCACGTTTAGGTTAAATTGCTCAGCAATTTTATAGCCGATAGCTGTTGCACCTAATTTAGGCATAGTTAAACCGCCAGAGGCAACAACTAACGATTTACATTGATAGCTTTTATCACTCGTTGTCACTAAATAACCTTGCCCATCATCGCCAGTCTCTTTGCTTTTTACTTTTGATACGGACAGAACTTCACTGCGTAGTTCGAGCTTTACGCCAGCCCAATTACATTCGGTCATCAATATATCAACAAGATCTTGCGCGCTGTCATCACAAAATAATTGCCCAAGTGTTTTATGGTGATACTTCAAACCATGGCGATCCACTAAATCAATGAAGTCTTGCGCGCTATAGCGACTTAACGCCGATTTAGCAAAATGAGGGTTTTGGCAAAGGTAGTTTTCTGGACTGGTATTTTCATTAGTGAAATTACAACGACCACCACCACTGATCAACACTTTACGGGCAGGTTTTTTACCCATATCAACCACAACAACGCTTTTACCACGATAGCCAGCTTGTGCTGCACACATTAAGCCTGCTGCGCCGGCACCAATTACTAATACGTCTGTTGTGATCACTGTTACACCTTAAGAATAAAAGCCCTAATAAGTACACTTATACCGATAGGACTTTGAAAATTTCGGCCCTATTATAATCTTTATGCAAATAGTGCGTATACAAAAAGGTTGATGAAAAGGCTTTATTAGCCATTAAGTGCGTCAATTCCTCGTAATGCCCATCCTAAAATAAAGAAAAGTAAAGATTGTGTAAAGGTAGGAACTCTTCCCTTAAGTGACTATCTACAGCTGCATAACATTCGCCAACAAATTGTTGCAACTTTATATTATGGAAAACAGATGATGACACTTAAAACCTTACAAGCTTTAAAAAGCTGTCTTGCTGCTGGCATCTTACTATTTATCTTACTGGGCTGTGGTTCCAGTGACGATGGTAGCGGTGAAAGCTACGTTAAACTTTATAATTTATCAAAAGATTCACCCAGCATTTATTTAACCCTAGATGAAGACCTTACTGATGATAACGATGATGATGATCATTTTGAGCAAACCTTTTCGGCTATTTCTTATGGTAATGCTCATAGTAATATCAGCTTAACAAGCCAAGATTATTACTATCAATTAGCTTGGCAAGATGATGATAGCTCTGCGACCGATGATCTGTCAGTTATTTATGAAAGTAGCATAGCGTTAACTGAAGATACTATTCATATGATAGTACTGAGTGATAGCATTTTATCTCCACAAGTTATGGTGCACAGTATTCCCGTCATTGATGATGACGATGACACAAGCAACGATTTATTTAATCTTAGAGTGCTAAATATGCATTCGAACCAGCAAGCCGTTGATTTTTATCTCTCTAAAGACAATGAGAGTTTTAATGAAGCCGTTTTAGTTGGTCAATATAATTACCAACAGTTATCGGATAATCAAAAGCTTGACCAAGATGATTATATTTTTTATATCACAAAGGCAGGTAGCGATGAGGTGTTGTTCACTTCAAGTAGCATCCCTTTTGCTTATAGCTCTCAAAATATTCTGATCGTAAGAGAAAATACCGGTGCAGGTACATCACCCTATGTGCTGGATATAATGTCAGATTCTTCGGTACTTAACTATGTAGACCATGAAGCTGAGGCGCAATTTAGCGCTTATAATGCCGTTGCTAATCATGAGCTCTTATCTAACTACCAAGAGGCTTTTGCACTCCATATCAACGGTGTTGATGATACTCCAGTTATCGCTTTTTTACCCTATGGTGAAATGAGTAATGCGCTAGTCTTAGCAAGTGGTGACTACAGCGTAGATCTCACCAACATTGAGGATAATACCCCGTTATTGAGTAATCATTTATTATCTTTGGTTGAAAATACCAATAAAACACTGTTTTTCTATGCTGAGCAAGAGTATGTCGATACGGATAACGACGGTAATATTGATGAAAATGGTGATGGCATTATTGATGAAATAGACGTTAATTTATTCTCTTTGATGGTTGAAAATAGTTCACTGACCAGTATTTACGAACATGAAATCGAAATAGTTAACTTAATCCAATCGGATGATTTTTCTCAAGTAACGGTATTTTTCGTCAGACCTGATGAAACCATAAACACTGCCACTTATTACCGTGAAACAAATTACAAAAACACCAACTCAATCCTCTTAACAAATAATAGTTATCAAGTTTTTGTTGTCGCTGAGGATAATGGTAGTTCAATTATATTAAATTCATTTGAATTGATACTTAATGAACAATCTACAGAACAGTTCTTGATACTTGAGACCAATGAAAGCTCAGCTACGGGCTATAAAACAACGATGTTTACGCAAGCATCTGCTCAAGAATAAGTAGTATGTTATCAACCGAAGAGCACCTAATCCCAGACAAGCTAGTCATTGCCCAAGTAGAATTGAATTTTTTGAATCGTTCGGTGCTATTCCTTGGAGAATCGGTTACGACCACTGGATTAGAGTTTAATTTATTGGCTGTACTTATGCTCGATGCAGGTTCGTTGGTTTCAAGAGAGGATATTGCTCAACGCATTTTTCAACGTAAGCTGGATAATTGCGACAAAAGCATCAATAGTCACATGGCAAATTTAAGAAAAAAACTGCTGGTTATTTCTGCTCGTCCTGTTTTTAAAACAGTTAAGGGACGAGGCTATATATTCTTAACGTCTTCTTTTGCTACGCATATTAATGCTTAAACAAAAATGTCCCCTTAAAGGTGTTACGCATCTTTAAGGGGACATTTACTTAAACAATGTAGCTAAATAGCATGATTAGGCGCTTATGCGCCAGCTTCTGTCATGATGCTAGTGCTGCCATTCTTAGCCAATTCAGCTAAATCTTTATCAACGAAGAATAAAGCATGACCATCATTACCTACTAGGTTGATTTTATCTAAAATACCTTTGAATAACGTCTCTTCTTCATGTTGTTCAGCAACATACCATTGTAAGAAGTTAAACGTAGAATAATCTTGATTAGTAAAAGCTTCATGAGCAAGTGAATTAATACGCTCAGTGATTAAACATTCATGTTCATAAGTTAGTTCAAATAATTGACCTAAACTTTCAAATTCATGTGGTGGCGCATCAATAGCACCAATAATAGGTAAAGCACCTGTTTCGCTCACGTAAGTAAATAAACGATTCATGTGCTGAATTTCTTCATTAGCATGTTTACGTAAAAACTCTGCACCACCGGCAAAACCTTTTTCTTCACACCATGCGCTCATTTGTAAGTACAAGTTTGAAGAATAAAATTCTAAATTAAGTTGTTGATTTAACTTTTCTACCATTTCAGCTTTTAACATAGTTTTGCCTTAAAGATTTTAATTGCATGGATTCTGCCTTTTTATCAGCATTGATTCAAGTAATAAATCGTATCACTGTCATTTTACAAATATAAAAAAACCTTATTAACCAAGTGGTTAATAAGGTAAATTATTCTTATTTGTATTTTTATGCTGATTGCTTTTAACATCAGTTTTAACGAGTGATTTTAGTATGTTAACTAGGGCCTGTTGATCTTTCGCGATTAAATTTTGTTCGCCTTTTTTAAAGAGAGTAAAGCGTTTTAATCGCGGCGAGTA
>OJBR01000351.1_pt1 | contig 22551 bp, 21 predicted proteins | sample 1591161 | NCBI WGS metagenome assembly OJBR01 (sample SAMN05416803, study PRJEB24817) | seawater metagenome | isolation source: Sea water | place: Canada:Atlantic | collected 2013-07
GCTAAAGCTACTGGCCTTCCATTAAAACCGTCAACGTATCTTAGGACGGGACATAATTATAAGTGACTGCCTATGGAAGGTGTTCACTGGCAAGGTAGTCGTGAGATTGCATCTCTTGTAAACGACTTAGGCAACGCTTAAATTCAAAGGCTAAACGACCACCGCTATACAAATCATCTAAAGGCAGTTCTGCTGACATAATCAACTTTACATTACGCTCATAAAATTCATCAACTAACGCGATAAAGCGGCGAGTTGTGTCATCGCTATCAGGGCCCATTTCTTTAACATTAGCCATTAATACCGTGTGATAAAGTTGACTAATTTCCATGTAATCACCCTGACTACGTGCACTTTCACAAAGTACTGAAAAATCAAAGTACACCACGCCATCGCTGACTAAAACAGTTTCTAATGGACGATTATGAATCTCAATAGATTGTCCTGATTTACCTTCATCGGTAGAGAGCTGTTTAAAGTAGTGCTTTAGGTTTTCATCAGCTTGCGCATCAAGAGGATAATGAAATATTTCTGCTTGTTCTAAGGTTCTTAGTCGATAATCAACACCACTATCAACATTAACAATGAGAGTATGCTTGTTGATAAGTTTTATAGCTGGTAAAAAGCGCTCACGTTGCAAACCATTGCGATACAACTCATCAGGGATAATATTGGATGTCGCTACTAACGTGACATTATGGGCAAATAATTCTTCAAATAATGTGCCTAAAATCATAGCGTCGGTAATGTCAGAAACGAAGAACTCATCAAAACAGATAATTTGTGTTTCATCGGCGAATTTCTTCGCTATAATTTTCAGTGGGTCCGATTGACCAGACAAACTTTTAAGCTCTTGATGAACTCTGTGCATAAAACGATGAAAATGCACGCGCATTTTATTGTTAAAAGGTAGGCTATCAAAAAAGGTATCGACTAAATAAGTTTTGCCTCGACCTACGCCACCCCAAAAATATAATCCTTTGATGGGCTCCTGCTCTTGTTTTTTATAAACTTTTTTCCAACGATTAAGTACTTTTTTAAAACCAGAAACAGCTAACGGTTTACTTTGTAAGTCGTCGTATAACCTTTGCAGCTGAATTACAGCATTTTCTTGTGCTGCATCAAAGAGAAAATCATCTCTGGTTAAATCTTGTTTATACTTATCTATAGGAGAGAGCTTTATCATTGAGAGCCTATGTTATTTGAATCAATTATTAATATGGGTAAATACACTTGAAAAATAAATTTTTACCTAGATATTTTTACTAAGTAAATTGTTTAGATGGTAGTATAATCTATCTAAGTGTCATATTAATACCCGTCACCATTCAAAGTGCAGGGTTCAGTGGAAATTAAAAGAGCTTTAGGCGAGTAAATAATTTAAACATAGTTGTTCTATGCATTTATTATTTAACCTAGTATAAAGTGATATTACTCCATTGAAGAAGCACTCGATTAGTAATGGGTTTAAAGCAAACGAATTAATTTCTATTTACAATGTAAGGTACACCCTATGAATGTAGTAATAGCTCTAGTCATTTTTATCATCGGCGGCATTAGTGGTTTTTTCGCAAATCGTCTTCTTTCTAGTACAAGCCAAGAACAACGTAAATTAGCTGCTCAAGTTAACAAAAGTGAAGCGGCTTTAGATCAATACAAACTTGATGTTGCAGAACATTTAGACAGCTCAGCCAAGTTACTCGACCAAATGAATGACACGTGTCAAACAGCTATGAAGCAAATGCAAGAAAGCACTCAGCTACTGCAAAAAGCAACCTCAGTAGAAACTGATGGTATGCCATTTTTCTCGGCTGAAACTCAACAGCAACTTGCACAAACAGCAACCTTGCGTCATCAAAAGCGTGATACAGAGGCAGCTGAAGCTATTACGGAAGCACCACTTGACTATTCTGGCAACCCAAGCGGTTTATTTGCCGATCAGAAACAAAAAGTTACAACTGCAGTGTAATTTGATACATGATTAACTGAACTAAAGCTTTTTAGTTCAGTCTATTTAAGAGTATTTATCAAAGTTAACTGAACCGCAGTTAGCTTTTTTTATTGGGTTAACAATAAATCTCGGAGAGCTCTTGAATATGAAAAATTCATTTAAATCATCTAAATTATCTATCGTCATCAGTGCTGCATTATTCTCATCTACTTTAGCACTCACTAGCGCCCCCGCATTAGCAAACTTACCTGCCCAAGTTGATGGTCATGTAATGCCCAGTTTAGCTCCTATGCTTGAACATGCGACTCCAGCAGTAGTAAGCATTTCCGTCATAGGTACTCATAAAGTGCCACAACAAAATGTTCCTGACGCTTTTAAGTTTTTCTTTGGTAATAAAGAAAAAAATCAAGGTCAACCTCAACAACGACCATTTCGTGGGTTAGGCTCAGGTGTCATTATTGATAGTGATGAAGGTTATATTGTTACCAATAATCATGTTATAGAAAATGCTGACAAAATAATGATCACTCTTAAGGATGGTCGTCAGTTAGAAGCAAAGAAAATAGGTAGTGATGCAAAAAGTGATATCGCCTTATTACAAATTGATTCTGACAACTTAAGTGAAATCAAATTGGCCGATTCAGATAATTTACGTGTTGGTGATTTCACTGTTGCTATTGGTAGTCCATTTGGTTTAGGACAGACCGTTACTTCTGGTATTGTTAGCGCTCTTGGACGTAGCAACCTAAACATTGAACATTATGAAGACTTTATTCAAACCGACGCGGCCATAAATAGCGGTAACTCTGGTGGTGCATTGGTTAACTTACGCGGTGAGTTAATTGGGATAAACACCGCAATATTAGGACCTAGTGGTGGTAATGTCGGCATTGGTTTTGCTATCCCGAGTAATATGATGCACAACCTAGTTACACAAATCATTGAGTTTGGTGAAGTACATCGCGGTATTTTAGGGGTCTCAGGACGTAGTGTTAATAGTGAGATTGCCAAGGCAATGGAACTAGAAACGAGCCAAGGTGGTTTTATTGAACAAGTAATGCCTGACTCTGCTGCTGACGAAGCAGGCATTAAAGCAGGTGACGTAATTATTGCTGTGAATGGCAAAGCTATTAAGAGCTTCTTTGAATTACGCGCTAAAATCGGTTCAATTGGTGCAAATAAAAAAGTTAAGTTAACAGTAATAAGAGATGGTGACGATAAAGTATTTACCGTTAAGTTAAAGCAAGATCAAAGTGCTGACATTGCTGCCGCTAGTATCCACACTATGTTAGATGGTACTCAGTTAGAAAATGACACCAAAAAGCAGGCCATTATCATAGAGCAAGTTGCCGAAGGCTCTCCTGCTCAAATGGCTGGATTTAGAGCTGGTGATATTATCACTGGTGTTAACCGAAGTCGTATCAAAGATATTGCGCAATTACGTGATTACCTCAAAGATAAGAGTGGCGTTTTAGCACTAAACATTGTTCGGGATAATCATTCACAGTATATAATGATCCGTTAATACATTTTCGCCATCACTAAATCTCAATCTTAAGTTGATCATGTTTTTGCAATAGCGTGTAAGAATATGACCAGCTTTTTTTATGTTACACTGAAAACATTGGTACAACATAAAATAAGATAGCCTTTGAAACTCTTCTCTTCAATAAAATATACAATTACAGCAATAAGTTACGGTGTACTCATCGCGGTAGTTTTATTACTCCTTATTCCAGGGTTAGTCCCTGGTTTAAACGATAGTAGTTTAGCAACAAGCCTTTTTAAAGGTAGCCAAGCCCAACAAGCACCACTTTCTTTTGCCAAAGCAGTGAGCATTGCTAGCCCAGCAGTTGTTAATATTTATTCCCAACAAATTGAAATAAACCCACAGTACGGTAGAAAACCGCGTAAGAGTACTCGATTAGGCTCTGGGGTGATTATGGACACCCATGGCTATATATTGACTAACTTACATGTAATTCGCCAAGCAGACCTTATTCAGGTCCTTTTACAAGATGGCCAGATATATCCAGCGGAGTTAATTGGTTTTGACCATTATACTGACTTGGCTGTTTTGAAAGTAAATGCTAATAATCTGCCCGTCATACCGCAAAAAGAACAGCAAACTTCGTTAGTTGGCGATATCGTACTTGCTATTGGTAACCCGCTCAATTTAGGCCAAACCGTAACCCAAGGTATTATTAGTGCAACAGGCCGTAATGGGTTGAGTAACACTAGCTACTTAGAATTTTTACAAATGGATGCTGCTATCAATGAAGGTAACTCAGGCGGAGCACTTATTAACAGTAATGGTATTTTAGTTGGCATTAATTCAAGAAAATTCACCCAGTCAAATCCACAATTAACTATTCAAGGAATTTTCTTTGCTGTTCCCTATCAACTCGCTTACAAGGTAATGCGACAGATCATTGAAAATGGCAAAGTGGTACGTGGTTGGTTAGGTATTTCCACTAACCGTTACCATAATGAGCTGAAGGGCTTTGTTGTTGAAGAGATTATGGATAACAGCCCAGCTAAAGCAGCCGGTATTCAGGTAGGCGATGTTGTTTATCAGATAAATAACGAGTCAATTACTAGCGTAACCGATGCCTTAGATATCATTGCTGAAACCCAGCCAAATACAGTGTTAACTTTCAAAATTTACCGACAAGGTAATACCGTAGAAGCAAAAGTTAAGATAATTGAATTAACTAATTAACTTATAGCCATGGTACAAATTATCAAAAACATTTAGTTCTGCATAACCGTCACTCACAAAAAAGGCAGCTGGTATAAATACCAGCTGCCTTTTAAATTATTCGCACTCACTAACTTTAATCAATAGTACTGCCAACTAGCTACTAAGGGTGTTAACGATTATGAATCTAATTCAAGTAAGTATTTTACTAAGTTTTGGTAGTCTTGTTCAAAATTATTACGATCTAATTTAGCAGGGTCTATTTTATATTTTCCATTTACAATTATCGTTGGCACGCCTGTTAATGCGCGTTTAGCCGTCATATTTTCTTGATATTTTTTGATTGATTTAGCTTGTGAATTAACGCTAAAGCTTTTCATCAACTTATCAAATTTATCGCCATCTGCACCGTTTAAGACAAAGATATTGCGTAAATCTTTTTCTGTCGTAATTACGGCACGTTGTACATGAATATAGTTAAATACCGCACCAATTAATTTATCTGAATCACCTAGCTGTTCTGCTACAACAGTCGCTTTAGTGATCATTTGTTGAATTTTAGGGCTAGCCGCACGAAGAAAATCAACATGGTTGCGTTCAAATGAAGCGTCTTTTGGTAAACTCTTCTTAAGACTATGCATGATAGGCTCAAATTTAAAACAATGGCCACAATATACTGAGAAGTACTCTCTCACTTCTTTTTTCTTAGTTACTGTTTCATTCACTTTAGTATATTGCTCGCCCTCAGTGTATTGTGCAGCCGTGGCGTTTAACGATAAAGCCAACAACGGCAGTAACAAAAGAGATTTTAGTAATTTATTCATTTTTATTTCCTAAAGTAAAATTGCCCAATTACAGTAATCAAAATAAGTAACTTATAGTACCTATTTCTTATAAGTAATTAAGGCTAAAAATTATTCAAACTTAACGCTGGTTGTTGTAATGCTGACATTTGCTCTTTAAGCATTAGTATTTGCTGTTCCCAATATTTCTCAGTATTAAACCAAGGAAAGTTTTGCGGGAACGCAGGATCATGCCAACGTTTACATAACCATGCCATGTAATTAACAACGCGCATAGTTCTTAATGATTCTATCAAAAGAAGCTGGTCATTTTCAAACGTAAAGAACTCTTCATACCCCATTAATAGTGTATCAAGTTGTAACAGTTGCTGTTGTCTATCTCCCGAAAGCATCATCCAGAGGTCTTGAATGGCCGGTCCTGTTCGACAATCATCTAAATCGACAAAGTGAGGTCCTTCATCGCGCCACAAAATATTACCTGCGTGACAATCACCATGTAAGCGAATCTGTTGCATGCCTTGTGCCGGTAAATACTGCTCAGCTGCTACCGCTATGACTTGGTCCAAAATAGTAAAAAACGGTGTTGTTAAACTTTTTGGAACATAATTTGAAGCTTTGATAGTTTCACGCGCTTGAAAAAGCAACTCATTACTGTTGAAATCTGGTCGTTGTATGAAGTCATTTTGCGACGAGACAGCATGAATGCGCGCAATGAAGCGACCCATCCATTCTAACTGGTTCAGGTTATCAACCTCAAAAATGCGCCCGCCTCGACAAGGGAATACTGCAAAGTGATAACCTTGATGTTCAAATAAACTTTGCCCATTTATTTTAAGTGGCGCAACAATCGGTAACTCTTGTTCCTCCAGTTCAAAAGAAAAGTCATGCTCTTCATTTATTTGCGCAAGTTGCCAACGCTGTGGTCGATAAAACTTGGTCACATATTTGACCAAGTTATCATCATGAAATTGATAAACACGATTTTCATAACTATTAAGTGCCAATAAACCACTATCAACACTAAACCCTGCGCTCTCTAAGCCATCAATAATTAAATCGGGTGACAAGGCACTAAAATCAAATGATGCCATTAGCGTTTATTAAAAAATCGGCTTTCTTGCTCGATTCTCGCATCGCTTTCAGGTGAAATTTGTTCAACGACAAAGGTTATGTCACTCATATATGCTTCTAACTCATAAGGGTCTACCGAAATACTGATCGGAAGCGTAAAGACTGTTGCTGCCTTCACTATCACTTCTTGCTTACCGTGCCATTTAGTATTCTCAATACCCTTTGCAGACAACCTATAAGTATTATCTGTTTGTGACATATTGAGTATTTTTAAGGTGTAAACATTTTCAATGTCACCATTAAAATTCTCTCTCGCTAATTCAGTACGATCGCGAATAATATCCAACGATAAAGGCACACGATTAGCAATTTCAAGTATTAACATGGTTGTCATTATCAAGAGTAATACAGCATACCCGATAAGTTTGGAGCGTACTAAGTGTACTTTCTTACCTTGTAATTCGTGCTCTGTGGTATAACGAATAAGGCCTTGCGGGTAATTCATTTTAGCCATAACACCTGAACAAGCATCAACACACGAACCACAGTTGATACATTCGTATTGCAAGCCGTTACGAATATCTATACCTGTAGGGCAAACTTCAACACATAAATTACAATCGATACAATCACCAAGTCCCATGGCTTTATGGTCTTGTTTACGTCCACGAGCGCCACGTCCTTCTCCACGCTCTGTATCATAAGCAACGGTTAGAGTATCTTTATCAAACATCGCTGACTGAAAACGCGCATACGGACACATATGCAAACAAACAGTTTCACGCATCCAACCTGCATTTCCATAAGTGGCAAAGGTAAAAAAAGCTAAAATCCCCGCCATCATCACGCTAGTGTCTAAAGTGAAAACGTCGATGAATAAATCTTGCATCGGAGAAAAGTAACCCGCAAATGTCATCGCGGTAAATAAGGAGAATAATAACCAGGCACTGTGTTTTAAGGTTTTTCGTATAACCTTATTACTGGTCATTTTTTGCCCATCTAGTTTCCTGCGCTGGTTAGCCGTACCTTCAATTTTTTCTTCAAACCAAATAAAAATAAAGGTCCAAACCGTTTGAGGACACATGTAGCCACACCAAACTCGCCCTAAAAAAGTGGTCACAAAGAAGAGGAGAAATGCACCTAAAATAAAGAACCAAGCCAGTAAGGTTAAATCTTGTGGCCAAAGCGTTAGGTTCCATATGGTAAAACGCTGCTCGCTGATATCGAACAATACAGCTTGATGACCATTAAACTGGAGCCAAGGAACTATTAAGAAGAAAGCAAAATACACCAAGTTCATACGTTGTCTTAGCTTTTGGAAAAAACCAGACACTTTACGAACATATATTTGGTCACCTGGCTTATAACGTTCTTTACCAGTATTTTTACTACCATGAATTTTGACATTTTTGATGGGAATATGCTGCTCTACCACAGGCTTATTGGTTTTAGGCGTAGAGGATGATTGGTCGTTTGCTCTCACGATAAATCCTTGTTAAGCGAAAATTATGACTAAAAATAATGACTAACGGACTACTAGCTAGTATCAAAAAGATAAATGATTTTATTAACAAAAGCCGACAATAGCTAATAATTTATACCTTAAACCGACTATTTAATATAAAATCCTCTCTTCACATTTATTATATGGCATCTTATGAAGCATTTATTGATCTTAATCGTGGCTGCATCACTCTATTTACATTTTTACCCCAATGAAAAAGTAACTGAGTTTTATAATAAACAAAAGCAAGTTTTACTGGATAACTTTAGTGATTTCAGTGACACCAAAGTACGTTTAAAAGCCGATAAGATTTACCTAGACTTAGAGAGTAATCTAGAAAGCTTTTCAGAGAAAGAAGTTGAACGCTTAAAAGAGATCACCTCTTCAAGGGACAATGTTAGAAAGTTTTACTTAACTATTTGTCAAACTGACACCCGAGATGTTGATTTTCATATTATTAATGAAAAGAAAGTCTGCTCAACCATAAATCGTTACACTAGTATGCTTTAAACGCAAGGTTTAAAGCACCTATCCTAGGACATTACTTATATTAGTGAGTAGATAACCTTACTAATAATTTGGCAAAATTATCACTCGCTTGCTTCTGCTCATCGTGCTGTTGGGCTTTTATCTTCCAGATACCATGTACCATTACATCCGAGATAGGGTTTTGCTGACTTGCAAAAATCATACTATCAATAATATGTTGATTAGCATTGGCAAATAACTTGGTTTTATCCTTATCCAGTACTAACAAGTCAGCCTGTTTACCAATGGCTAGGCAGCCAGTATTGCTATTAGTGCTTTGCGCTCCTCCCACTGCTGCTTGTTGCCACAAATTTTGCCCAACAGAAGCCTCTTCGTCAGTAGCTAAAATAGCTCGTTGTTGTTTAATTAAGCGCTGAGCGTATTCAAGCCAACGTAATTCTTCAATTGGGTTTACCGAAATATGACTATCAGAGCCAATGGCAATAGTCCCCTTTTCAGCTAAAAACTCTGTAGTTGGAAAAATTCCATCGCCTAAATTAGCTTCAGTAGTAGGGCAAATCCCTGCAATGGCCTCTTTAGCAATGATGCCTTTTCGTTCCGCATCATCAATATGCGTGGCATGAATTAAACACCAATATTTATCAAGCTCAACATTATCAAGTAACCATTGCACCGGTCTTTTGCCAAAATGGGCCAAACAATCATCAACTTCTTTTTGTTGTTCACTAATATGAATATGAATAGGAGCTTGATTATCTAAGCTACGAACATGTTCTACCGCGCTCAGTAATGATGTTTTATCAACAGCACGCAACGAGTGTGGCGCGATCCCCACATTCGTATTCGTGTATTGTTCACTTAACACAAAGCAATCACTAACTAATTGATTAAATTGTTCGGTTGAATTAATAAACCGTTTTTGTCCATCACTTGGCGATTTTGCACCAAAACCGCTGTGTTGATAAAGTACAGGTAATAAGGTTAAACCAATTCCTGACTCTTTTGCTGCATCGAAAATGGCTTGTGCCATGGTCGCTAAGCTGGCTGAATTTTCTGCTGTAGGACTAGCATTATAGGTACTGCCATCAAGGTCGTGATGTAAATAATGAAACTCAGCGACACGGGTATAGCCCATTTTTAACATTTCAATGTATAACTGCTTAGCAATATTTTTAGCATCAACATCCGTTAGCTGAGCTAAAAACTGATACATAATTTTTCGCCACGTCCAAAAGCTGTCTTGACCTTCACTGCCTTGCTCACTAAAACCAGCAAATGCACGTTGAAAAGCATGTGAATGACAATTGACCATACCGGGGATCACTGCGCCATTGGCAATTTCTGCGCCTTCAATCATGCCAGTGTCAATTGCAGTAATAAGACCCTGCTCAATAGTGATAGTTTTGTTACTTGCCCAACCATCGTTTAATAAAATATTCTCTGCGTACAATTTCATATTTTTCAACTAATTTAATCTACTGAATTTGTTATTTAGACACGCCTGAGTAATTTGCCAAGAAGACAATATTAATCTCGCTATATCACTTATTTTTCTTGGGTGAACTCTGCTAAACAACGCACGAACGCAAGCAGCTTTTCTTTTACTTGCTCTGCCTTTAACTCATTATATTGCTCACTTGGCTCATCCATATAAGTTCGTTGCGATAGCTCTAGCTGTATAGCATGAATATTATTAGCCGGGTGGCCATATCCGCGAGTAATATATCCGCCCTTAAAGCGACCATTTACCACTGTAGAATAAGGAGATAGATCAAGTTGCTCAATTTTATTAGTCAGTTCAGAGCTGCAACTTGCACCGTTAGCAGTACCAAAATTAAAGTCGGGTAATTGTCCATCAAAAAAACGAGGAACTTCAGACAATATTGAGTGAGCATCAAGTAAGACAACTTTGCCATATTGTGCTTTCATGTCGGCTAAGGCATTTGTTAATGCGTGATGATAAGGTTGCCAGTAGCATTCAATTCTGCGCTTAATCTCAGCCTCATCAGGCTCTTTACCCTTGATATATAACGGTGATAAATCAAAAGCAGTTGTCGGGCAAAGTTCAGTACTATTTGCCCCAGGGTATAAATTTACGCCATCAATGTTCCTATTTAAATCGATAACATAACGACTGTATTTAGGTTTAATAATAGAAATACCGAGGTCTTGAGCAAAATCATAAAGCTTATCCATATACCAATCGGTATCTGGAACCTGATGTCCAGCGCTTGTCATGGAGCTGGCTATGCTGTCAGGAATTAATTGCCCGTTATGTGGCATGCTAATCAACATGGCAATATTACCCGTACTCAAGTCATAACTTGTATTCATACTATCCCCTAAAATTGGCTACCAACCAAATTGTATATACAACTTGTATTGCCCTAATTTATCATGCGTTAGTTACTCTGAGCAAGGACAGATGGAATTCTTTTCTTTTCCTCGTTTTAACCTGATAATTTTGATATGTTGTTAACACACTATTTGTAATAGATATTACCTATTGCATTGATAGTTTTAATAGATTTTACTTAAAAAAGTTGAGCTATCATAATAGCTGCATCTTAACGAATTAAGCCAAGTAATTACTCGGCATAAAAATGACAATTAACCCCTAAAGGATTTCATTATGTTCACTGATATTACCGGTCAAAAAGTCCCTTCAGTTACCTTTCCAATCATAGCTGATGACACATGGATTTCTCGTAATTCTGAGGAAATTTTTGCCAATAAAACTGTGGTAGTTTTTTCATTACCTGGTGCCTTTACACCAACATGTTCATCATCTCACCTGCCACGATACAATGAATTAGCTGCGAAATTCTCAGCCAACGGCGTTGATGAAATAGTTTGTATCTCGGTAAACGATACATTTGTTATGAATGCGTGGGCAAAAGATCAAGATGCAGATAACATTAGCTTTATTCCAGATGGCAACGGTGAATTTACTCAAGGCATGGGTTTATTAGTTGATAAAGCGGCGATAGGTTTTGGCAAACGCAGCTGGCGTTATGCGATGTTAGTTAAAAATGGCGTGATTGAAAAAATGTTCATTGAACCAGACTTGCCAGGCGACCCATTTGAAGTGTCTGATGCTGATACTATGCTTAACTTCATCAACCCTGAAGCAGTTCAAAGCACTGAAGTGGCGATTTTCACTAAACATGGTTGTTCACACTGTACCAAAGCTAAAGCATTATTAACTGAACAAGGTTTGCAATATGAAGAATTAGTACTAGGTGAAGATACTACAATTACCGCAATGCGTGCTATTTCAAATGCAGATACTACCCCACAGATATTTATCGATGGTAAGCACATTGGTGGTAATGATGAATTGACAAAGTATTTTAGCTAATACTGATCAGATTACTTTATTAGTCAGCTTAGCGTTACATTAGCGAGCTTAAAACACTAAGCTATACCCCAATAAAAACACAATAATGATATACTATCGTTATTGTGTTTTTTGTTTACACCCTACTGCTAGTTCTCAGCAACTAGTACTGAGGTAACTTATTGGAATTAATAATGGATAACCAACCTTATAACCCTCTTCATGGTCTAACGCTAAAAACAATAGTCACTGAATTAGAAGCCTACTTTGGTTTTGAAACGCTTGGTAAAGAAATTAAAATTAAATGTTTCACTGATAACCCAAGCATTCAATCAAGCTTGAAGTTTTTACGTAAAACACCTTGGGCGAGAGAGAAAGTTGAACAGCTGTACATTAAAAACAAAAACAAAATACAAGGTTAACTAATACTAGCGATGACTTGATTACAGTATCACTTTACTGCAGCTTTTTGAATGTTAGATAAAATAGTATAAATGAAATGGTGTAGTTAGATGAATGTGCGATAATTAAGTGTCCATCGCTGTGCTAAATGTCAATTTTCACTCCCCTTAATTGAACGTATTTCCCCATTAATGCTCAACAAATCATTACTTAGACTAAAAAGTATTTTCAGAAAACTATTTGTTCTATGATATCTAGCCAGACATGCTATCAAAGCACTAGCAATGTTTAGAAAAATATCTAATGATGTCTTCAATATCCATTAAAAATAAATAACTTATGTCTTTAGCAACACATTATATTTTAACTTGGCAATGCCCTGACAATAGTGGTGTACTGGCCCAAGTATCTCAAAGCCTCTATTCACATGGCGCATTTATTACCGAAACATCTCAATATAGTGACCCTTACAGTGAAACCTTTTTTTCACGCATTGCCTTTGACGACCGAAATTTAACGGTTTCCAGTAGTGAATTTGTCAAAGCATTAGATGAATTAGCTAAGCCACTTGCTATGCAATATCAATTACGTAAACGCGCTGATGTACCTAACGTGCTCATTGCTGTGTCAAAAGACGACCACTGTTTAGTGTCGTTATTAACTAAGTGGCGTGCTGGGGCCTTACCCGTCAATATAGTTGGTGTTATCTCTAATCATCAAGATTGTCAGGCGCTCAGTGAATGGCATAATGTTCCCTTTTATCATTTACCTGTCACAGCAGAAACTAAGCTCGAACAAGAAGCTAAAATTACTGGCTTAATGGAAGAACTTAAGATTGATTTATTAGTATTAGCTCGCTATATGCAAATACTTTCTGATGGTTTATGCCAGCAGTTACAAGGTAAAGCTATTAATATTCATCACTCATTTTTACCTAGCTTTAAAGGTGCTCGTCCTTATCACCAAGCTCATGCTCGTGGCGTTAAAGTCATAGGGGCAACGGCCCACTATGTCACAGCAAACCTCGATGAAGGACCAATTATCGCTCAGGAAGTCAAATCTATTAATCACACTTTTACCATAGAGCAAATGGTTCATATGGGCCATGATTTAGAAGCGACAGCATTAAGCCATGCAGTAAGGATTCATGCTGAACAACGTGTTTGTGTCAATGGCGATAAGACCGTCATCCTGGCTTAGTTTTAGCTTAGCAATACATTTGACAAATTTTCCTGTAAGTAATTTTGTACAGCCGTCAACTCCCCCTGACGGCTGATGTTTTGCTAAATAGAGTTAAAATTGGCCTAAGAGTCCGCTTTGTGATTAAAATTAGCTCATAACCTATTTTAATAAAAAGTTCTGATCATGATTAATATAGAAAAAATTCATCACGTTGCTTATCGCTGCAAAGACGCTAAAGAAACAACCCATTGGTACAAAGACAAGCTCAACATGGATTTAGTGCTCGCTATCGCTGAAAACGAAGTGCCATCAACAAAAGCACCAGATCCTTATATGCATATTTTTCTCGATGCGGGTAATGAAAATGTATTAGCATTTTTTGAATTACCTAATTCACCAACCATGGATAGGGATCAAAATACTCCTGCTTGGGTTCAACACATTGCCCTAAGAGTAGCGAGTTATGATGCCTTAGTATCAGCTAAAGAAGAACTTGAAAGCAAAGGCGTTGAAATTCTAGGTCCGGTTAATCATGGGGTATTTAAATCTATCTACTTTTTTGATCCAAACGGACATCGTTTAGAGCTTGCCACCGACACGGGTACTGCTGAGCAATATGCAGAACTTAATAGAGTCGGTCAGGATATGGTTGAAGAATGGTCAGTGACTAAACGCGCACCGCGCCATGCTGCTTGGTTACACGAGCAAGATTAATTATCTCTAGTAAGACTTCAGTTTCACAGAAAAATATAATATTAAAAAGCACCACAGTTAAGTACTGTAGTGCTTTATTCTTGTTATACGTTAACTATCTCACTAACATAAATTCCCTTAGTATTCTCTACGTAATTGCCTAGCGGCATGAACCCTATTAACTAACGCAGCTAGGTCTCTGTCCAGCCACGTGTTTTTAAGCCGCAATCTGGGTTCCCCCATAAACGTTCAATCGATATATAATTTGTGCTTTGCCCATTTTATTGACAACGACTTCGACACTCAGTTAAAAATTCAGCTTGTGATAAATCACCACGTCAGTATTTTCTAAAGAAAATTTTAATTCACGTTTTTCGCCTAAGCGTACCAAGCCTAAATTATGAATTTATATTTCTACTCTAGTATGTTTATTTGATCTGCTAGTCGGAAAGTAATAAATCTATTAACTGGTTAGGGATTTTTTTATAAAAAAAACAAATGGACGTCTAGACGTTTAAATGGTTATACTCTAGAAAAGTATCGTTTGAGACAAGCGTAATAAATTCATTAAAGAGTTGAAATAAATTCAATATGTTCGAAATAAAACATTTAAAAACGCTGACAACCCTTGCCAATACAGGAAATATTCGCAAAGCTGCTGAAGAATTATTTAGCAGTCAGTCCGCTTTGTCGCATCAAATAAAGGATCTTGAGCAACGTTTAAATGCCCCTTTGTTTATTCGTAATACCTCACCGGTTGAGTTTACTGAAGCAGGAAAAGTATTACTTAGTCTTGGCGAAGAGTTATTACCAAAAATAAAGGAAGCGAATAACACGTTAAAGTCTCCTTCATTAACACCAAGCACCTTAAAAATAGCCATCGCATGCCATGCGTGTTTTCAATGGTTATTACCCGTAACAAGTCATTTCTCACAACAAAATAATAAAGTTGAACTCGAGTTTATTGATGAGTCGTTTGAAATTAATAAGCACAAACAGCAAAATGAAGACAAAGCTGATATTCTCTTCACAGACGAGCAGCTGACAGAAGAAAATGTCATATACCAAGAAATTGGTCAGTTTGAGGTGATGGCTGTTCTTTCTATTCAACAAGCTAACAAGCTGCAATTATCAGATCTAATTGGAGGTTTTTCTCAAGCTGATGAGACAAAAACGTCCTATTTACAACCTGAGCATTTTAAGCAACTAACATTGTTAACCTATCCTCTACCCCATGAGCAGTTAGACATTTTTAAATTATTTCTAGCGCCAGCCAAATGTAAACCAAGTAAGATCAAGCAAGTAACCAATAGTCATGTTATGTTGCAAATGGTCTCTGCCAACATGGGCGTAGCTACGTTACCTGACTGGTTGGTATCCAGCGTAACCAAGCAATCGCTATTTCGTTGTATGCGCTTAGGTGAAACAGGTATTCATAAAAAGCTCTATGCCCGTTATGATAAAAATAGTAAACAAATAGAGATGATAGAAAAGCTATTACCAGAAGCTATCAAAGAGTTTACAAGTTTGTATATAAATGATTAATACACTCGGTATAACTACAATTGAGGTAAACCATGTGGTATCAAACTGAAATAACGTTAAAAGCAAGAAAGCGTGGTTTTCATTTAATCACTGAGCAGGTCTTAAGGCAACTGCCCGAGCTGAACAAAGTTAACTGTGGCATTCTTCATCTTTTTATAAAACACAGCTCTGCTTCCATTACCCTTAATGAAAATGCCGACCCAACGGTACGCTCAGATATGGAAGCGCACTTTAATCACTTTGTTCCAGAAAGAGCACCTTACTATCAGCATACTTACGAAGGTGATGATGATATGCCTGCCCATATAAAAGCCAGTCTACTGGGTAATAGCCTTAGTTTACCTATTAGTCATGGGCAATTAAATATTGGTATTTGGCAGGGAATATATTTAGGTGAGCATAGAGACCATGCCAGCAACCGAACGATTGTGGCGACTATCAATGGTGAGTAAATAACGAAGAGATAACAAGCTAGACACTCAACTCAAACACAACGAGGATGACAGCTTAGAGGTAACTATTGAATATCCTAACGTCAACGACGTCATTCCCAAATTTACTTATCGTAAACCTATCGTTTTAACATTTGAAGGGATAAAAAGGGAGCCACGACTAAAATACAACAGGGATGACTACTAAAAGCCTAGTACTTAATAATCTAGCCTTCTAGCTATCAATAATAGTATCCAGCTTTAAGTTGTATGGCTCAAGTTAAAGAAAAAAGCACGGAATTGATGACTATCAATGAGTACTTTTGACGCCTAAACTGGACCATACAACGACAAGATGGATGTTATTCAACAGCTAGTCTTCTTCTAAAACATGCGGTCCAGCGTAGTTATCAAAACGAGAATACTTACCTTGGAAGGTTAATGGCACACGACCAGAACAGGTTTATTCCGTTACGTTGTTTAACAATGTTATACCAACAAAGTGAATAACGATTTAACTAATCCTCTTCTAATACATGTGGTCCGGCATAATTATCAAAACGAGAATACTTACCTTGGAAGGTTAATGGCACACGACCAATAGGCCCGTTACGTTGCTTACCAATGATGATTTCAGCCATACCTTTAAACTCACTATCATCGTGATAAACCTCATCACGATAAATAAACATGATTAAATCGGCATCCTGCTCTATTGAACCTGATTCACGTAAATCTGAGTTAATCGGACGTTTATCGCTACGTTGCTCCAACCCACGGTTTAACTGAGAAAGAGCCACAACAGGTACTTGTAACTCTTTTGCTAGTGCTTTAAGCGAACGGGATATTTCGGCAATTTCTAAAGTACGGTTATCAGAAAATTGTGGTGCTCGCATTAGCTGTAAGTAATCAATCATGATCATACTAATACCGCCGTGATCTCGATGTATTCTTCGCGCTCTTGAACGAACTTCTGTTGGTGTTAAACCAGCAGCATCATCAATAAACATCTTACCTTTTTCCATGAGTAAGCCCATGGTTGAAGAAAGCCGTGCCCAATCTTCATCTTCTAATTGGCCGGTACGTATTTTGGTTTGATCTATTCGTCCTAAAGAGGCCAACATTCTCATCATGATTTGATCTGAAGGCATCTCTAAACTGAAGATAAGTGCAGGATGTTCTTGTGTCATCGCAGCATGCTCGGCCAAGTTCATCGCAAAGGTTGTTTTACCCATAGAAGGACGCGCAGCAACAATGATCAAATCAGATTTTTGTAAACCAGCTGTCATTTTATCTAAATCAGCATAACCACTTGGTACACCGGTAACACCACCGGATGGTGTTGAACAAAGTTTTTCAATTCTATCAACAGTTTTTTCTAACACAGAGTCAAGGCTTTCAGGGCCTTCATTCTTATTGGCACGTTTTTCAGCAATAGCAAAAACTTTGGTTTCCGCAAAATCGAGTAAGTCTGCACTGCTTCGTCCTTGCGTATCGTAACCTGCTTCCGCAATTTCGTTAGCCACACTGATCATTTCACGCGTTACCGCTCGTTCACGAACAATATCAGCATATGCGGTGATGTTAGCCGCACTAGGCGTGTTTTTCATCATCTCTGCGAGATAAACAAAACCGCCAGCATCATCAAGTTTTTGATCGTTCTCTAAGGCTTCAGAAAGAGTTATTAAATCAACCGGTTCACCTAACTCTATTAATCCGCCAATGGTTTCAAAGATCAGACGATGTGAGCGACTATAAAAGTCGGCTGCTACCGCTTTTTCAGCAACACGATCCCACGTTTCATTATCAAGAAGCAATCCACCAAGAACAGACTGTTCGGCTTCTAGGGAGTGTGGGGGGACTTTTAATTCATCAATTTGTTTATCTTTAATGAATTCTCTTTCTTTTGAAAATTTACGTGGCTTTTTGTCGGCCATTACCTTAACCCTACTCTGCTACATCACCATACTCGTGCTTGTTTCAACTATTACTTCACATAGAATAAAACAACAAATACGAGTATCTAAAAAGGAGTGCTAATGTAGCAGAATTTACCTTATGCGAATATAAAAGATTCGCTTAAAGAGCTTATTTACTACTAACTTCAATATTACCGCTAACCGTTGACACTCTTACTAAAGCACTGCCTTTGGCTGTTTGAAAATTTAGTTCCGCACCAGGACCATATTCATCATGTTCAGTTTTAGCCTGAGTGATATTGTTGTCTATGTCACCACCAACACTCGATTTAAGGCTGAAATCTGCATCAACACCTTGCTGAAAAGTAAAGGCCAAATCACCACTTACCGTTGAGGCTTTAAGTAAGGATTTTTCATTTAAAGTGAGCTTTGCTTTTAGGTCTCCACTAACGGTTCTAATACGTAGTTCTATAATTTCAGCTAAATTAAGTTTACTTTGACCGGAAACATTATTGAAAAAAACTTCCTTAGCTTTGCTGTTGATATCTACTTCACCACTGACCGATCTGATTTCTAATCGACCAGTAGAGTCTGTATCTTTTATATCACCACTCACAGCTGAAAATGATAATTTCCCCGATAATTTATCACTCTTAATATTTCCACTAATACTACTAAGTTCAACGTTTTGCGTTACATTTTTTGCCAAAACATCACCACTAACCGTTATAACTTCAACACCACCATGTAAGTTAGATAAATGAATATCACTAGAAACACTTGAAGATTTCATACGAATATTTTTTGGCATAAAAACTGTGATTTTTGAACCATCTGCACTCCAATTATCCATTCTAGAGTATTCAACATTAATTAGAACTTGTGCGCCTTTTTGTTCAAAAATGAGTTTCTCTGCATCATCATCTAGTGTGCCAGTAACCGAAATTTTATCTTTATTCCACCCTACAACATTAATAAGACCACTGTGATTATTGATCGACACATTAGTGACATTATCACTTGATAAACTCTCCGCAATTTCAGTATCTGCAAAAGATTGTCCGCTTAATAATATGCTTGTTGTCACTGTGAGCATAGTTGCGCATTGTTTTATTCTTCTTGTTAATTTGTTCATAAGAACCTCTTTTCTTAGCTATTTATTACTGTGTTTAGCGAGCTTAACTTCAGTTAACTACACTTGGCGTTAACATGGTCATTAGCTAAATCACTTGATATTGGCGATATAACTGCTGTAGCAGCTTCAATTCTTGTTGTTGAGTAAAATCTAATAAATTTATTAAGTCAGCATTATTTTCATCGGTTAGCAGTGCTTTTCTTATTGATGCTCTTGCATCTGATAGTTGTGTTAATTCTTTTTGCATTGCGGCGGGTAATTTATCAACAGTGGGTTGTCCATAACTTGCTAATAACGTTTGCTTTTGTTGTTTAAAGTTCTGTTGCATAAAGTTAACCAACTGACCTTGAGTAACAGTGTTTTTTTCTTGATTTTTTACCAACAATGGCGCACTTCCTTCATTAATCGCTGGTGAAAAAGTAAACCATGACATTAGGACCACCAGCGCTATAGAGGCGGCCCAAGCACTTGGCATAAAAGAACTACCTTGCTTTTCTGCTACAGCTTCTTGGCTCTTATGGTTGATAGCTCGCTCGATGCCTGACCATAAATCTCGTTCGGGTGTCATTTCATTGGATAGCTTTGCTACCTGCTCAACCAGTGCTTTATCTGAAATTAGCCCTTCTGAACCTGCGCTTTGTGAATTTGATTTTTCTTGAGGTATATCTTTACTCATGATTTATTTCCTCCTCAATTGATACAAAACCATCCGCTATCAATGATTCCTTTAATAAACTTTTTGCTCGGTGATATTGCGACTTACTTGAACCTACCGCCATTTTTAACATTAAGGCAATTTCCTCATGGCGATATCCCTCAACTGCAAACAAAACAAAAACTAAACGGGCTCGCTCAGGTAAGCAGGAAATATGCTGGTCTAACATAGTAAGCGTTGAATCATCGGTTAAACCGACACGCGGCTCTGCGATGTTTGGCCCCTGATCTTCAATACTAAAAACACGTTGTATCCAGTTTTTATGTTTACGTAAGTGGCCTAGCACTACATTTGTCGCAACGCTGTGTAACCAGGTACTAAATTTACTCTCGCCACGAAAATTATTAATTTTTTGCCATAGCACCACAAAAACTTCCTGGCAAACATCTTCTGCGCTGTCTTTATCTGCCAACATTCGCCAGCACAAAGCATAAATTCGTCGGTGATGTTTTTCATATAGCTGATAAAAAGCAGTTTGAGAGCCTTTTTTGGCCTCAGTGATCCATTGCTGTTCGTCATCACTATCACCGAAAAGGTCAGCGGTATTGGCACTAAAGCGCGCCTTTATGTTTATGACTTGTTTATCTTGTCTTGTTTGGCTATCCAAAAGCTAAAGCCTCTATCTGATTCAAAATAATTATCCAATAAGTTATCTAAAATTGTTGTCTACAATAATCTTCTAAATGATATGCGATATTAACTAAGATACCTTAGCCGACAAAAAGGTTTAAAGAGTATTTAATAAAATTTATATGATAAAAAAGTATAACTGATAGTTGTGATTACAGTGGAGATATAGAGGTGAGCAGTACTATCAATTGTCAGGCACAAAAAAAGCGCCAACAGGCGCTTTCTTTACGTTTAATGCAAGGGGAGAAGTATTTACTTCTTACCGATTGCAGCAAAACGTTTGTTGAATTTATCAACACGACCACCAGTCTCGGCAGCTTTTTGCTTACCAGTGTAGAATGGGTGACAAGCAGAACATACGTCTAGGTGAATGTTTTTACCTATAGTAGAACGAGTTGTTACAACATTACCACAAGAACAAGTTGCACTGAATTCAACGTAATTAGGATGAATATCTTTTTTCATAGGAACCTCTATCTCTTTAAAGAGAAATTGGGCGCATCGCCACTTAGCCATTTACTTACTGTTTACTTTCAAAAATATATTCTTCGAGAATTTACTCTATAAAGATAACTGAAATGCCAAGCACCATACGTAGTTAAAAATTAATGGGGGCGAATAATAAAGGATAAACTAAATAACTGCAACATAAACAAGCCAAAACTGGCTAAAAAAAGGCTTGTTAAGGTTATTTAGAAAATAAGCGATATTGTTACTTGGCAGTATTCATTACACGGGGCAAAATAGCCCTAACCCTCACCAACCAAAACCAGCTAATGAAAAGTGTCTGAACAATATATTCAAGTTGCCATTCCTGTTCCTATGCGACAGTTATTTACTTATCGGGTGCCTGAAGCGCTAAGTACTCCTGCTATTAAAGTCGGTGAACGCGTTGCGGTTTCTTTTGGCCCGAGAAAAGTGATAGGTATTGTTATTGATGCACAAGCACAATGTGATTTTGAGGTAAGTAAAGTTAAAGATATTACTACCCGACTTAATGATAACTTCAATTTAAGCCAGTCACTGGTTAGCTTTTTACAATTATGCGCTCATTATTATCATCACCCGGTTGGTGACGTTTTCCAGCAAGCCTTGCCTATATTGCTTCGAAAAATAGAGAATATTACCTTAAGCCCTCCAATGGTGTGGCAAGCACAATGTTCGAATGAAGAAACCAGTGGCATATTATCCAAATTAGAGAAAAAAGCTGCTAAGCAATTCGCTCTTTATCAAATAATTAACAGCCACCATGGCATTAGTTGGGTCGAGCTGCGCACATTAGGGTATAGCAAAGCACAGTTAAACGCTTTACAGGCTAAAGCGTTAATCATTGAAAAAGAACAGGTAGCTGAGCAATATGCTTGGCAAGAGAACACCCTTAATCAAGCCGACAGGTTAGTACTTTCAAGTGAACAAGCCATTATTGTTAGTGCTATCAACCATTCTTTAGCACAGTTTTCATGTCATCTAATTGATGGTGTAACGGGTAGTGGTAAAACAGAAGTCTACTTGCAAGCAATGGAAGAGGTGCTTGCCAATAATCAACAAGTATTAGTGATAGTGCCGGAAATTGGTTTAACACCCCAAACATTAAATCGCTTTGAACAACGCTTTAATGTGCCTATTGCGTTGCACCATTCTGCGCTGAATGATAAAGAACGATTAGCCACTTGGTTAAGTGCTCAACAAGGAAGTGCCGCCATTGTTATTGGTACTCGTTCAGCCGTTTTTACACCCTTACATCGCCTCGGATTGATCATTATCGATGAAGAGCATGACTCCTCTTTAAAACAACAAGATAGTTTTCGCTACCATTGTCGAGATATGGCTATTTTGCGTGCAAGACAATTAAATATTCCAATAGTTTTAGGCACCGCCACGCCGAGTTTTGAGTCTTTACAAAACGCGTTATCAGGAAAATATAGCTATCACCAACTTCTCAACCGAGCAGGTAAAAGTAATAAAGCCAAAATAGCCCTAATCGATATGAACCCTGTCTCTTATACACATCTCCGAGCCCACGAGACCGTACTAGATCTC
>OJBR01000352.1_pt1 | contig 22523 bp, 25 predicted proteins | sample 1591161 | NCBI WGS metagenome assembly OJBR01 (sample SAMN05416803, study PRJEB24817) | seawater metagenome | isolation source: Sea water | place: Canada:Atlantic | collected 2013-07
GCAGCGTCAGATGTGTATAAGAGACAGCATTACTACTATTTTAAATCAGGTTTTTTAGGGATTATCGACAAACCATGAAAAAAATTTCGTTCTTCATCATCATTTTATTAACCTTGCTCAGTATGAGTTTTGGTGCGTTTGCCGAAGATTTATCCCTATCGGCTTTAAAACTAACAACCAACCCTGATGGTTCCCAAGAATATTCGGTAAACTTGCAAATTTTAATTTTCATGACGGCGCTAAGCTTCATCCCCGCGGCTGTTATTATGATGACATCATTTACCCGTATTGTTGTGGTGATGGCAATTTTACGACAAGCCTTTGGTCTTCAGCAAACCCCGTCTAATCAAGTTATTATTGGTTTAACCCTTTTTATGACTCTCTTTATTATGACGCCAGTTTATAATCAAATAGATAGAACAGCCATTCAACCCTATTTATCTGAGACGTTAACCTCTTCTGAAGCGATTAATCTGGGTAAAGTACCATTGCGTGCTTTTATGCTAGAGCAAACAAGAGTTAAAGACCTTGATACTTTAGCGGCAATGGCGGGCATTGATGCAGTTGATAAACCTACCGATTTACCTATGACGGTAATCATTCCAGCTTTTATTATTAGTGAATTAAAAACTGCTTTTCAGATTGGTTTTATCCTCTTCATTCCTTTCTTGATAATTGATTTGGTCGTTGCCAGTATTTTAATGGCAATGGGTATGATGATGCTTTCACCAATGATAGTGTCTTTACCTTTTAAATTAATGTTATTTGTTTTAGTTGATGGCTGGAATTTAGTTATTGGTACAATCGCGACCAGTTACGGAATGGGCAGCTAATTATTAATAACGGTTTTATTTGATTAAGTACAAAACCAGTTAAGTAAAAGAGAGTAAGTTATGGGACCAGAAATCTATGTAGATCTACTAGGTGATGCATTATTACTTGTGATCATTTTAGTGTGCGCTATCATCCTGCCAAGTTTAGCGGTCGGTTTAATGGTCGCTGTTTTTCAAGCTGCAACATCCATTAACGAACAAACATTAAGTTTCTTACCTAGGCTAATTGTTACCTTACTTTCGTTAATCATCGGTGGCCATTGGTTAGTTCAAAAAGTAATGGACTATACTATCCGGCTGATTGCCAGTATTCCCAGTGTGATTGTTTAGCTATGTACTTAGGCATCCTTATTACTAGAGCAGTTTAATGGAATTTACTGAGTCGATTATTAATCAGTACATGGCAGATTTTATTTTGCCTTTTAGTCGTGTGTCGGCTTTGATTATGACGATGATAGGTTTTAGTTCAAAAACCATTCCAGGACGAGTAAAAGTCTTCTTATGTATTAGCATTACCGTTGCTGTAATGCCGGCTATCCCTCCTGCTAGTGTCACTAATTTAATGTCTCTTAATACTGCCATATTATTGGGGCAACAAATGATTATCGGTGTAATGCTTGGTTTTGTTACTGTTATGGTAGTAAATACTTTTACTTTAGCGGGCCAAATTATTGCTATGCAATCGGGTCTTGGTTTTGCCTCATTGGTTGATCCTGCCAGTGGAATGAATGTACCAGCTATTGGACAATTCTTTCTCATTTTATCATCACTGCTCTTTTGGGTAATGGATGGTCACCTTGCTTATTTGCAGTTTGTTGTCGCTAGTTTTGATACTTTGCCAATCCCTACAGAGCACTTGTCTAGCATTAAGTACCGTGAAGTTGTTGAATGGGGTGGCTGGATGTTTGCGACCGCGCTATCACTTGCTTTAGCACCAATCACTGCCATGTTATTAATTAATTTTTCGTTTGGGATAATGACAAGGGCTGCTCCACAACTTAACATTTTCGCTATTGGCTTCCCTATTACCATGATGGCTGGTTTACTTATTATGTGGCTGACTTTCGGTAATTTTTTTACACACTTTGAATTACAGTGGCAACGTGCACTTGATTTCAGTTGTTATCTTATTGATTGTAAGGCAACGTAAATGGCTGATTCTGATAGCGGTGAAAAAACAGAAGAACCCACGGCAAAAAAGCTAAGTGATGCTCGTAAAAAAGGTCAAATTGCTCGTTCTAAAGATCTAGGTACTTTTTTTGTTCTCGTGGGCAGTGCTTGTGCCATGCTTTTGATGGGGAAGGCTTTAGCAAACTCAATGGCTAATATGATGAGTCATATGTTTAGTTTGAGTCGTGAACAAACAATGGATGTTAATGCACTTTTTAAAGTGATAAATGATGGTATTTACCAAATCATACCTCCATTACTTTGGATTTTCTTTATTGTCATGCTCGCGGCCTTTATTGGTAATACACTACTGGGTGGTATGAGTTTTTCAGGAGACGCTATGATGCCAAAAGCGAGTAAGCTATCTCCAATGGCAGGCTTTAAACGTATGTTTGGAGTGCAAGCGGTTGTTGAGCTTATTAAATCAATTTTGAAGTTCTTTGTTGTTTTTATCGTCGCTTTTTTACTACTAAGTGGTTTGTTTGAGGAAATCCTGGGTTTGAGTCGAGAAACTATTCCGACTAACTTTGAACATGCCATTACCATGTTACAGTGGATGTTTTTGGTGCTTGCTTTATCCATTGGGATTATTGTGATTATTGATGCACCGTATCAAGTTTGGAATCACAATCGCCAATTAAAAATGACTAAACAAGAAATTAAGGATGAACATAAAGGGACTGAGGGTAGTCCTGAAATTAAAGGCCGCATTCGTAGGACCCAATATGAAATGTCGCAACGCCGCATGATGCAGGACGTACCTGAGTCTGATGTGGTTATTACCAACCCAACTCATTTTTCTATCGCGCTTAAGTACGATGCCGCTGCAGGCGGCGCCCCAGTATTATCTGCAAAAGGTGTCGATGAAATGGCTCTACATATTCGTACTATTGCCAAAGAGCATCAAATCGAAATAATTCAATCTCCGGCTTTAGCACGTTCACTCTATTATACTGCTGAGGTTGGTGATGATATTCCTGAAGAGTTGTTTGCTGCTGTCGCTCAGGTCTTAGCTTTTATCTTTCAACTCAACGAACATAAAAAAGGTAAAGCTAAAAGACCAATCCCAATTGCTAAAGAGCTTCCTATCCCTGATGAATTTAGGTATTAGCGGATAGAGTTTAGGTATTATTGACCTAGTAATGTTAAACTACTCTTCCAAAGAGCTGGTATATAGCTTCATCGGAAATAATTATTGTTGTCACCTTTTGGTATAAGAATTGCTAAATCAAGACAACTGTCAAAAAAATATCATGAAGTATAAATGCAACTAGCCGCTTATTTTAATCAATTTGATAAATCTAAACTACGTCACTTAACTGGCTTAGGTACACCGTTATTGGTCATGGCTGCTCTAGGTATGATCATTTTACCTATGCCTGCTTGGTTATTAGATATTTTATTTTCTTTTAACATAGCGCTCTCTCTTGTTGTTCTACTAATTACTGTTTATACCTTAAAACCCCTTGATTTTGGCTCTTTTCCTGCCGTTTTACTGGTAGCGACTATATTAAGGCTAGCGCTGAATGTAGCGAGTACCCGAGTTGTTTTATTAGAAGGTCATGAAGGCCCTGAAGCTGCTGGTAAGGTTATTGAAGCTTTTGGCTCCGTTGTTATTGGCGGAAACTATGCAGTAGGCTTAGTGGTTTTTCTTATCTTGATCATTATTAACTTTGTTGTTGTGACAAAAGGTGCGGGACGTATCGCTGAAGTAACAGCACGTTTCACCTTGGATGCAATGCCAGGTAAACAAATGGCGATTGATGCTGACTTGAATGCCGGTTTTATCACGCAAGAACAAGCTAAAGAGCGAAGAACCGAAGTCACAAGTGAAGCTGATTTTTATGGTTCTATGGATGGTGCCAGTAAATTTGTAAAGGGCGATGCGATAGCCGGGATATTAATTTTATTTATTAATATCATTGGTGGTTTAATTATCGGAATGGTTCAACATGACTTATCCTTTAATCGCGCTGTTGAAATATATACATTACTTACCATTGGTGATGGCCTAGTTGCACAAATACCTGGTTTGTTATTATCAATTGGTACTGCGATAGTCGTAACCCGTCAAAATACGTCGCAAGATATGGGCGAGCAAGTTAGTAGTCAACTTGGCCAAGAAAAATCACTTTATATAGCGGCTGGCGTGATGTTTGTTATGGGCGTTATTCCAGGCATGCCACATTTTGTCTTTTTGTTATTTTCAGCGATTATTGCAGCAACAGCCTTTTTTGGGGCTAGGAATAAAGTTAATCAGAAGGTTGAACTTGAAAAAATTGCACAAGATGAGCAAGTTCAACATCAACAAAAAGAAGATGAAGTTAAAGAACTCGATTGGGATGATGTTAACCATGTAGATGTTATCGGTTTAGAAATTGGTTACCGTTTAATTCCATTAGTTGATAAAGCGCAGGGTGGTGAGCTACTCAGTCGAATTAAGGGCGTACGTAAAAAACTATCCCAAGAATTTGGTTTCTTAGTGCCAGCTGTCCATATTCGCGATAATTTAGATTTAGACCCCAACAGTTACCAAATATCTTTAATGGGGGTAGTGGTCGGGACAGCGCAAATTAGACATGATCAAGAGCTTGCCATCAATCCAGGGCAAGTATTTGGTCAACTAGATGGTGTAGCAACTAAAGATCCAGCGTTTGGTCTAGATGCAACATGGATTAATCAGAGCCAACGAGAGCAAGCACAAACCTTAGGTTATACTGTGGTTGATTCTGCTACGGTATTAGCAACGCATTTAAGCCAAATATTAACTAATAATGCTGCTCAGTTATTAGGTCATGAGGAAGTTCAAAATTTATTGGATTTACTAGCTAAAAACTATCCTAAGTTGGTTGAAGGTTTTGTACCTGATACTTTATCATTAGGGACTGTGGTTAAAGTATTACAAAGCTTGATGAATGAAGGTGTTGCTGTACGGGATATGAGATCTATTGTGCAAACCTTGGTAGAATATGGGCCGAAGAGTCAAGATGCAGAAGTATTAACAGCTGCCGTACGTATTAGTTTGAGAAAGTTTATTGTGCAAGACCTTGTGGGGAGCGCGCAAGAAGTGCCCGTCATAACTTTGGCTCCTGAATTGGAACAGATGTTGCATCAGTCTATGCAAATGGCAGGAGATGATGGTGCTGGTATTGAACCAGGGTTAGCGGAACGCTTACAACAATCATTAACTGAAGGATCAAACCAGCAAGAAATGGCTGGTGATACACCAATATTATTAACGTCAGGAATTTTGCGACATGTTTTGGCTAAGTTTGTTAAATATACTATCCCAAGCCTACGCGTGATTTCATATCAGGAAATACCTGATGACAAACAAATTAAAATAGTTAGTGCTATTGGGCAGTAACAATCTGTTAAACGACTGCAATGCATCGTTATAACGTAGAGTTAGGAAGAGGTTGGATATGAAAATTAGACGTTTTGTTGCCAAAGATATGCGCACTGCTTTAGCGCAAATAAAAGAAGAACTCGGCGTTGATGCGGTTATCATGTCCAATAAAAAAATTCCAGAAGGTGTGGAGTTAATGGCTGCTGTTGATTACAACCAAGCAGTTCCACCGGCAAAGTTTTCAGAAGAAAAGCCTCATCAAGCTCATGCACAGGAAAATTCACCAAGTGCTAGAGAGATTAGCAATGATGTGGTAAATCTTGGGCAACAAGCACCCGGGAATATGAATGTAATCTCAACTCATAGTGAAAGCACGGCTGAGCATGCACCTGCAGATAGCTTGTCAGCTCTACTTAATCGTCAAGTGCAACAGCCAGCTCCCCAGCAGTTATCTTCGCAACAAGAGTCGTCTAGCCTAGGCGAGGCAAGTATTGAGCAACAATTAAAAAACTTTACTGATCGTCTGAGTCATTCAACGCCTGAAACCATGTCGAATACATTGCAATCACAAGCAGTGGCCCCTGAACCTGAACAATATAATAGTGATCAAATCACTGCAAATATTTCTAATAATATGTCATCTTCAAGTCCTCTGGCTATTGGCGTAAATAGTGATGCACAGGTATCAACACAAGACTTTGCTAAAATGCAGCAAGAAATGGCTTCTATTCGGTCTTTGTTAGAGCATCAAGTATCAGGTCTGATGTGGCAAGATATGGCACAAAAAGATCCCCAACGAGCAGTGTTAGTCAATCGATTACTTGCGCTAGGATTAAATGAACAAATTGCGGATCAAATTGCAGGGTATGTTCCAGAGCAAGCACATGAAAAAGAAGCTTGGCTACAAGCAACACAACTTATCTCTCAACAAATTAATACCACACAGAACGATATAATCAATCGTGGTGGAGTAGTTGCTTTAGTTGGACCGACCGGTGTAGGTAAAACAACTACTATTGCTAAACTGGCAGCAGGTTTCTCACAAGTACACGGAAGCGATCAAGTTGCGCTTATCTCTACTGATACATTTCGTATTGCGGGGTTTGAGCAATTAGCAACTTACGGAAAGATCATTGGTTGCCAGGTAAGTCTTGCAAAAGACAGTCAAGCATTAGATGTGCTTTTACAGCAATATTCGAAAAAGAAATTAATCTTAATTGATACTGCTGGTATGGGACAACGAGATATGCGTTTAGCGGAGCAATTAACCGCATTAGTATCAAATGCTCGAGTTAGAATTAGAAATTATTTGGTCTTAGCAGCTAATGCTCAACAAGGCGTTATGCAAGAAAATGTGGATCGCTTTAAAAAAGTACCATTATCGGGTTGTATTTATACTAAACTTGACGAAAGTATCAGTATTGGTGAAATAATTACAACTTCGATTCAAAATGGTTTACCAATAGGTTATCTTACTGATGGACAAAGAGTTCCAGAAGATATTAAAGTTGCAAATGCTGAGAAATTAGTTACCCTTGCAGATAAGATGGCAACTAAGTCAGTAAATAATAATGTCACTGTTTTGCGGCCGATGCCTGTTGCGCCCGCTGCAACGTTATAAAATTCTGGCTAACAGTGAAGTATATATAATTAGAAGTAATAATTAAATGATAGATCAAGCGAGCGGCTTAAGAAAAATGCAAGATTTACAGCAAGTTAAAGTAATAGCAGTGTCTGGCGGAAAGGGTGGTGTTGGTAAAACTAATACCTCATTAAATACAGCTATTGCACTAGGGCAGTTAGGTAAACGGGTTTTAGTACTTGATGCCGATTTAGGTCTTGCAAATGTGGACGTAATGTTAGGCTTAAGAGTTAAGCGTAACCTATCTCATGTCTTATCAGGAGAGTGTGAGCTTGATGATATTATTATTGAAGGCCCAGCTGGCATAAAGATTATCCCCGCAACTTCCGGCTCACAGTCCATGGTTGATTTAACACCATCTGAACATGCCGGTTTAATTCGCGCTTTCAGTGAAATGAGAACGCAGTTTGATGTGCTTATTGTTGATACTGCAGCAGGTATTTCTGATATGGTTTTGAGCTTCACTCGTGCTGCTCAAGATGTCATGTTAGTGGTTTGTGATGAGCCGACTTCAATTACCGATTGTTATGCTCTAATGAAATTATTGAGCAGAGATCATGGGGTATTCAAGTTTAAAGTCGTTGCAAATATGGTTCGTAGCCCGAAAGAAGGGCAGCAACTGTTTGCAAAACTGACTAAAGTAACCGATAGATTTCTTGATGTCGCAATTGAATTAGTTGCTGTCATCCCATATGATGAAAATATGAGGAAATCTGTTCGTAAACAACAGGTTATAGTTGAAGCTTATCCTCAGTCACCTGCTTCTTTAGCTTATATCGATTTAGCAAATAAGGTTAGCCAATGGCCAATACCTAAACAAGCATCAGGGCACTTAGAATTTTTTATTGAACAGTTATTGGCTAATTAACTGATCGATTTAGAATTACTTCAGTGAGAGTAATATTACGTGGTAAAAGCGAATAGCTATAATAATCAAATTGATAAAGCAGCTCTTCTTGAACAACAAACTGTTTTAGTTAAGCGCATTGCTTATCATCTTTTAGCAAGATTGCCGGCAAGTGTTCAAGTTGATGACTTGATTCAATCAGGAATGATTGGCTTATTTGAAGCGGCAAATAATTTTGATAACAGCAAAGGCGCAAGTTTTGAAACTTTCGCGGGCATTCGTATCCGTGGAGCTATGTTGGATGAAATACGTCGGGGTGATTGGACTCCACGGTCTGTTCATAAAAATAGCCGAATGATCAGTGCGGCAATAAAGCAGCTTGAAGCACAATTAGGTCGAGATGTCTCAGATGTTGAAGTTGCTGAAAATTTAGAAATTTCACTCAAAGAGTACCATCAGATATTAAGTGAAGTGAGTACCGGAAAAATACTCGGGATTGATGATCTTGGCATCAATGAAGATGCTATTAAGCCTAGTGATGAGTATATCGGAGATGATCCATATCAAAGTATTGAGCGAATTGCTTTTAAAAAAGGCTTAACTGAATGCATTAAGTCTTTACCAGAACGAGAAGCTCTAGTACTGTCTTTATATTATGATGAAGAATTAAATTTACGAGAAATAGGGCAAGTGCTCGATGTAAGTGAATCACGGGTAAGTCAAATTCATAGCCAAGCGATGCATCGTTTAAAAGCAAGAATGCAATCTTGGCAAAATTGATTTTGTTAGTAAGTTACTGATAAGTAACGTTAAGGTAAGGGTTTTGTTAGGTTGCTAATGAATCTATTAGAAAAAATAATTAAATTTAAATGTTTCGCCGGAGAGTTCCTTGGATAAAAATATGAAAGTACTTGTTGTTGATGATTTTTCAACCATGAGACGTATAGTTAAAAATTTGTTACGTGATTTAGGTTTCACCAACATTCAAGAAGCTGATGATGGCAATACTGCGTTACCCATGCTTCAAGGTGGTGATTTTGATTTTGTTGTTACAGATTGGAACATGCCGGGCATGCAAGGTATAGATTTACTGAAAGCGATACGCGCAGATGCAAATTTATCACATATCCCCGTTTTACTTATCACTGCAGAAGCTAAAAAAGAGCAAATCATTATGGCTGCTCAAGCAGGTGTTAATGGCTATATTGTTAAACCATTTACAGCCGCAACATTAAAAACTAAGTTAGATAAAATTTTTGAGCGCTTAGCTTAATGTGAAGGCCTTAGCTGACAATATATTTGTTAGCTAATTATGGTGTTGATAAATATTCTATTAAGGACTTTGCATGAGTATAGCTATGACGGGACGGATTTCATTAGAACAAGCAAGATCTTTGGTTGTTTTTTTAGAGTCTGATCAGCAAGACGAAGCGGATGCGATTATTGCTGAGATTCAAAACCCAATCAATTCAGAACTGTTTGCAGAAATTGGTAAATTAACGCGCCAGCTTCATGATTCTTTGACAAATTTTCAAGTAGATTCTAGGTTAAATGATCTTGCAACGACAGATATCCCCGATGCTAAAGAACGCTTGAATTTTGTTATTACGAGAACAGAAGAAGCTGCAAATAAAACTATGGATGCTGTCGAAGCGATATTCCCTGTAGTTGATACCATTGCTGAGCAAGTGGCAGCCGTCAATCCATCATGGACTAAGTTAATGAATAATGATTTGGACTTGAAAGAGTTTAAATCGTTATGTCTTGATATCGATACCTTGTTGAAGAATACAGGTAAAGAAACTCAACATATTCATAGCTTAATGACAGATGTACTAATGGCACAAGATTTCCAAGATTTAACCGGTCAAGTGATTCGGAAAGTTATTGAATTAGTTAGAGAAGTTGAAGAAAGTTTGATAAATATGTTGACAGCTTTTGGTCTGTCAGCAGAAAAAGTGCAAGGACAACATATTCCTAAAGTAGGTGAAAACCTCGTTGAAGGACCAATTGTAAATGCAGAAAACAGAGATGATGTAGTAGAAGATCAAGATGATGTTGATGATCTTTTATCAAGTTTAGGATTTTAAGGGGAATTACTGCATGTCTTTTGAAGCAGATGAAGAAATTTTACAGGACTTTTTAGTTGAAGCGGGTGAAATCTTAGAATCGCTTTCAGAGGAGTTAGTCGAACTTGAAAATGATGTAGATAATGCTGAATTACTGAATTCAATTTTCCGTGGTTTTCATACCGTCAAAGGTGGCGCAGGTTTTTTAAGTCTTGGTGACTTGGTTGATGTCTGTCATGGCGCAGAAAACATATTTGACTTATTACGCACAGGAAAACGCTCGGTTAACGCAGAGCTTATGGATACAATTTTATCAGCATTAGATACTGTCAACGACATGTTTGTGCTGGTACAAAACAAAGAGCCTCTCGTTCCTGCTGACGCTAACCTACTCGCTGAACTTGCCCGACTTAGCAATCCTGATGCAGCAGCTCCTGTTGTTACTGAGGTTGTTGAGCAACCCATAGTCAATAACGAAGATTCAAGCTCAAACGATGAAATGAGTGAAGATGAGTTTGAACGACTGTTAGATGAATTGCATGGTTCAGGTAGCGTTTCAGCCACACCGGCGCCAACTCCTATTGAAAAAATACCCGATTCACCCTCAAATTCAAGTACAGATGGCTCAAGTGATGAGATTTCAGATGATGAATTTGAATCATTATTAGATGAGTTACATGGACAGGGAGCTTTTTCAGTTGACGCAGCAGCAACGAATAATAACACTTTAAATGCTTCCAGTGATGATATTGATGACTTAGAGTTTGAGAAGTTGTTAGATGAATTGCATGGTAAAGGCAATGCGCCTAAAGCTGTTGAAACTTCAATAGTTAATGATAGCACTAACATTCCAATACCTCCTCCTGAAAAGAAAGTGCAGCCGAAAGCTGTTGCACCGAAAAAAACTGCTCAGAAAAAAGTAAAAGTTGAACCTGAAAAAGCAGCGGCGAAAAAATCAGCACCAGCACCTGCTCCTCAAGGTGAAACTACAGTTCGTGTGGATACTAAACGGCTAGATCAGATTATGAATATGGTCGGAGAACTCGTTTTAGTAAGAAATAGATTAACAAGTTTAGGTTTGGTTTCTGACGATGAAGACCTAAATAAGGCAGTTACCAATTTAGATGCGGTAACGACAGACCTTCAAGGCGCTGTAATGCAAACACGCATGCAGCCAATTAAAAAAGTTTTTGGACGCTTCCCTCGTGTTGTGCGTGATTTAGCGCGTAGTCTGAATAAAGATATCTCATTGATATTGGAAGGCGAAGAAACTGATTTAGATAAAAACTTAGTAGAAGCTCTTGCTGATCCCTTAGTGCATTTAGTCAGGAATTCAGTAGATCATGGTATTGAAGCACCTGATGCTCGAGAAGCAATGGGTAAATCAAGAGAGGGCACTGTCCTTTTATCAGCCTCGCAAGAAGGTGATCATATACTGCTAACCATTAAAGATGATGGCGCGGGAATGGATGCGGAGAAGCTGAAAAGCATTGCTATTGACCGTGGTGTACTTGATGAAGAATCTGCTGCTAGGATGTCAGATAAAGAAGCTTACAGTCTTATTTTCGCCCCTGGATTTTCCACTAAAACGGAAATCTCAGAAGTATCAGGGCGTGGTGTTGGCATGGATGTGGTCAAGACCAAAATTACACAGCTCAACGGTACTGTAAACATTGATTCAGAGTTAGGTGTGGGCACTATACTCGAAATCAAAGTGCCACTAACATTAGCAATACTGCCTACATTGATGGTTATTGTTGGTAAGCAAACCTTTGCTTTACCGCTAGCCTCTGTTAATGAAATTTTCCATTTAGATTTATCTAATACTAATAGTGTCGATGGACAATTAACCATAATCGTTCGAGAAAAAGCGATTCCGTTATTTTATTTAGATGAATGGTTAGTGCGTGACTTTGTTAAAAAATCTCGTGATAAAGGTCATGTGGTGATAGTTCAGCTTGGCAATCAGCAAGTTGGTTTTGTTGTTGATAGCTTAATTGGTCAAGAAGAAGTCGTTATTAAACCTCTTGATAGGTTATTGCATGGAACACCAGGGATGGCAGGCGCTACTATCACAAGTGATGGTGGTATTGCTTTAATTTTAGATATAGCAAATATGCTTAAATTTTATGCGAAAAAATCACCCGTTAATAAAAGATTACGAAATTAGTTAATCATAACTGAAACACGTAAGTATATAACAATAGCGTGAATATTTGACGTAATAATAAATAGTATAAGCAGAGAGATTAAATGGCCTACAAGGTACTTGTTGTTGATGATTCTAGTTTTTTTAGGCGCAGAGTCACTGACATCCTTAATAAAGATCCAAAATTAGACGTTATTGATGTGGCTGTGAACGGCCAAGAAGCTGTAGATAAAGCCTTATTACTTAAACCTGATGTAATTACCATGGATATCGAAATGCCAATCCTTAATGGCATTGAGGCTGTAAAGAGAATTATGGCCCGCTCTCCGACATCGATATTAATGTTTTCCTCTTTGACTCATCAAGGAGCGAAAGCAACGTTAGAAGCACTTGATGCAGGTGCTTTGGACTTTTTACCTAAAAAGTTTAGTGAAATAGCTAAAAATAGCGATGAAGCGGGTAGTTTATTACGTCAACGAGTTGTTGAAATAGCAAGACAATCAGAATTCTCAAGACCACGCGCTCGTATCCGTCCTCCCGCATCCAGTATTAGTCCAAAAACGTCAAGATTAATTGCAGAGCGAAATAAACCATCGACATTATCAACTTCCTCAGTCAGTGAAGAGAGAAGGCCAGTGCCTTCGATTGCTCGCAGCTCAGGAAAAAAATATAAGTTATTAGCCATTGGTACATCAACAGGTGGACCTGTCGCATTACAAAAAATACTGGTACAACTTGAAGCTGACTTTCCTTTACCAATAATTATCGTACAACATATGCCCGCAGCCTTTACAGCAGCATTTGCTAGTCGGTTGAATTCATTGTGTAAAATATCGATTAAAGAAGCCGCTGATGGTGATGTGTTGAAACCTGGATGTGCGTATTTAGCACCAGGCGGACGACAAATGATCATCACAGGAAGTGAGAACGCGGCAAAGCTTAAAGTTATAGATGATGATTCTCCTAAAATAACTTTTAAGCCGAGTGTTGATATTAGTTTCGGCTCGGCGGCAAAAACATTTGCAGGTAAGGTTCTCGGGGTTATTTTAACGGGAATGGGCTCTGATGGAAAAGAAGGAGCAAGAATGCTTAAAGCTAAAGGTTCAACTATTTGGTCGCAAGATGAGCAGTCTTGTGTCGTTTATGGTATGCCTCAGGCCGTTGATAAAGCAGGAATATCTGAATTATCACTCTCATTAGATTCTATGGCAGCTTCAATGGTGAAGGAAGTCAGTTGTGGATAAGTTGAGTATTGCAGGACTCGCCATTGCTATCCTAGCTGTTTATATAGGTTTTAGCTTAGATGGTGGTCATTTATCTGCTTTATTTGAACTACCCGCTTTTATTATTGTTTTTGGCGGCACCTTAGGTGCAGTTATGTTGCAATCTTCCATGGTGCAATTTACCCATGCTATATCATTACTAAAGTGGGTTTTTTTCCCGCCTAAATATGATATTGAGCAAGGGATAAGTGAGATTGTAGAGTGGGCAAGTAAGTCAAGAGAAAAAGGGTACTTAGCACTAGAGGATACAGCTCTAGAAATTGAAGATAGTTACACTCAAAAAGGGCTGAATTTACTTGTTGATGGTATCGAGCTCGAAAATTTTCGCGTTGCTTTGGAGTTAGATTTAGACATTTATCGTGAGCATAATTTACGCTCCGCTAATGTTTATGAAGCGATGGGGGGGTATAGCCCAACCATAGGTATTCTTGGCGCAGTACTTGGCTTAATTCATGCAATGAGTAACTTAACTGAACCCGCATTATTAGGACAGGGTATAGCCACCGCTTTTATTGCAACAATTTACGGTGTTGGTTTTGCCAATTTATTTTATTTACCTGTAGCTAATAAAATTAGAGCGATAGTTCATGAACAAACCATGTATCGTGAAATGATTTGTGAAGGGTTAGTTTCTATTGCTCATGGCGAAAACCCTCATGCGATAGAAAATAAACTATCAGCTTTCAGGTTAGAGCAATGAGTCGAATGCGTAAAAGGAGAGCCGCGGTAGAACATGATAATATTCACCGCTGGTTAGTCTCTTATGCAGATTATATGACATTGATGTTTGCTCTGTTTGTGGTGCTATACGCTATGGCAATGGTAAACGAAAAGCCTTTTGATAGTATCACTGAATCCTTTGGTCGCGTGTTCCAAGCATCCGAAGAGGAAACTAAAAATCGTGGCCATGGCGATAGTATTTTAATGGTGAATACCAGTAAAACGAATGTGAAGTTATATGGCAATGGAATTTTAGAAGTTGCTGGTCCTGAATTATTGGATAATGAAAAAAACTTATCTAATATTTCAGATGCTAAAGTAGGTAGCAACTTAAGTTATTTGGAAAAAGAACTTAACACAGCCTTATATGATCTTGTTGAATCAGGCTTCGCACAGTTACAAATAGATGGTGACTGGTTAGAAATTGAATTAAATAGTGGTTTGTTATTCCCTAGTGGCTCATCATCAGCCACTCTTTCAGCTGAAGCTATTTTAACAGTGATTTATGACGTGATTGGTAAAGCAAGTAACTTCATTCGAGTAAGAGGTTATACGGATAATCAAGTCATCAATAACGAAATATATTCTTCAAATTGGGAACTTTCTGTTTTTCGAGCTACGGCAATATTGAGAGTTTTGGAAACGTTGGGGTTAAATCCAGCACGTATGGCAATTGAAGGATATGGACAATATTATCCCAGTGCGGATAATTTAACGTCTGAAGGAAGAGCAAAAAATAGGAAAGTAGTGGTTGCCATATCAAAGTATGGATTAGAAAAGGCCAACTTGCTTCAAGCACCAACTATTGCTGTTCAGGATATCGAAAAGGTTAAGTTAGGAGGCGATTCAACTGAAGAAGCAACAGATGCATCGAATAATATTAAGGTCATTAGGTTAAAAAATGGCGGTATTCGCATCACTACTCGTAATGAAAATGACGCAGATATTGATAATAATCCAGAATAAGACTTTTCGTTGATTACAAAGATAGTGATAAAGAGCAAAGAATTGAAAACGATTCAGAATAGTTAATTAAAATAAGTGAGTAGTGCTCTTGGTAGTTTGGACGGTTGCAAATCAAAAAGGTGGAGTTGGTAAAACAACAACCACGATAGCACTTGCTGGCGTTTTAGCTGAACAAGGGCATCGAGTATTATTAGTTGATACTGATCCCCACGCATCGTTAAGTTATTATTTTGGCATTGAGTCTGAAGATTTAGATCTGAGCGTTTATGAGTTATTTACCCAAGTATCATCAAGGGAGCAAATTCTACAAACTTTATGCCCAACTCAATACCCGAATATTGATATTTTACCAGCGACTATGGGGTTAGCTACCTTAGACCGTTCGCTAGGTAACAAAGGTGGGATGGGCTTGGTGTTAAAGAAAGCAGTACAAAAAGTAGCAGAGAGTTATGATTATGTGTTGATGGATTGCCCACCAGTACTTGGTGTACTTATGGTTAACGCTTTAGCAGCAGCGGACCGAATTATTATTCCGGTTCAAACCGAATTTTTAGCATTAAAAGGTTTAGATCGTATGATTAAAACTTTGGAAATAATGCAAGGCGAACAAGATACATCTTTTAAGTATACGATAGTACCAACTATGTTTGATAAAAGAACAAAAGCGTCCATATTGGCCTTTAAAAAGCTACAGGAAGTTTATACTAATAAAATATGGCCAGGCGTGATCCCAATTGACACAAACTTTAGAAACGCAAGTTTTGAGCAAAAAGTTCCATCAGATTTTGCGGCCAACTCTCGCGGAACACTAGCTTATAAAAGCTTATTGAATTATTTGGTCAAGCAAAGTATGCAGTACAAAGAGGTTGAACGCTAAATGAGTAAATCATTAACGGCTAGTAAAAAGATAATGAAAAATTATTTATCTGAACTACTTACAGAGCCAGAGGTTGATGTAGAATCAGTGCAACAAAGTGTTGTTAAACAAACAACCAGTAGACCATTGGCGCATAAAGAAAATCAGTCCCTAGAAAATTTATTAAAAACAGTTAATGAACCAAAAGAAGCTAAGGTTGCAAAAGAAGTCCCGGTTACTAAAGACGTAGCTAAAGAAGTTACTAATGGTAACTCATCTGATACTGGTTTATTACCTACCTCTTCTGAGGAAAGCCTAACGGCTGCAATAACTTTACCACAGAAAGGTTATCGCCAAGGTGATTTTCAAGCTATGTTTTTTGAAGTGGCAGGTTTAACTATTGCAGTGCCTTTGATTGAGCTAGGTGGAATTCATAAAGTTAATAAAACCAGCAGTTTAATGGGTAAACCCGATTGGTTTAAAGGGGTGATGCTTTATCGAGATGAAAAAATTAACGTTGTCGATACAGCATTATGGGTCATGCCAGAAAAATGTGACCAAGCATTAAAGGATTCATTAAATTATCAATACATTATTATGTTAAATGATAGTTCTTGGGGACTGATGGCTGAACATTTAGTCGATACTGTTGTATTGTCTCAAGATGAAGTTAAATGGTTGGACTCTAGTGAAAAACGTCCGTGGTTGGCTGGCTTAGTTAAAGAAAAAATGTGTGCCTTACTCGATGTAAGCGCTTTGATTGAATTGCTAAATAAAGGCAGTGATATCAATCAAAAATAGTAAATTATCCCTATCAACGTTATAGGGGACTTATAAAATAAGTTATTTGAGAGGCGAAAAATATGTCAAATGAAAGACGAAGTGCAAGTGATAAAGTTGAAGCAAATGATGAAGTATTGCAATGGGTGACCTTTAAATTAGAAAATGAAACCTATGGTATCAATGTTATGCAGGTACAAGAGGTTTTACGTTATAGTGAAATAGCGCCTGTTCCAGGAGCCCCACTTTATGTACTTGGTATAATTAATTTACGCGGTAATGTAGTTACCGTTATTGATACCCGTTCTCGTTTTGGTCTAGAACCATGTGATATCACAGATAATACCCGTGTTGTCGTGATCGAATCAGAAAAGCAAGTTATCGGTATTCTTGTTGATAGTGTTGCTGAGGTAGTCTACTTAAAGTCATCTGAAATAGACGTAGCACCTAATGTTGGTAATGAAGAAAGTGCTCAATTTATCCAAGGTGTGTCGAATCGAGAAGGTGAATTACTGATTTTGGTCGACCTAGATAAATTGCTTTCTGATGATGAATGGGATGAGCTTAAACAGTTCTAATCTTAATGCTTCAACTCTGTAATGTTTTGTTCAAAAGTCTGTGTTTTCAGGCTTTATATTTAGCAGTGATGTAATTATTCGTTTAGTTTTATCTAAGGCAAAAGTTCTTAATGTCATTATTAGCCGTTCCAATTATTGCAGTGTTAGCTCTATTTATTGTGTTACTCACGAGTACACTGCTATTTGTTTATTTACGTAAACTTAAGAATAAAATGGAAGTGCTCAATGTACAAATGCAAAGCACTTCTTTAATGGTGAATGACTTACAAATGCAGAATGATAAACTGCAACATGAACTTGATGAATTGGTTAGCAATAATGAACAGCTTACTGCTGAAAATGAACAAGTATCAAAACAGTTAGAGCATCGAATTAAAGGCTTACAGAATCAATCTATTGAACAACAGCAGCTATTAACGCAGTGGCAAGATACTCAAGGACAAGATAAATTTTATAATCGTGCTTTTAAATTAGCAGCAAAAGGAGCTGATATTGAAGAGATTATGAGTGAATGTGAGTTACCTCGTGCAGAAGTTGAAATGCTGCTTTCAGTCTATCAGCAAGGTGTTCGCTCCAAATAAAAGTTATCTCAGCATTATTTATTGTAATAAATATAGTGAAACTGTAGCCAAACGTTATTCACGCAACTATGCATTGTATGTTAAAGTGCAATCGTTTTTATTACGCATTTATGCAACGGCAAGGATTTAAGCCCTGTGAGCTCAGCTATAACGCTATACTTTCGACTTCTTATATTAGTTTCAATTTTCACTCTTTCTGGGTGTTCCACGACGCCGGAGGAACAGGCTCAAGAAGAGGTGGCTGAATCCACCGATGTTAGCGACCCAAGAGATCCCTTTGAAGTTATAAATAGGCCATTTTGGACCTTTACATGGGACTACGTAGATAAGTATATTGCGAAGCCTGCATCAGAAGTCTATACCACTTATACACCACCGTTTTTACGTACTGGTTTGTATAATATGGCATTAAACTTAAATGAACCCGCAAGTATTATTAATAATGCTCTGCAATTAAAATTCACAGCCGCTGCAAAAAGTACCGGCAGATTTGTGTTGAACTCTACTATTGGTTTATTTGGATTTTACGATCCCGCGAGTGACTTTGAGTGGTCAGGTGAACAAGAAGAGTTTGGCGAGGTGCTAGGGTCATATGGCGTTGGTGATGGACCGTATTTAGTTGTTCCCGGTTTAGGGCCAAGCTCTGTTCGTGAAGAAGTTGGTGATTATGTTGATCGTCTTTATTGGCCTTTAGCGGTAATTGATTTTTGGCCAAACATTGTCCGTCTCGGGGTACTTGCATTAGAGAAAAGAGCAGCAGTTCGAGATCAAGAGCAACTAGTTGTCGAATCGGAAGATCCCTATGAATTCATTAAAAATGCATATTTTCAAAATATGAATTTTAAACTCCATGATGGTAATCCACCCATCGTAATTGATGAAGCTGAAGAAGCAGAAATAGATGCATTTCTCGATGAATTTGATGATATAGACTAATTTTAGAATAAACGAGTACCTATGCCGATAACTATTTGTTAGAATTGCGGCAAATTTTTATACACACCATATTGGAATTATTAAATGAATATTATTGAAGGTTCGTTTGAAGCAAAAGGCAAGAAATTTGCTATCGTTGTATCGCGTTTTAATCACTTTATTGTTGATAGTTTATTAGAAGGTGCAATTGATGCACTTAAACGTCACGGTAACGTTAATGATGAAGATATTACCGTCGTTCGTGTACCAGGTGCTTACGAGTTACCTCTAGCAGCTAAGAAAATTGCTAAAAAAGGCGAGTCAGATGCAATTATTGCTATCGGCGCAGTTATCCGTGGTGGCACTCCGCACTTTGATTTTGTTGCTGGCGAATCAAATAAAGGCTTAGCACAAGTTTGTTTAGAAGCTGAAATTCCAGTTTCATTTGGTGTGATCACAACAGATTCAATTGAACAAGCTATTGAACGTGCAGGCACTAAAGCGGGTAATAAGGGTGCTGAAGCTGCTCTTGGTGCATTAGAAATGGTTAATGTATTAGCTAAAATTTAATTTTTAAATTTAAGAAAAGTGGAAAAATATTGTGAAACCTTCTCCTAGAAGAAAAGCCCGTGAACTAGCTGTACAAGCTGTTTATTCATGGCAAGTGAGTAAAAACCCTGTAAATGATATTGAAGTTAACTTTATCGCTGACAACAGTAAACGTCGTTTTGATATTGAATACTTTCAATTATTATTACGTGGTGTAACAACCAATGTTGGTTCAATAGATGACGCTATCATTCCTTATGTAGACCGTCCTCTTGATGATATCGACCAAGTGGAAAAGGCTATTTTACGCGTGGCAGTGTTTGAACTAAAAGACTGTACTGATGTGCCTTATCGTGTAGTGATTAATGAAGCTATTGAACTAGCCAAGTCATTCGCAGCAGATGATAGCCATAAGTTTGTTAACGGTGTTTTAGATAAAGCTGTTAAATTAATTCGCCCTGAAGAATAACCTACTAATACCATTAATATTAGTAAACAAAGGCTTAGCATGAAAGAGTTCGAGTTGATAAAGCATTTCTTCACCAAACAAGCAGTTAAACGTAAAGATGTTGTGCTTGGCATTGGTGATGACTGCGCGGTTTTATCACCTATTGAGAATCAAAATATAGTGGTAACTACAGATACATTGGTTGCTGGCGTTCACTTTCCATTTGATACTAGCCCAAGAGCGATAGGTCATAAAGCTGTAGCTGTTAATTTGTCTGATATTGCGGCAATGGGTGCTAAGCCAAGTTGGTTATCACTAGCAATAACGTTACCTGATATAGATGAAGCATGGATAACTGAGTTTTGTGAAGGTGTTTTTGAACTCTGTGAGTTTTATAATGTAGAACTCATTGGCGGAGATACTACACAAGGTCCATTGAGCATAACGATTACTGCTCAGGGACTTACGCCTGAAGGCAGTTACTTATCTCGTTCAGGCGCTAAATCAGGTGATTGGCTTTATGTAACGGGTGAACTCGGTGATGCCGCATTAGCTTTACAGCAAATTACCGGAAAAGTAGATATTGAAGCACAGTTTATTGATATTATTAAAAATAAACTTGATTACCCGAAGCCACGTGTATTAGCAGGACAAACGCTCCGTGAATATGCTTCTTCGGCAATTGATCTTTCTGACGGTTTAATTGCTGATTTGGGTCATATATGCCAAGCATCTAATGTTGGTGCGAATATTGTTTTGGATGCTCTTCCTCTCTCTACTATTATGCGTGATAGTTTGCTTACGGATGATGCCATTACCTTGGCATTATCCGGCGGAGATGATTATGAACTTTTATTTACGGTGAACGAAGATAACAAAGTGGGAATGGAAACTGCGATGTCTCATGCTGGTACTAAGGTGACTTGTATCGGACAATTGAACGCATCTCAGACTATTTCAACTACATTGAACAACAAACCTATTCCAATTAATACCGTTGGTTTTGAGCATTTTTCCGAATAGATTTTTCAAAGTTTACTAATTAATAAGTCATTACACTATGTCGGGTAAAAATACACAAGTTAACTTTAATCTTGCTAATCCTATTCAGTTTTTAGCTCTAGGTTTTGGTAGCGGACTGGCACCAAAAGCGCCTGGTACCTTCGGTACACTTGCCGCGGTTCCATTATTTTTACTAATGAGTGGCTTATCTCCATTGCTTTATGGTTCACTTGTCTTAGTTGTATGTATTTCAGGTGTTTACATTTGTGGTAAGGCAGCAAGTGACGTGGGTGTTCACGATCATGGCGCAATTGTTTGGGATGAATTTGCTGGCTTTTTTATAACAATGTTTATGGTACCCGTGAGTTGGCAGAGTATTTTAGTTGGTTTTGTTTTATTTCGAATTTTTGATATTGCTAAACCTTGGCCAATATCTGTTGCAGATAAAAAACTAACCGGTGGCTTTGGCATTATGTTTGATGATGTATTAGCTGGCTTACTTTCACTTGCTATAATGCATGTGATTTTCTAGTGAGCAGATGGCTCACTATTAAGCTTTGTTTCCTTGCATAAAAACAAAGTGTTAGAGATATTTAACTTTTAAATAATGCTATCCTTTGCATTGATTTAAAATGTCATATTTGAAGTTTTAAAAAATACCCTAAGCCCCTAGCAAATTATTCTTTGTAGTTTTCTTCATTTCTTTACTTTAGATCAATAGTATTTCATGCTCTTTTGCGCTACTTTTAGTGCTAGGTGATTTGTGATGCTTCTTAATCGGTCGTTGTGAGTATTTAATAAATATTTAGCACTCTGACTTGTTTTAGCAAAACTTGCCCTCAGGTCTATTCTTAAGTGACACATTATTATTTAAATAAAATGTCATTTAGGTAAGTTAGTCTTTAAGTAATAGTAAAAAAGGAATACCTATGAAAATAAATCTTTCTGGTCATCACGTAGAAGTTACTGATTCAATCAAAGAGCATATCGAAGAAAAATTCTCTAAAATTGCTAGCCATTTTCCAACACTAATTGCCTTAGAAGTAATTATTTCAAAAGAACACCATAAACATCAAGTTGAGTTAACTACAACTTATGAAGGTGGCCGTATTTCCGCCACAGGTACCGATGGTGTTATGTACCCTGCTATTGCTAGTGCAGCAAAAAAATTAGATGCGGCACTTAAGCACAGGAAGGGGCAGCTCAAAGCCAACTTACATACAAAACCAGATGCTACTACACCTGAAATTGCTCATGAGAAAGTTCAAGAGATGAACTTAGCGTAAAGCTATAAGTGTAATTAACATAAAAGCTGTTGAACTTTGTTCGCAGCTTTTTTTTTTAGAAAAATTTAGACTATTCTTCATTTAGTACAAATAATTACTGTATTGAATGCCCCCTGTGTAATAATCAACATAATCATAATAAAAGCATTAACCTTAAAAGGAATAATTGGATGCTCAAACGCTTTTTAATAAAAACTACCCGATCTAACTTTACAACGAGTAAATTTATACTTTTTGGACTTTTATCTTTGACGCTTACCGCTTGTGGTAAGGAAGAGGTTAAAGCTAAACCCCCGGCACCAGCAGTTTCTGTCTATTCAATCCAATCACAAACTATTGGGGGATATCGTGAATTTGTCGCACGTACCCAAGCTTCTAAAGAAGCTAATTTACGTGCTCGAGTTGAAGGTGAGTTACTCGAACGTCGTTTCCGTGAGGGGAGTTACGTTGAAAAGGGGCAAGTATTATTACTGTCTCTTATACACATCTCCGAGCCCACG